>JAAUYG010173052.1_pt1 | contig 14929 bp, 13 predicted proteins | sample 7278091 | NCBI WGS metagenome assembly JAAUYG01 (sample SAMN14350201, study PRJNA611818) | marine sediment metagenome | isolation source: surface marine sediment (0.6m) | place: French Polynesia: Moorea | collected 2018-08 | reverse complement strand
CCCTACAAGTTCAAATGTACCCCATATATTTATAACTATTGTCCCCGAGTGTCAAATTTCACTCCGTTTCGCTCTGCGACCAGCCCTTTTCGAGATGCAGGCCATTTTGAGGCAAGTGCACCAAATGACCTCAAAATGACCTGGAACGCTAAAAGGCCAAAGGTACCCCTTATATGTAGTGTAAGTACCCACGAGTCCCAAATTTCATGAATTTCACTCCGTTTTGCTCTATGATCGCTCGTTTTCCAGATATTGAGGTTTTTGATTTCTCTATAGGCTACAATGGTGAAATTGCTATTTTTCGAAAAAAAAATCGTTAAAAATCAGAAACTCAAAATTTCAAAAATCCCAAACGCAGTTTTGTGAGGACCATTGGGAGGAAAATTCAGGAAAAGTTTCAAAACTTTTGACTGCAATTTGTAGGAGTAGCGTTTTGAAATTTTCGCTCCCATTGGGTCCCATGTTAACGAAAATGAATAAAATTCGTTGAAATTTCGATTTTCAAAATTTCAAAAATCCCAAACGTAGTTTTGTGAGGACCATTAGGAAGAAAATTCAGGAAAGGTTTGAAAACTTTCGGAGTTTTGTTGGAGGAGTAGCGTTTTGAAATTTTCGTTCCCATAGGGTCCCATGTTAACCAAAACGAAAAATATTCGTAAAAAAAAATCATTTTTTTTAAATGAAAAAAAAAATTCTGCACATATGGCCCAGGGGAAAACACAACTAAAATTTGAAAGAAATCCATGCAATAACTTCAGAGATAATTGATGCCACAGACGGACGGACGACGGACGAATTTCGATTTCATGAGCTCTGCTGACATAGTTAAGAGCTAAAAATGACAAACCAAGGACTAAATTTGAAGGAAATCCATGCAATAGGTCCATCGATAAACGATGCCACAGATGGACGGACAGACGTCCAATTCGATTATATGCGTTCTGTCGACAGTCGAGTCGACAGTCGAGTAGACAGTCGGGTAAGTGTGTTTTATGTACCGTTATAGTATGTGTTGTACTTTTGACATTTTGGCATTTACGGATCACTCGGTGTACATGCGACTTTCTCGGAAAACTGTCTATTCACTATATATTCTGCAGTTATGATTGTTTTCCAGTCTGACAGTCCATGCCAAAATTATCGCGTACAAAATTTTGATTTAAAAATATATAAAACAAAATTTAACATTGTGCCAAATAAGGAGAAAAGAACAGTTTACGCATATCAAGTTGCAATGATAGCAAATTGTGAGCAAACGATAAGCAGGTAAGCAGAGCGTCGATAGTTTTATATATATAGTACATGAAAATGAATTTCACTTAAGTCCATTTGACTTAAATTAAGGGAATGTGATTTGTCAATTAATTTTAAAGTAAATATAATAAACTTTGAGAACTATGTAGTGAAGTAAAAATTAATTAACGCAAGCTAAGAGTAACTATAATTTAACTGAAAAGAATATTGAGGTAACAACTATTTCTAATGTTTCTTTACCAGTTCCTCGCACTGATTCTGCATTGTAACTTTAGTTCAACACCGACATCTCGTACTCATATGTGCATACTTTATGTTGTGAATTGAGTCCGCGTATTATCCAAACAAAACAACCTCTAACAGTTATCGTTATTATGTATCTGGTCTTCTGTAGGTGATACTGCAGCTCAGTGCAAGTACCTGAAGTTCCGACCTTTTCCATCCTGGGTGACTGGAACTCCCCGTGCCTTTTTAACAGATACTTTTATTGCTTTCGTGATGTCACGAAATGAATTTGATGCATCGACGTGTACAAGTACAAAGGCAGTTTTTCTACAAGCATTGCTGTACTGTAGCTTACCATCAAGCTGACCTGGCCAGTTTGCGACCGAGGGCCGCTCATGGGGAAAATGTGTCTCTACAGGTGAGTTACGTGAGTGCAGATCATTCAGTGCAGGTCGTCGCCTGATGAGGAGGAACGCCTAATTATCAGTCAATGGTCATGAGCCAGTGTTGATAGCTCCCGACCGCAACCTAACCCGACATGTCGCTCCCCCAGACACCTGTTACGCGGGCACGTGCCGACTATAAACATCTACATAACATGCTGCCAACTGGTTTGATATATGCTCGAACTGTGCTAAAAATGGTTGAATCACTTCTGGCTGCAGGCCGTCGCACTAAAAGTGATTTTCAGCATAGCTGCATATATATTTCTAATTAATAATATAATATTTTAATATAGGACCAATTGGGTGGAGGGTAGCTAGGTGGATTTGGATTAATTTGTTCCAATATTGAATGGAATGGTTCGTCTGAAGAAAGCGGACCGAAAATCGACGATTCGGAAAAGCAAACGCGCTAGACGATATGCGCAATGTTTGAAAAGGGCAAGCGGCACAGAGGTTGGAGTGAGGAGTTGTATCTGATGCTATCAGGGTTCGAACGCTCATTTCCTTCTGGAATTTCATCGGTATTAAATTCCACACGCGCCTGGGATTATGGATGATGAAAAGGCCGGTAGAACATAGCAAGCACACAATTCTGACAGAATTTGTGGTTTGATGAATTGACGAAAGAAGCTTTCAAAGACGAGCCTGGTGTGTAGGCCGCTAGTCTTACAGTGATATTTCCCGATGGAGTAGTTGCTTACGCTGTAGGGGTAGTGGGGAAAGTATCTATCTGTTCATAATCTCTGTAACATACCGGTATAATATTCTGTAGTCAAACGTACCCTTATTTCTGACAGTATAGATGAGCTTGAGTGAGGAGTTTGATGAACTGCCATACGTTTACGGTTATAGTAGCAAGTGACAATGTGCTTTCTTTCTTTCTTACTTTCTTCTTTCTTTCTTTCTTTCTTTCCTTCCTTCCTTCTTTCTTTCTTTCTTTCTCTTTCTTTCTTTCTTTCTCTTTCTTTCTTTCTTTCTTTCTTCCTTTCTTTCTTTCTTTCTTCCTTTCTTCCTTTCTTTCTTTCTTTCTTTCTTTCTTCCTTCCTTTCATTCTTTCTTTCTTTCTTTTTGGAGGGAGGGGAGTATAGAATTTTCAATGGTGAAAATACACCAGAAATAACATATACGCTTTTTAACATTACTAAATTACGTGTATATAATTCTTGCTTCTCCTATTTCCTCTGGAATGTGTCTTTCGAATGATGGTATATGCACTATTCTTTCACCGTGTTTTATCGACCAGGTTCCAGATTTATGTATGTAAAACATTTTAGTTTTCTCGACCGAAATATTGTTCACTCACACACTCATCCAACCTTTCACCCATCTGCTCTCTTACAGCCACTCACTCACCCACTCACTCACAATACAACTCGCTGGTTCACATGCTAGGCTGCTCTATTATGTAAATGACACGGCCGTGGTAGACCAACTGTTCTGTGCTTCCACAATTTTGGATTCATTAGGCTAATCGATGTTGTGGTTGAAATCAATACATACCAAAGTTCATAACTGGAAAACATCGTATGGTTGTCAACTATAGATTTGGCTGCTTACTGCGATTTGTATATAATTTTGAAAAACTTGTAATAGCAGCTCGGTGCTGTTTTAGTATTGGATTGTAATAGACTGACGATACTGACATCTGTTGTTATTTTTATTATAACGCTACACTAAATGACCTACGATGGTGGTCGATCGCGGGATCTCGACTAGCTAAATGCATGGTACCCCATGTGCAAATGCTTGGCTAACTGACACCTGAAAAAACTCAAAAAGGAAAGCAGAATCTTTATTCTTAAGCAATCCCGATTGTGGCATCCCCAGGCACTTACTGAGAATTTATAATTAAAACATGTCTTCATTTCTCTGCATCTATAACTTTATAAACAGTGAAAGGACAAAATTCTATAATACTTCATTTCTCTGCATTTATATTACCAAACTACTTCGATTGAGCACCACTGAAAGAGTCGCTAGTTGGCAACTTCGAATTTACGCACACGTTTTACCTCCTCACACACAAAAAAAATAAAATATAAACTAAATAGCCACTATTAAAAGTCGCTCTTATGACCAGAGAAAACTCGGCAACATTCTGCATATCCACGGCAGGCGCCCGCTTCATACTTTCATGTGTGCCCGGTGATTGAAGATGTGATAGGACTCGTGTGGAAACCCAAGCCGAAGACACCTATTTCCTGGCCCCGGGCGGCAGCGCACGCCACGCATACAAGCCCAGAGCTCGATAGGCCTCGGCTGCGGCGCGCGAGACACGGAAACGGACGCTGGGCGGGCGTCTCGCGTGTTTAGAGAAGCATCAAACGCCGTCGACGGACGGCCCGGTGTAAATTTCCCTTCGGAAGTTTTGCTGCGGTTCATTGGACGTGTACGTCACGGCACATTCCCGCCGTCAGCCGGATTAGCTGAACTTGCGGACAAATTGCCGTACTTGTTGGGCCATCCTCGCAGGTTTGGCGGTATAAATACGGCGGTCTCGGAATATGTGAAGACGTGTTGCGGATGTTGTACCGGAGCAAAAGTTTATCGGATTAGACCCCGCAACCTGCCCTGCCATATAAACACAGGGAAGAGGCGTATCCTGTGATTGCCACATGCAAAGAGCAAACAGCACTTGATCAGTTGATTGTCTAGCAGGCCTTTTAGCAGATGATCGAACGTACGGAGCTGCCGGCCGCAGGTGGAATAGTTCTGGAAGGGATTTGCGTTGAGGAATCCAGCATCCAACCTATGCGAGGCTTTACCACATGTGATATTTGGTATTTACATTGTTTTTGCCTTAGATGAACATTATTAGATAGTGAAAATAGAATAACGTTTGATATAGAAGTTACTTCCTCCTCCTCCTCCTCCTTCTTCTTCTTCGTCTTCTTCTTCTTCTTCTTCTTCTTCTTCTTCTTCTTCTTCAATTTATCATAACAGGTAGATGGCTCATGATATTGCACTCATTGACCAAGTCACCTTTCTATTCTGTGGCCAGACTATAAAAATCCTGCCAAAGGAGATGGAATAAAACTGACATAAGTAATGGTATTGATCTCTGGCAAGAGAAAAAAAGGTGAATTGATTTGTACGCTCTGCTTGTTTTCTCTATTTGCTAGAGTTACAGACGAGCAACCAGTTGTGAAATAGGCGGGTGTCGGCAGCTGCAGTTAAGCAGTGCTCTCTCAGACCGCTGGCTTCTTGTGGGGTGGCTTCTCTACCCACTGCCCTGCCCTTCATCTTCTTACGCCGGCTCCGGCAACGCTGGGATAACTTTGGAGTACAGATAGGCCTATCATTGGCCGCTAATAGTGGTGTTGATTTTCAGGAGGATACCCCTTAATTGCCTTCTGTTCTGCGGTGGGCTTAATTGAATTGGATTGGAGAAAAGAGCTGATTTTTCCTGCTCAGACCCCTGGCTGCCTGTCTGACATGTTGGATGTTTGGCGGCCTTGTGTTTGATGTCTGTGTCAGGGTCTAACTTCACACTTACAGCTTGGGGAATAAATTACCTGGACGGCCACCGTTTCACTGTTGTACACCTGGCATAGATGGCTAGGTAATTTTTTTTTTCAACAGAAATATATTAATCTGGTGAAGAAGAATATTACTTGTACGGAAGGTGAGGTGAAGAGGCAGGAGAGAGAAAACAATTCTCTGGCACTGAAGAAGCAGATAGAACCCAGCTGTGGATATAAGCTTAGCTGAAGCCTCCTTGAACGAGCTATGACATGATAGTGTGTGTGTGTATATGTTCCTGGATTGCTAACTCCTGAAATGAACATGGCTAATGACCACACCCTGGGATCTCTCCTCATCTTCTGGATTGGGATCCGGATGTCCGCATGTCAAGGTAAGGGCTTTATTCTTGGAATCCAGTTTGTTACATTTATTCTGTAAAACATTTGAAGTTCCATTCAGGGGCAATGGTCAGAATAACTCGTTGGGAGTTCACATATCATAATGGTGAATAGGTACAAGGTTGAAGAGGTACATGTAGGTGCATATATATAAAATTATCTTAAATTTCATTTCTTTATACTGACAATGCTCTCAAATTATCATGTTTATTCAGCACTGATAAAGATTTCATAAGCTTTTTCAGCAGTTGCCACATCTGACATTACATCATAGGCTTGTGAATAATGCAACCTGTCCTTTAGTTTAGTGGACTGAAGTATCTTAAAGTCAGTTATCGCCACAAAGTGCCAGACTGCTCAAATCAACCACCTTACTTTCTAAAAAACTTTTCTTTGCAAAAATGTTTGGAAATGCCTCCCTGCGGTAATGTTAACAAGTCGGCCTGTCACAGTCAGGGCCTGGGCAGGCTTATTTACCACATATGTATGTGATACCCATCTTATGTCTTCTTTTCATGAGTTCCTCCCACAGGTCACCTCTCAATGGCTAGACTGTCCGGCCTCCATTGAAACTCCTGTTGGGTATTTTAATTAAATCTTGTCAGAACGTATTTTCATACCATTCTTGGCCCTTTGTAAGCCTTTCATCACCACTACATGGATTGCTGGTTTAGGCGACAGATACCTATACATGGAACAGGGGTCATGTACAAGGCTCAACAGGTCGCAATGAACTTAGTGGTTTGCGCTTTTCAAGTCGCACCTTTTGTTGACACAAGCTTTATGTCTATTTGCCAATGCCGTGTCAACAAGACTCCCCGAAGGGCACCCAGAAACTGTTACAATTTACCCTGAGTCTCGTCTTTTGTGACACATTGAGAGAACTTGAGACTCAAAGGGGAAGGCACTTGATGAATTTAACTGTAATGCATTTTCCTGCTGAAGTTGAATTGACTAGAAATTTGCAATCAAAACTTGAGCATTAAAATTAATTACTTTAAAAGTAGGGATTTGGGCCAAATACATATAAATATTGATTAAATATGGACATGCAGCCCTGTACTGCATTCATCAACATGACAACCCATGACATACATGTACATCCAGGTTTTGAATGTTACACTTTCTAAAAAATGATTAAAGAAGCTGCATCAGTGCAGCAGCAGCATTAACAACATTCGTATGTTTTCTAAACGTTAAATACCTAGAGGAAGGCCCCACACAGGTATCTTTATATGGGAAGGATCCATCTTTGTTTTCATGTTGCTGTACATCTATATTATGCATGAAAGCAATGATGGCCCTGCTATTTCACAGTACAGTGTGCCTGAATTCAAATTATGGTTGTAAATTGAAAACATTTCCTGCAAAATATTACCATGAAGGCAGACATAAAACCATGGCTGGTGGCAGGCAGCTAGCTACCTGTGGGAGACTGTACAGCTATTGGGAGTTCAGGTCATTATGATACACAGTGGAGATAGGCCGAGGTACGTGTGTCTATGTACATGTACTCAGTTAACATAATCACCACTGGAATGTGGGCCATATGACAAAACACAAATTGGTTTGGGGAATGTTTTCACTGAACGTGATTACGTTCACTTTGTGGTTGGTAAATCAGCCTACAGTCTGATGTTTCTAGCACAGAACCATGCCGAGAAGATGCCCCACTTTATGGGGATGGACTATCTGCTTGTCATATTTTTTTGTCACCCTGGTACTGTTTTCACTAACCCCAGGCTCCCAGGCTAGGTATCTGTGTCTAAACTGAGGAACTTGTCCCCCATCCCATCCTCAACACCACCCCTTCTCAGCCTAACCTCTACTCCCCCTCCCATTCCATTCCCCCCACCCCCACCCCACCCACCCCCATGGGTGCATATTCATGCTGAGCTTCCGATCCAGAGCAGATGTAACAGATTTCCCAGGGGTGCCTGCGAGTTCTGATCTCCCATCATGAGCTGCTTATGCATCCAGCGCAGCCAGATCTTGGCAATCTCTGCCCAAGAAAATTGAAAATGACAAGTTATCCACTGTTGCTAACTGACCCGCCTCCCAATCATCCTGCCTCCTAAACCCGACACTGGGCCAGGATGCCACAGGGCTGATAAGGCCCCAACAATTAAGATCCAGTTGTAGATCCCTCTTCCTGGAAGGTCATATCCTCTACAAGCACCTACTCCGCCTACTTCAGCAGGCTCTCCTAGCAAAACTGCTGTCCACGATATTTAGTTTCATCTATCTTACTTCATTCATCTGGGGATAATGCTTTCTTTTTTTTCTTTTTTTTACCAGGATCCAGTATACACAGTGAAGAAATAACTTTCAAGACACCAATATTTCATTCCCAAACTCCCATTCTGGGGAAATTTTACTCTTTATCTTTCAAGATAAGTTCAGGGAGGGCTATCTCTGCAAATCGATATCCTGAAGGATCTGGGGAGCTCTCTGGCCAATTTCTCTGCTTTTCATCAGCTCTTGTTAACTGTTTTCAGCTTCCCTATATCTTGCCTAGCCTGAAGGACTAGGGCTATAGAGTCTCCCATCTCAGACCTTTGACATCTTTCCTAAGTAAATATCCGGCAGGAGGAAGTTTAATGGCACTGGGGCTTGGATCTTTGGCTTTTCTTGCATCCCTACCTGGAGCGAATCCAGGAGATTTGGGGTGGTGGTGGGGATACAGGTGTCCTGTTCCTATACCAGATCAGACTATGGACGGACTGACTGACTGGCAGGCAGGCGAGGGGACTACAAAGGCTTTCTCTCCTTTCCCTCTCATCTCCGATGCAGAACAAATCGGTTGGGACTGTTTAATAGCTCCACACTTGCTGGGTATGATCATAATATGTCAGATCATTAATGATGTATATATCATACATATGTGGGAGCAAACTTTGGTATTGCAGTTACTTCCAACAACACCCCCAGCTGTTTAAAATACCACACCTCACTGCAGCCTAGCATTTGTCATTCATAATAATGTGAGAGTATTTACATTGGGTAAAACGTTTGGCTGGACAGCAGTGTGCGGCCATTTTGACTCCTGTCTGGGGTGGGTACGGACATAATCCCTCCTGGACATAATCGAGGAGCACAGAGATGAATGTAAAACTTTACAAGAAAGACTCCATGCAGCCAGCGAGTCAACACCATTATGATTGTATAAGTTATATATATATATATATGTAGGGGTTGAGGGGGGGGGGAAATTTTGTCCTACAAAAACTGTGCTCTGCCATAACGGTGCCCACACCCACTGCTGAAATCAATGTAGCCTACAGAGTGCCAATCACTGTACACACAGCAATCTAAAAGCAACACTCCGACTTAATCTCCATAAAAAAATGTAGTGTGGGTGTGCTCTCTATTAAAACATTTTCATTTCAGTAATTTTAAAATGTTTAAAACAAAAATCAAGTATCTAAATTTACAAGTACTTTGTGGCTTGCAAGTGATGGCTAGAAATTCTACTACATGTATTACTAATCTTGGGAAATGGCTTGATGAAAATTATGCCTGCTAATCCACTTTGCAGTCACTAAGTACCAATTATGATGTAGCGACATGGGGATTGTATTTGAAATTGGTAGCATCAGAATCTGAATTTATTAGTTTAATTCCTCATTGGAACCCCAAGCGAGTCTAAGATTGAGTATACAGTAAGGAGCACATGCACGTTTCATAATGGTTTATACTTTTTCATATGTCAGATAAGCCATCCTCAATGTCCAGACAGTTTTGTGACATCTATCACACTTGTCATTTGCAGACCTGGGGACATCTGCGGTGGGAGAGGGCAGATCAACATGTTGCGTGCTGGTGGAAGGCCACATACAGTGTCTGGCCAGCTGTGCACAGGTAGGAATAATTACCTCACCTCACCCGTCCACACATGCTGGAAATGGAACACAAATAAAGATTTTTCACTTACAGCCCCCCAAGCTTTTCTGTGTGTCAAAATTACCTTGGGTGCTCTTATTGTACATGACCAGTGATTGAAAACTTCTCATAATTTAGGTTTGATTTTTATGTCGTTTTTGAGCAAAAAAGAACATGTCTCCTCCAGCCTTCTTTTGTGACTGCTATGCAAAGTCCAACCCCTGTCTAATTTCATATTTTTACATTTCATTTAACCTGTATCGAGGGATTTTTCCCCCGGGACCAAGGCAATTCAGTTCTTGTTTCGGGGACTGCGAGGGCGAACTTGGTTTACCGGTGCGTTAGGTCACATTCAGTGAGTGTCTGGTTGGCAGGAAGGTCACGGTGTTGCTGCCTCAGTGTCTGTGTCAAGCATTGATGTGTTGTCACCACAAAATGTATAAAGAAGCCCTGCCCACAGACAGATAAAATGCAGCCAGTCTGACTGCTGAAAGAAAACTTAATAAAGTCAGAGATGTGGGTACACCTTGTTTAGGAGCCATGCCCAGTAAGTGGAAATATGTTATCCGTGCCTGAAATTGCAATTTGTCATGCAGGTTTGAACACATTATAACTGTCATTGTAGAAATATCTGTTTTGACAGTCAACAAATACTGATTACTAGTTACTGGTTATACCAGGCTGTAGGTTCCAGTTACAGGTTACATTAGGCTGCAAGTTACTATTTACAGGTTATATTACCGGTAGGCAGATTAGACTGCAGGTTACCAGTACTAGACCGAAATTTTATCCTAACGATAAATTAAAGAAATAGACAATTTTTGAGTGCCTATAACAGCTAAACAGCATGAGATAGCCATGTGGTTATTGTTGAACATTAATAGGAAGTTATATAAGTGGAATCCATTAGATTTGACCTTGAGTGACATTGAAAGATCAAATTCAACTTCAAGGTCACTCAGATTTTGAAGACATATCCCACACTGGCGCTGAGCTAGGCTAACACTAGGCTAACACTGAGCTAGGCTAACACTAACAGGAAATCATATATGGAAAGTTCAATAGGATCATCACATTTGACCTTGAGCGATCTTGAAAGGTCAAAGTCCAGGTCACTCAAGTTTGAAGGCTTATATCTCATGTAAAGGAGATGAGTTGGGTTATATGTTACTATCAAACACTAACAGGATATCCTATACGGATATTCAAATGGCAAAATTATTTTTGACCTTGGGTGACCTTGACAAGCTAAAATCATGGTCACTGACATTTTGACTAGGAGCTCTGTACATAGTTGGTAGTACAGTATATTAATCTGGATATGGTATAAGAGAATTTATTTGTGTTTTTTTTTCGCTGTCACAGCAGTCTCTTGTTACTGTCCATGTACATTAATTAGGCTGCAGGTTACAAGTTGTTGGTTAATAGTAGCCTGATTTACCTTATCAATACTACACGTTTGTCTGCGTGAGCTTAGCTAACCAAAAACCTCACATATAATCTTTGGCTCCTTATGGTACACGTAGGCCGGAGGCTCCAATTCTCAATATGATAAGACTTTATTTATAGTCTAAATATTTAGAATAGCCACAAGTAAATCACCTTTGTGTTTCATGCAAATATACTAGGGTATAAATAATTATTTATTAACAAAATTACTTCCTACATCTATCACCATGCAGAGTTTCATGAATGTAAATAAACATTCATGGGGAGGAAGTTGTTTTTTTCAGGTAGTAGACCCCTGTTCTCGATATTTTATTTGCATGGTAGAATTTAAAAAAAAAAAAAAATATTATCGTTATTATGACGTAAAATATATTAAAGAAAGAAAACAACAGCAATAAAAGCCACCAATACAAACAATCCAGCATAATCCACAAATATTTGGTACAGACTATACATTCTGAAAATAGAATGGAACTTAATCTTGAACGATTAATTTGAGCTCACCAGCGGCAGACAATTTTTGAGAGCAATATTTCTATCATATTTTCAAGGCAACAAGGTTGGTTTGATGTCTAAATGGAAATTTGCATTTATGCATGCATATTATTGGAAAAAGTATGCAGATATCGAGAACAGGGGTAATGTCGAGAATTAAGGAACCTTATGCATACCTTAATTCAGAATTTTATCTTACATATACCTTAATCTGCATGGTATGGTTTTTGTCATCTCCCAATTCAGCAGGAGAATGTTAATAAATAAACGGTGAGAGAATCCAATGTATTTGGCTGGGGTGATGATCAGTAGACTGCATGTTTAGTTGACACTCAACATTTGATACTGTTTTGATATATAGCAAATGATCAGGTTGCAATTTGTTTAGAAACTTTAGTTCCAGCAGACTCCTGAAACATCTTTGGCATGAGAGAATGGACATTTAGACAGAACATGCATGTAGCAATCGTGACCTTATCCTAAACAGAGGGTTAGCCTATGAAGTTTAAACTGATCTTGCCATGCACTAAACTTACATCTACCCATATACAAGTGTAACTGAGGGGTCACAGTGGTGGAGAGAGAGAGAGAGAGAGAGAGAGAGAGAGAGAGAGAGAGAGAGAGAGAGAGAATGCAAGAAAATGCTCTCCTCCAACATACATGCAAAAATCTCAAACTTCCCACACATGAAGATATCCAATCTGACCAACATTGGCAGCATCACAAATTTTCACAAATAAAGTGTCAATTATCTTCCTTATAATATCTGTCTATTTATGCTGGTTTGTTGGCAGTCTGAGTATATAAAGTCTGGTGCAGGTTTTTCCTGCGACCAAGCCCTTGCCCCTGCCAGACAGATTATCTACACAGAGGTTGGATGTCGGACTGTATCTGCCCTTTCCACCCCTACCCTCCAGCTCTCCACAGAAACATCAGAGCCAACTGCTGCTGCCAAGCATAAACACCACTCCTCTTTGAAGGACCCCGGGAGCCGTTTTGGTGTCCGGGATCATTTGAAGGGCGGGGAGCCAGAATTTCTGTGTATAATTTTCCATGAAAAGCAGCAATAAGAATTCAGTGGCTGTTGATGGCAGGTCAATAGCAGATAACATCCCGTCTGGGGTGGCGGGAGTACCTATAATACAGGAATAGGGAGGGAGGGGTAGGGTCAGGCAGCATTGATCTGCTGGCAGAAAAATAAATGAAGTGTTCGCCTGCCAGCCTCCAGTTTACAAGCTGACAGCCTAACTGTAATTTGGCCTACTAGGCAATGGTCAGAGAATGCCGAATTGGAGATAGAATCTCATTCTGGATGCTCTGAGATTGCGGCAGTCTGGAATGACTTGGACTCAGTGATATGATTTTTTATGGCAAACATTTTTGGGTGACAGGCGTCATGTTAGATGATATAGACAATTGGCATATGAGAGACATGGAGTGGGCACTGGTCAAGGATGTTTGTAGCATAATATTTCCAGGCAGTGACAGCTTCTCATAATTGATTTCTTTGAATTGTCACGATTCCCCATCATGGACTCTTATAGGCCTGTCACAATTTACCGGTACCCCATCATGACAGGTGACAATAAATCGTGTTCGTCCGTACTCTCAAAAGTGGAAAAGTTTGTTACAAAACTCGATCATGTCAAGATTATTGCAAAACTTTTAAATGAAAAGTTTACTTTTGCCGGGACTCACTTTCAAAGTATATGAGTATTAGTAAATGTGTTTGCAATTTTTGGGAGGTACAATGTAGAAAGGAGGTGCGTAGAGAAAAAATGTCATGAGCATTGAAGTAAAAGTTTAAAAATATAAATGTTTTAATGTCTTAAAATACAGTCCTTCAGCATGCCAGTTGTATTTGATGGCCCAAATTACCTGCTTGTTATGACGTGGTACCTGTTTCTTACAGGGACAAGTTGATATGTCCTTTGTCAGAGAAATACCTAAACTAAACTATTACATCAAAATTGACATCAGTAAATCTGAAATGTTTTCACCAGGTTATTCATTAAGTTATCTGCATGTGCATGAACACGACAATGATTATCCACAACATGTTACCATTTCTACTGGTTTCAAGTAAGATCAATTTCAAGTTCATCTTTACTTGCAGTTGTCTGTGACTGGCTCCCCAGAAGAACAGCTCTATCAGTTGACCGAAGTAGCAAAAGCATGTCCTAACTCTCTGGTAAGTTTGCAGAAATCTTGATACAATTTATATATCCATTGTTAAGCTTCGTTATTAGATATCAGAGAAAAATACCTGTGTCTGTCATGTCAGAAAATTGAATTTCTATAATTTTGATCCTGTTTCGATTTCCAGCTTTAAAAGGATACAATTGCATGCACCCTTTATATAAGGTATTCAAGTTGGTAGATCTAAATTAAGGTTTCCATTGAGGGCTGCTGAATCCCATTGTGGAATTGCTCTTCCCTAACCTACAAATATACCTGTATTATTTATATCACTTCCAGTTATTATATACTAGCAGTGAGCTATGTTGATCATGGTCTATATGTACGGTGGGGTATTAGTGCCACATATGAAAAAAGAAAAACAAGTTCTATGTAGGAATTAAAGTCCTATGTTGGTGATAATATCTCCTATGTAGGACTTATTATCTCCTATGTAAGAGATATTATCTCCTACTTAGAAGATAATATCTCCAACGTAGGAGATAGTAAATACGTTATGTCCTACGTAGGATTTACTAAGACCTACGTAGATGTTATAAAGTCCTACATAGGGGTTATTAAGGCCTACATAGGGGATACTAAGTCCTACCATGTCAAGGTTATCTGGGTCATTTGGTGCACTTTTCCGAAAATTGGGTCATAACTCAGAAATGTCTCATCGTAGAGCAAAACTTACGAAAATTTTGGCCTCGGGGGTGTAGCATACATGTTGGTATTTTTTACCTTAACCATGTCAAGGTCATTTGTGGTCATTCCGTGCACTTTCCCGATAATTGGGCTGTATTGACTCAGTCCGTGTCTCACCAACTCAGCACCGTTCACTTGGGAAGCTCTAGACAAGAGAGTATCTCCTACGAAGGACTTATAATCTCATACATAGGCGTTACTAAGTCCTACATAGTACTTAGTAAGTATCTGCTATGTATGTAGGAGTTAGTATAACTCCTATGTAGGACTTACTATTATGTCCTACATAGGAGTTAGTAAGTCAAATGTAGGAGTTAATATGTTCAACGTAGGACTTGGTATCTCCCACGTAGGAAGCAGTATCCAGGGGCGGATGCAGAATTTGTTGATAGGGGGGGCACCCACCAAATCGTCGACGGGGGGGGGGGG
>JAAUYG010108698.1_pt1 | contig 14930 bp, 11 predicted proteins | sample 7278091 | NCBI WGS metagenome assembly JAAUYG01 (sample SAMN14350201, study PRJNA611818) | marine sediment metagenome | isolation source: surface marine sediment (0.6m) | place: French Polynesia: Moorea | collected 2018-08 | reverse complement strand
TACACAGGTGGTCTTTATATACAGGTTCAATAACATGGAAAGTATACCCCTGAGGACTTGTAAAATGTGGTCTTTATAAGCAGGTGGTCTTTATATACAGGTGGTCTTTAGGGCAGGTTTGACTGTATGTGGCAAATAGTTATATAGTGTTAGGTCCAGGCTAGAGTCGATAATCGGCCCACCACTAGTAAAATTAATAGTTGATTATCCAAGCTGGATGATTACCATATCTGTAAGTGTGCAATTTTTTCCCCAAACTATGGCATGCACGTACATCATGTACATGGTATACATAATATAATCATGATAATCAATAATAGTTAATTTACTAGTACACATGGTACATACCCTGTGCACTACCTGCATGTTTGTATAAGTCTGCACATCGTACTATCTGTGACCACATATTTTGTAGCTCTATGCACAGGTGCCTAGTGTACTTTAGTACACTTTCATTACTGATCATGCTGATATTAACTTCGTCAAGGTTGAAAATGTCACTCGTTACACACACATCTGGCAAAATGTCACTAGCAGACATACCGTCCATCTACAGTGATCTACTCAAACAGCATGCCAGCTTCATGAATTTAATGGCAATATTCATGATTTTACAAATGTTTTAGGTCAGTGTACCATGAACTGACCATGAATATCGATTTGTCTGCATTTGTGTTGTTTGTTCTGGGCTGGGCTAGTCTCAGCAGGGTTTGTCGTTGTCACCTTGTGTCTAGACTCCACTAATATCTGTGATAGTGTCTCCCAGTCTGGAAAAAAAGAGGTATACCACACATGTACCAGGGTAAGTACCGGTACTTATGAAGTTACTAGTAATTAGTATTATACAAACATGTTATGCTGGCTAAGAAATTGAGGACATGTTAGAGAGGGTGCCTAGGCAGAGGAAGAGTAAAGTTGATTCATAGTACATGTAGCAGTGGCAAGATTGTTGGCCTCTGTACATGCTGTACATAGAGAGTGGCCACAAAGAGAAGGCATGCTGTGATTGGCTCCTTCTCAGTGAAAAGGGGGACACATGATTGGCTCTTGATGGATTCCCCACAGGATTTACCAGGTCAGCAGGTCAGAGCCTGTGCTTGCACAACAAGAATCTGATTGGGGCAGATTGTTCTGCGTTAGCCTTATGCATGTTATACATGTTATAGGGCTTAGGCATTAGCCATAGGCTAAAGCCCCTCTCATTTGGCTAAAATAAATCTTATATGCTTAGCCAAACTGCCAAAGACTCATTTATTCAACACTGTGGGAGGTGGTTGGCTGTGGAATTAAAGAAAGTTGTAAAGCTGGTAGTTGATAACAGAAACGTCTAACTGCCTAGTAGATATACCGTAAGTTTTCAATGAACTAGTAGTAATAGTCAGTTAAAGGGTTTAGCTAAGACCGTAGGACATTTGACTAATGTTTCGTCCATGTGGTTAAAGAAGTATATTCTTTGGGAGTGAACATGGTGAATGTGTTTGCACTCTGGAAACATAATTTCTGATGAAACATTCTGCACACAGAGTCAAATTATGGTGGAAAAGTTCTCGAATTTTCAGATTCTGCCGAAAATTTGGGAACTTTTCCACCATAATTTGACTCTGTGCAGAATGTTTCATCAGAAAGTATATTCTTGTCTAGCGCTAACTTAGAATGTTCATGTGTTTATCATATTCATACTGTTGTGTATGTGGTAGGGATGCATTTCAGCTCCGTGCTCCACGATTTTAGATGGGTACAAAGATTTAGCCACATGTAACCTGTGTTTAACCATGTTAACAAAATGTTTCATTTGGGGGCAAAAGAATCTGTGTAAGACAGATGGAACTTCTAGGATTGACCTTGATGTTATTACCCATTACCATGGATCATTGTTGATGGTGGTTTATCAGGTTTATCATGTTTATTGGGGGTTTTGTTTTCAAATGTATTTTCTTATTATTGGCATTATTGGCATATCACATATAGGATATGCATACTGCAATCTGGTAGCAAGTGATTGAATTTGTCTTCTAAATGAATATGCGTGGGTAGAAGAACTTCTTCTACCCCACACATATTCATTATGTTATAGAGGCATCTATTTTCAGGGTAGATGATAAATGCGATGATGTGCGTTAGCTTAAAAATTGTAGGTTTCAAAAGCTGATTGTTGTTTTTCGATCTTCCTTCCCAGGCGCAATTATAGCCAAGGTAACATGCAGATCCGGTTGCAATGACGTGAGCATGTAAGTCATAAACCAGCTTCAAATACCGCTGCTGTCTGCAGGCCTGTCAGCATCATGAGCCAGCGACGATCTTCCAAGCATGGCAGCAGAAGTGGCTCTGCCGCGGATGACTTTGATAATCTGCAGGGCGGGAGTTACATCCGCGTGATGATGAAGCCGTTAGAGGAAGGCAGCTACAGTGTCGTGCTGGGCTGGTTGGGGCTGAAATCCTGGTGGGCGCAGCAGAAAAACGCCAGTGCGAACCAAGCCAGCCATGATCCGTGCTTGCACGCGGTGGTCATCCCAGCCATTGTTTACGGCTTCCTTGCCATACCGTCGAGCATCCTGCTGTACTTTCTGTTCTTCGGAAGCTTTGGAAGTTTCATACAGAGCCTGATCGGGATTGCTGTCCCGGTTTTCAGCATCGTCTGCGCCTTCTATTGGCTGACACTGTACCTGCGTAAAACCTGGGGCACGACAAGCATTTACATCTTGTTCTGCGGCTGCTTCATTGGCGAGTCGCTGAGCCATTGCTTTTGCGACAAGAGCAGTGAACACTACATCACGCAGCCTTTCCTCATTGTAGGGGTTATGATGGCAGTAAGCTGCGCCAGCCTCTTCTCGACGCTAGAGACCAAGCACAGTGCGCTTGTCGTAATCTTTGTCACGTTCATGCGCTTTCTGGCATGTTCGGCCCTTTCCGATCTCCCACAAGCCACTCGTCCGTTCATTGCGTATGCCAGCGGGGTGGTCGGGGTCGTCATGGCCAAGTACATGGAAACCATCCTGCGTCCGCCTATCACCAACTTGATCACACGGGATGGAAGAATTCCAGTCATCAAACGTCGTCGCCACAGTTCTACAGCAGCTCACAGTTTCCTCGGTCACCCGTCAGCCAGTCGGACAATCCGGCGGACATCCCTGCCTGCCATGAGACAGAAAAGCCAGGTAACATTGGAAGATCAGTGGGAAAAAACAAATGATACATAGTTCAATTGCTTAGAGCATGTAGAAAGAGTCATAAAACTTCTCAGTTTCATTCAGCATGTTCAGCAAGGATGTATGTATTAATATTTTGCATGTTTTGTTCCACATGTTTCATGCAGAAGTTTATCGCTGTATAACATGTATAACATATAGTGTGGCACCAATTATGACTGGTTATCATCATTGATTATCACTTGTTATCAATATATCAGCAGTGACAAAGACCCGAACAATCATCAATACCGGGTATTAATTTATGAATTGCCAATATGTAAAACAGTTCAAAAATCATTTGTGAAATTGTTGAATTTACTGATCTTCAGACTTGTTTTACCCTGTCTCATTTGTTAAGTTTGTCAAATGTGAATGTTATTTCTTACATGATAATAATACCATCCAAACATCACTTTTCTAGCTAATTAACACCCTTTGCATCGTTAGTAGCAACAGTTCCAAATCTGCAATATTTATCGATAATTTATATCCCATGACCAATGCTGACCAATTAATTGATGATATTCAGTGTTCAATTAATTGACGATGACCATTTGAACTTTCGAAGCACAACCCTTACATAATCTGACAATGCATGGTGCGTCGTTAAACACATGTATGTGGCACTGTTAAATCTTCCATCTTTTACTGTATCAGAGTGCATCAGCGGGTTACGAGTCGGCTATCATCGGTGAAGCCCATGGCCTGATCAGCGACATGTTAGCAGAGACGGGATTGCCTCCCCATGTTATCAGTGGACTAAGGGCTGTCAGCAACCTACTGAGAACACCCGAGGTTCACAGTGCCAGCATACACAACCGACCCAAGATCAGTCCTCTCGTGTCATTGGCTGAGACCAGCTATGGTTCCGACAGTGATGATATACCCTATATGGGGGAGAGGCCATCTTCGTTACCCAAGGTATGTCAAAACATGTTTTTCTCCACTCAGCTTGACCTGTGGTGTCATGCAGAAAAAAGTTAAATACTGAAGCACATAATGCCGCCGTCGTATCCATTTGTTAACTGGTGATATTAAGTATCTCCCCAGCATTTGAAGGTCATTTGTGCTTTGGAAGTGAAAAGGGATACCTCTCATATAGTATAAGCTTTGACGAATGTTAAGCAGAAACATTGCAGAAACAACCACATTGCAGAAACAACCACAATCTCAACTAACTTGCAAAGACTAGGTTTCAAACAAGATAAAAAACTTGAAAGTGGTTTCATGTGAAGCTTACACTCATGCGTTTGAATTGTAGATATGTTTTGATTCTTTCTCCTCCAGCGATTGAGGCGCACTCTTCCTCCAAGTTTGTTACGACGCATGTCAACGAGCACCTGGACCACGACCACGTCTGCGACCGGCCTGCCAACCGTAGAGCCTCAGCCTTGCAGAACGCGCAGCCTCAGCTTCCGCCATTCACGTGACAGCACGCCAGGATCAAGCCCCGTCGGTAGCCGTAGCAACAGTCCCTCCCCGAGCTCCCCGACGACCATCTCCCTCATCATTCCCAAATCTCGCTCTTTTTCCTCCACCATTCTCTCACCAGTTCCCCCCGGCCAGAAACATTCGGTGTCACGCGAAAGGCGTAGCGTGTACACCCCACCCACTCCTCCGATCCCCGAATCATCCAGCAGCAGTGCGAGCAGCAACATCACAATCCCTGTTCCCAGCCATCAGAGTTCAGGATCATCACCCAAAACAGACATCCCTCCTCCGTTGAGCCTCACCAAGAGAATTATTACGTCAGACTACGAAAGCAGCGATTCACCAAGCAGCAGTGAGCACGATAACATAACGTCTGCAGAGGACACACCCACGAAATCCACCGGTGTCTTCAAACCTCAGTTAGAGAGCTCCATCTCGGCCAGTGACGATTCCAGTGGAAGTACGGTGATTTCTGGTGACAATGATACTCAGGTGAGGACTTATTTCTGAATTAAATAATTATCCTGGTGTGGAATTCTCAAAAAGACTTACATCTTAAGTTTTGACATATTCTCGCATAGCTCAGGTTGTTCACACAAGTCAAAACTTAAGACTTAATTATTTTTGAGAGCTACAGTCTTGATCTCTGTAACCATGGTAACTTCTTGTTTGGTATGTGTGTTTTTTTCCCAGTGTGTTAAAGCAGAATTTTGAGTAACACCATGATTAGTGATTTTAGATCACGAGGACGAAGGATTTAGTCTAACGTATTTATTCGAATGCCATGCTCCTCAGTGAGTGGTGTGCTCTAGCACTTACAAGCAAACTACATTAGCTATACTGTGACAGTAGTCTTTCCCAACAGGTTCTTTTGTGTTTTGTTGAACTAAAAAGTGTTATTTCGCGGTTTTCAGACAACCGATCTCTCCTGTGTGCCCCGTATGGGTCCCCTGTATGTGACAGTAAGCAGCGCGGACACACCCGAGTCCCCTCCCTCGGAGCCAGTTATCTCCATCTCCACCACACGAACAGACTCTTCCTCCCTGTCCCTGAAGACTGTCACACCCCCCACACTGTCCTCGGATTCCCCTAGTGACAGCAGGGACCCGTTGACAGCGGTGGCGCAAGTCGACGCCCTCATACAAGACTTAGCAGTGCAGCAGGAACAGCAGAGAAAGCAGATCCAGCCGGCGTTGCTGACGGCTGAGGTTCCGTTCAATGTGGAGGATCTGCAGCATGAGGATCTACTGGCGATGAGCCTGCTCAACCAATGGGACTACCCCATCTTTGATCTTGCTACGCGGGCCAATAGTTTCATACTTAGCATGGTGAGTGATTCTGTCTGTGATACAATGATAATGCCTTTTAATAATGCTGTTAATTAGCATGATTAGCGACACCAAAGCATTCAACTTTATGTATAAAGTAATGCTGTTCATACCTTTTGCTGTATATCAGAGCTATTTAGTACTATTTTAACAACTTAAATACATGTAAACTATGTTAAAAAGAGTAGCTTCCTACAACAGCCTCACAGATATATTTGGTGTAAGTGCTAGACCTACATTGTATGGTTGCTTTTCATCAACAGAAAAACCAATCAGTTTGTAGATTCGAATCCACAAAATTTCCTCTATGCATTTGTTATCAGGTAGGATGAACTGACCAGCGGCTATGTCAAATAGAAACTGTTCGCTACATTCCATCAATGTTATCTAAAAGCGCAATGCAATGGCAGTATCCATTATGACACATACATGACATATAGGCATGATTAATAAATATATCATCATGATAATTGTGGGGAATGGGTATAGAAATTTTGTTCCTACGTATTGAATAATCAAACTAACCTTTTTTTTTGCCCATATGAGACCCTTGAAAACCCTTTTGGAAGGAGGCAATAGTTACTATTGTAATGATAAAGAAATAATCCAGGAACATACTACATGTAGTATATTTGTTACTCGATTCCAATTTCATCTAGAGGAAGACGATCTTACCTCTTCGAGTCACAGTTTTGAAATGACAGATGCTTCGACCACTCCCAGTAATTTTGGTCACTGTGAAGATGTCAAACAAATTAATAAATGTATTCCTGTTTTCTTGGACTCCACTTTCATATCTTGACTTTCTTTCCCCAGATGAGTTATCGCTTGTTCACAGAGTCGGGCCTCTTCGAAACATTTCGAATACCTACTGCTGAGTTTGTCAACTACTTTCATGCCCTTGAGTTGGGCTACCAGGATAAACCATGTGAGTAACTTACCTGACCGCCACACATATTCATAATGCCACGTGGAAGATAAGGCATGCTAAGACTAAGTGTTCTCTTTGCACCTTTCTGATTGACAGATTACTCAGGTGATTACAAAAATATTTAAGTAGCATGAAAAAATAAACATTATTTGCATCCATTGATTTATAACACAAATGTTGAACTGGTCAGGCATTACACATGGACTTTCCCTGTTTCTACTTTCTCAAATATATTAGGTAAGTTAAATGAAAGGGCATGCTTGTCAGCCAAGTCTCATGCAAACTCATTTGGAAAGGCTCTGGCAACTTGGCCGCAAATTTCCACCATTGGGCTTCTGATGTCGTGCATTCTTAAAGCATTGAATTCTGCATTGCATAAGTTACTGCAGAATCAATGGCTCTAGCCAGCTTTGTAAATATTCATTGTCTGGGCAGGGAGTAGTATCATTTTCAAACCCAGTTTGCCAAGGCCTGTCGATGCGGAAGCGTTTTGGGGGCTTGACTAGCGAAGAAAACTTGCCATAAAGTGAAATCTGTCAAAGTGGTTCGCAGACATCATTGGCTCATGTATTAAAGGAAAACTTGTGTCCTTTACAACTTGTGTATTTTAAACATTACGACTGTGCAACGTACCACAGAACTTGTTTCCAGTTGCCAGGATGATCAGGTGATGCTGTGTTTTTATTTTGCACGTTTCCAGACCATAATCGTATTCATGCCACCGATGTGTTGCATGGTGTGTACTACCTCACTACCCAGGCCATCCCAGGCTTCCAGCAGATCAGCCCCGACAGTGACCTCTGTCAGCGACCTATCTCCTCCAGCGACTCGGGTACGTCACTAACAAACAAACAACTCCCACAAATCCATTAGTTGAAGAATAGGGAGTATTTTAAATCTCTTGATGGGAAACTGTCCCACGGGCACCTTAGAGAAAGCAAAAAGTCTCAAAAACTGACAAAATCTGTGCCCGCTTCTAATTGGTCCAAGCTAATGCAGCTCTGATGTGATTGGCCAAAACACTGTGAAAAAGAGCGGTTGATGACCAATGGTAGTTCAGCTTCCAAATGAAACCAACTTCGTATAGCAATTTTAGGGTGTGGAATGTTTCCAGTTGGATGATACTGTGTACTAGTAAAATTTTGTCCCCCTTAGCATCATCTATATATTCTGCATTATAACATTTTTGGTGCCGTTAGTTGAAAAAAAAAATGCATTATGTTACGTCTCTTTACCATAATGCTGAATACATTGTAATAAGTCTTTGTTCACATCTTTCACTTTATGACATCAGTGCCTGTGATACCCACAATCATGAATACAGCATCATAATTATCTTACTCACGTTATTTATGTTCTCCCTTTTTACCCGACTTGTGTCGTTCTTGTGACATCTGACGTTAACCAGACTTGCTTGCTTAATGCTTGGCTTCAGAATGTGAAAGTGTTGACCGCAGCCTTGGGTGCATGCCGTTTACCGCAGAGGACGCGTATGGTATCATGGGCGGCAATTTCCCTCCCCTGGAGTTGATGGCTCTCTATACTGCTGCCGCCATGCATGACTACGACCACCCGGGCCGTACCAATGCTTTCCTTGTGGCCACACAGGCTCCTGTTGTAAGTGCAGAGGCACCTGCGATTTAAGACCCCTCCATTTAACAGTTACGTCCATCTCAGACCAGCCATATATTTCTGGCTGAATGGGTAGTATTTAAAATGCGTGGACCAATGTTTACTCCAAATGCCTGCATGTCAATCTTGAAATAGGCTTAATACACATGTATGTAATAGCAGCAGATATAACCTGTATGGACTTACGTTGTAGTTTTATACAAGTAGCATGAGTACGCTAGTCCTTCTCAGTGGCCACTCTCAACAGAGGCCACCCTCTCTAATAAGACCTTTTCCGCTACTACTACCAATGTATTTACTTCTCCTCACCAAAAGCCACCTCTCTAATGTGGCCACATCTTCTTAAATAAGGTGGCCTTATTACATGTATTAGAGAGGGACTACTGTACTGCAGAGATCAACATAATTTGGCCCTTATACACAGGTGGTCTTTATATACAGGTTTATCCACATGGAACAAAGTATATTTTTAAAAGCACGTGGTCTTTACACACAAGTATGTGCAGGAGCAGGTTGAAGCTGGCTAATACATCATGTATTATGAAACTCAACTATAACCAATACGGTGGTCCCCCTCTAATGACACCACATCTGCCAAACAATTCTATCCTTATTAGAGAGGTGGCCTTTGGTGAGAGGGAGTATTGCATACATTCATAGTACTTGCTGCCAGGAATTAGTGTCTTTTCTAGAGGGGTATCCTCTCCAGAGAATGTCCTTTAAGAGAGGGACCACTGTATAAGGGAAATTAGAGATGGCCTATATATATATATATAGTATTCATTACAGACTATTTTTTGAATGCCAAAGATTGTTCATAAGCCATAGAACATAATGTAGAACAACACCTTAGGCCCATACCGTTTCCTAATCTAGGCATGCACTCTGAGTAGCATTGGCAGTTATGCCAGTACAGTGGTCCCTCTATTTTTTAAGCCTTTATTGTAAGACCGCTTTGATTGCAAGACCACTTAGTGTGGTCCTTCTTAGAGTGGACTTGTGTGATATTGAACCTTTATTTTAAGACCACCTGTCGTAAGACTACAACTTCAAGGACCTATTTGTGGTCTCAAAATAGAGGGACGTCTTTTTTTTTCTCCGACAGGCCATCCTGTACAATGACCGTTCAGTATTGGAGAACCACCATGCTGCCTCTGCCTGGAATCTCTACCTGTCTAACCCCAAGTACCACTGGCTGTGTCATCTAGACACCGCCGAGTTCAAACGCTTCCGCTTTCTTGTCATTGAAGCCATTCTGGCTACGGACCTGAAACGACACTTTGAATTGCTCGCCGAATTTAATTCAAAGGTAACTAAGCGCATAATGTTTTATTAAAAATTGGAAATGTTCATAATATGACTGTATATAAGCATAGTACCGTATTCAATCTATTAAATGTATGTGCGCTAATAAGTGCGTGGTATGGTTTGGGTGGGTCTTCCAGCAATGTACCAGTCCTCATGCGGTAGGCTTAGAGAGCATTAAACTGTCATTTAATATTTTCTGAAGGCACCGTGTGCTTAGTCGAATAAATAGGGTACACTGTGGTATCCTTGTGTGATGCAGGATTCAGTATTAACAATAAATGCTTGTATGTAGGAAAGGCTAAAAATGCGGCATTTAATTACCGGCAGGATACTCTTTTTCATGGTTTGAATGGTATTAGGTGCAGGTACATGTACATCTGCATTTCTGTTCACTAAAAGACTATTGGCGATTGTATAAATCTTAAGATTTGTACGACAGCTGCTATCTACATCTTTTCATGGATCAATATCATCTATTCTATCCTTCAGGCCAACGATGATGATGCGCCTGGCATCGACTGGACCTCGGAAACTGACAGACTCATGGTTTCCTATATGGTCATCAAGATGGCCGACATAAATGGACCCGCCAAAAAGAAAAAACTGCACTTTTCCTGGACAAGTCGGATCAGTACAGAATTTTATGAGCAGGTTGGTTTGAGTTGTGTGACTGGTCTTCCAAAAAATTCTTTCTACTTCTCTTCATATCCACATTTAGGGAGTCTCCTGAACCCCCAGAACTAAATAAAATTTAATTCGGGATTTCTAACATTTAGTACCCACTACATTTTAATGTAATACCTCTCATCATATGTGTGAATTGGACCCACCAAGCATGATTACCGTATGTTACGGTTTCCGCAGATATACCAATATGTAAATTATTCGGTGACCCCTTGACCTTTCTTTCCCAGGGAGACGAGGAGCAGGGTCTGGGTCTCCCTATATCACCTTACATGGACAGGGACCACCCCCAGCTGGCCAAGCTCCAGGAATCCTTCGTCAACCACCTGGTGGGACCGTTATGTAATGCACTGGCCGAGGCCGGGCTACTACCAGGGGTATGGGTGGAAGAGATGTCCGACAGTGACGGTATGCTGACACAGACACTTTACTCTCCAATTAGCGTTACGTAGATTGGTTAGAAGTGTAGCACTTAAGTCGTTGGAGCCAGAAGAGTGGCTTACATGTACCTGGGCAAGTGTGTGTTTCCTCCAATTTGATGGATTTTACAAATACAAATTCTGCAATTATAATGGAAAGTTATGGATAATGGTTTATTTTCTGTCAGAGGTGAATTAGAACTCAATTTTTCCCCAATACGTATCACACCATTATCCTCTCTTATGCATGTAAGTGCTTCTCACTCTATCCTACTAATGAGTAGCCAGTTGGCCTTGGAAAGGTCATTAGGCCATGATCTATAAAACTTTGCACTTGGCAATTATTTGCCTTACCAGACATGCTTTCTCCTGGCTGAACCTTTCATATTTTTATTTAATACACGTATTTTGTGTAACACTTATGAAGTAGTGGTAGTAATAATATTTTTACTAACTTATGAAGCACAAATGTTGTATCATTTGAGAGAAGAAATTCATCCACTTTAGATAGCTGAACCCAGTTTGAATCTTATGAATAACTTTGCCTGCCGTTACAAATATTGTGTTATATCTTTACAGGTGGACGTGGCAGTCACTCGCGCAAGTCCAAGAAGATCCAGTGCAGCCTGACTCAGAATCTCCAGGACAACCATGACATGTGGCTCAAGGTCATCGCTCAAGACTCCCACCAAAACAAGGACTCGGACGAATGCAAGGTCAGACCAATATACAAATGAATAACTTATGCAGTAATTGCATTTCAGTTTTCTCGTATAATACATATTTTAAAGACCCATGAGGTAATCACAATGCAGCTTCTACTTAAACATACATGACCCTGTTATTTCATAGTGTAATGAACAGCTGAAATTACGGGGTTATTTGTTTGTTGTAATACACACCTTAATGGTATTCCTGAAATGCCCACTTCAAGGGTTTAAGTGTAAGCTACAAATGTTCTTCAAAAATGTCGGCGATAAAATTTTGTTACTGAAGCATATATCCTCTGGGCTTTAAATTTAATTCTTTTGCAAAAGGTGCATTTGTTGTACCTAAAGACCTTTTAACTTCTAAATGAGAGTGCCCCTATGCATATAAGTTCCTCTTGTTATTCTGGAGGGTGAAATGAGTTGTTTGAAGTTTTTGCCGATATATGTGCTTCCATAAATGCGAAAAATTGTGCTGTATGCAAATGTTATTCTCAAAAATGTTATGCATACATACTATGTGTAATATTGCCTTGTTTGTGGCATGCTACTTATTTTGCTTCCTTATTTCTTGACTCAGGAGGGAGAAAAAGACACAAAGAAGGAAAAGATGGACATGGAGACTATAAAAGAGGAGGACACCCCTCCAAACAGTGCAAGTGGTGTTCAGACCAAAGACTGCTACCCCGCTCTGAGTAAACCCCCACCTACAGAGGACTCTGTATCAAAGGAGCCAAATATGACTGAATGTTCTGCAGAAGTATCGTCTAGCGATCCCAAACAGGAATAAAAATATGTTGTTGTGTACATGTGTACTCAATATCTGGGTACATGTGTACCCGATATTGGGTACATGTGTACCCAGTTTTGAGCCCACATGTAACCAGTATTGTCGTCTTTGCTTGTATAGTGAAAGTTTTTGCAGTTCGTTGTACATATGCTGTGGCATGAATGTGTTAAAAGCTTCTTTATTTAAGCATACATAGTTTTAGTTCCCCATGGAATGAACGAATGAACTGTTAACCAATCTTTAACTGGTGTGGCTGGTGAAATTATATCCCGTTGCATGGTGGTATTGCTTTTACAGTCTCCTGTGAATACCCTTGTTAAGTTTCGAACTGATCTGAGACAGAACAAAGAAATATATTATTCGCAGTTGAAGTATTAATCATAAATTTGGCGGTCTCCTGAAGAAGACTTCCAAGCCGCTATGCTTTCAGTGCTGTGTTGCCTTCAATTTCCTGCAGCGCAGCAGTGTAACTGTCTGTGATAGTTGGTCCGAAATGTTGGTTTGAAAAGTTAATTTTGATCCAGTGTTTAATAGAAATTCAACTAAAGATTTTCTATTAATGTTTTGAAAAGTTAAGGGATTCTATTGCAAGTATTCTAAACCGTATTTCATATGAAAGCATTAAAAAAAAAACTTATGACTCTGTGCTTCAGTTTTCATGCTTCATAGTTCTTCATCCTACAAGCTATCAGTGTAACAGATTACATGCTAAATTAGCTTTGTCTGAAGATGTATTTTTTCAGGGGTGGTTGCATCCATACACAATCTGCTTAGTAATAAGTAACATCCATTTGCCGGATGATGGTTCCAGATGTAAATACCCTGTCTGGTGAAGGTTGTGTTCTCGTGTTCCTGGACTTACATTGCATTGTGGGTTTTTACAATGCTTAACTACATCTATGAAGCTGTATATCAACTACATTTTAGAATTTTCTTTATAGCTTACTTGTTTTCCAAGAATCCTAGCATTGTTTGTAATCTTTAATGATATACATACTGTGAGACACTTATGTATATGTATTTGTACGAGTCTGGAGGAAGGATCTCATGTCTGTCGATGCTGATAGGGTCGATGGTGTGTTATGATATTGTGACATTAGCATACGAGTCCGGCACTATCATTCATAGACAAAAAAAGGTGGAAGCATTTTTCTACTAAAACGTCTGTCGCTTTATGTGTAACGGGGTAAAGTGAACTATTTATAGAAAAGGAAATCTTTAATTGTGAATCAACAAGGTAGTAATTTAAGCTATTAAGCTGATATAGGTTTCAGTATATATTTGTTATTCAGTGTTTGATACAGTGTATTTCCACATGTGTAGAGGATATATTTGCACTTTTGGCTGTTTTTAATCTGCTGTTATATTCTTCCTGTTGGTTTCTGAAGACGCTGCATGAAGAGGATATTTTGCATCTCTATTAATGATAGATACCTAAAAATGAAGTAATTGGCCATCCGTTTGCTGCGCCCCTATTATGGTGCGCATAATTAAGAGACAATGTGGTGTGCTCTGTTTATTGCAAAATGATGTTAGAAAAGTACCGTACTGCTTAATGTGCATTGCTTTAGAAATTTCATATTGATAATGTACATTGCAAACAGTGTCGATTCGTAAGAAAAGGTGTTTCCATTTGTACCTTTACATGGTCAAGTTGTGATAAGTATCTTGCTATACGAGTACATACATATTCTGCTAGGCTTCTTGTTGTGATTGGCCCACTTTCGTTCAGTCTCACCCTGCTATATATAATTATAAATATTTGTATGTTTTGGTGAATCGCTTTACGTAGTAGTGTTGTTTCATTGTCTTCAGTTTTGTAAAGTTTATCTAATTAATCATAATTGGAAAGTCGGTCTATTATTATTAGAGATTATGTGGCATCTACCTGTTATATATAAACTGGAATGACGTGTATGTGGGCAGAGGAAGACTTAAGGCTAGTACAGTGTAACCCAGCTGTACAAGGCTAGTACAGTGTAACCCAGCTGTACACACAGTACCCTGGCTGTGTGCCTTTGTTCCATTTACTTATGCGAATGGAATGACACTTCAACTCTGTGCCCAGAGCTAGCTTTACATATGCACAGGTTAGTGACTTATGAAATAAATTTCAGAGTCCTCTAAAGATGGTATTATTCAGGCTATTCTGCACCATGTGCCAAGTCGGAATATCGGCGTATCTTGTCCCAAAGCTTCCAGAAAAAAGAAACTAAAGCGCCTGTGTGAATTTCTAGTTGAACGTTGGAAACTTTATCAAAATGTTATATTTGTTAACTTTGTATTTACTCTACAGTTACTCTACAGTTCAAATTCTCTCAACCAATATATCAGGTCCTTTTTCTTTTCAGTACTCAGTATTGAATAAGTCACCACGTACACAGTTTTTCCCTTTAATAGCACGGTAATTTTGGTGTGTTTGTTTAAGTGAATTATAGATACACAAGTTTCACTCTCACAGTTTATAGATTGCAAATATAATTTAATATAATTCTATTACATGTACATGATG
>JAAUYG010014861.1_pt1:7500-14930 | contig 14930 bp, 12 predicted proteins | sample 7278091 | NCBI WGS metagenome assembly JAAUYG01 (sample SAMN14350201, study PRJNA611818) | marine sediment metagenome | isolation source: surface marine sediment (0.6m) | place: French Polynesia: Moorea | collected 2018-08 | reverse complement strand
TCCTCATTTGTAAATAGATCGTATCTCTCGCTTCACTTCATCAATGTCGAGTCGGTAAATAGCACTTTGTGCTAGTGTTACTGTTTTTTTGTGATACCGACGTTAAATAAATTTTATCTTATCTTATCTTATCAGTGAATGTGTCAGTTACCAGTCAGGGAATGTGTCAGTTACCAGTCAGTGAATGTGTCAGTTACCAGTCAGTGAATGTGTCAGTTACCAGTCAGGAATGTGTCAGTTACCAGTGAGGACATGTGTCAGCTACTAGTTAGGAAATGTGTCCGTTACCATGCAAGATATGTGCCAGTTACCTAGCTGTGTGGTAGCAGCATACACGTCAAGTCCTGGTTGAGGCTGTACCGCCGGTTGGAAGCCTTGCTCCCTCCCTAGATCAGATATCTTCAGTTGTTCAGCACCTTGGACATCAGCAAGCGAAGGCGTATTGAGTACAGCGCCTGCTGCTTTAACGGCTAACTGCTCATTCGGCTGTTGGTCAGCTGGGCCTAGCTGAACAGATTGCTTCTGCTGTTGCCTTTGCAAAAGTTCCTGGCGTTGCTGTTCATTTTGTTTTTGCATTTCCTGCAGTTGTTGCTCTAACAGCAGCTTCTGTTTCTGCAGTTTTTCCTCTTCCATTAGCTGTTGTTGCAAGAGTTCCTGTTGGTCTTGCAGTTCCTGCTGCTCTTTTCGCTGCTGTTCCTGCAGCAAATGTTCACGTTCGTGGTCTTGGTGGCGTTCTTTTTGAAGGTCGTCTTGCTGCTGAATTTCATCCTGTGGTTGTTCGTTGTCCTGTAATTCTTCCTCTTGCAGTTCTTCTTCGTCCTCCTCCCCTTCTTCTTCCTTCTGAACCAGTTGCTGTTCACCGTGCGCTAGGCCGCCTCCCGTGTCGTCCCGAAGAACAACTAAAATAAACAATGAACCTAGTCATGAATGTCACTCCAGATTAAGGATAGTTTTTAAAGGATACTTATCTTAATGTTAAATATAACAGCTCGGGGTGGTTCCAGAAAAGCCGTAGCTCTGAACAGACTGATCTTAAGCAGCAGCTAATGGCTGACAATGTTTTTGAACACAGTTGTTTGTTTGTTTTTTTTTTTGTATTTTTTTTGTTTTGCTTCTTGGTATTGGCTGGGGGGATTGGACCCTCTCACGTTGAACTTAGCTCCGAGCCGGTGGAGTAAAACATTAAAACGTTATATAACTTTATTTCTTTCTATGTCTTTTGCGTCGGCGAACTGTGCAAAGGAACATACGATCAGGAGATAGAGGACGTACCGAAATATTGTACTCAAGACCGGAATTGCCCTCAAGGCCTTTTTTCTATATTAATTGGCAATGCATTCAGTAACCAGACTGTACCACATATGTAGGCGATCACAGCCATGGTTTTCTCCTGAATTAGCTCCGGATAGAAAGCTTGACGCTGTTACTAACTGATGTGTTTATCGCTACTGCAAAAGAGGCAAACTAAATATCGAGCTACAAGCAATATCTTTAGTGCGGCACATTCCGTATAACTTTTCCCACTGGATGCGCTGTGATAGCAAGGACAGATACGGCTGTGTCCTCTCTGAAATACATTGTGGAGAACCAGACTGTTTATCTATATTTTTTTTCAACGAGATGTACTTGTAATATATGGTATGATCTTAAACTCCCTGTACGAAAGACTAACCCCCTTTCTCCCTGGCCATTCTCTCCTGGAACTGCCGGTATTTCTGGTATCTGTCTGGATTCTCCTGGGCTTCTGGAACAGGAATGGTTTTCTCTCAGTGATACGGCATAAGAAGGGCCATTATCTATAGCCGGTGAAGGAATGTCGAAGCTGCTTAGAGATTATTTCATATGAAGCAACTGGTTGGACTCACGAGGATTTTATTGGTTCATTATCACGCTGTCAAGAACAGCGGCAAAATAACATATATTGTGTTTCAAGAAGGCTCTGGCATTATATTGATGCGGAACAACTCGTTGCATGTATACCCTACACTTTATCTTATCTTGTTATGCCACAACGATCCTAAGTTAGTCGTGAAGTCGCGGTACTGGTATTGATCATGAACGCAGCTACCGGGTGTCGAGTTGCAATGGACTTACTATTTAAATATTCTCAAGTACATAAGCAGCGGGACCACTTTCTAGAAACATCTTAAGTTAGAAATAACCCTTAAGTTCACTGAACACCTTGACAACCATTATTGTATTTTTCCTACTATGTATAATGGTAAAGGCAATGGTAGTCATGCAAGGCGAGTACTGAACTTAAGTCTGTTTCTGGACTTAAGAATTTTTTAAGAAACTGACCCAACAACATTCATATAAAGCTTACATACCAAGATCATTGCCCTCATGCTTCACCCCGGCAAGGGCAGAAAAATCTGGAAAAAAGTACAGCCAAATAACAGGTCCTAGCTCATATTGACAATTTTCGCAGTGTGTGTGTAAACTACTGATTTGATATAGATGCTGTAAGAAAAGAAATCATTAATCATTTAATAGCAACGATTATCAGATTTTGACATTATTAATGAATATACAAAAGAATAATTCTCGCAGTTTTTACCGCTTTAACGTATATAGTCAACGTTTGTACATCATGCACCAGTTCGCCACATTTACAGTAAGGGATAGCGTTTACATACGTTGATAATCATTATGAAGTATTTGGATTAATATTTAATTATTGTGATCACAACATGAGCAAGTAATTCGATGGAGTTGTCTACAGGGTTGAGGCCACTTACGTTGCTTTGCTATCAAGGCGTCCAGTTGCACGGCAGTGTCCTCGTCTTCTGCAAACGAAACGTGACGTTGGTTTAAACATAATATATCACTTTCTTTCTTATTACAACATTATATTCCTTCTCCAAACCCTTCATGTACTTTCTTTTCTATCTCTATTTCTGTATGGTGTCGCAAAAAAGCTGTTCCAAAAATCTTCAGGACAAATGCAAGAATAGACCGTGGTAGGTCCGATCTTTCAGCACACAAACCTGCATTCCTTATAATGGCACACATCTTTCAATCGATAAAAAATTAAATTGCAGTAGCATATATTTTTATGGGTACAATCATGTATTACATGCAACCGAGTTATTAGTGCGCTTTCTCATTGGTTTGCCTGTGGAGATTTGTGCGTTCTTCTTTCTTCTTTCAGTCTTCTTCTCTTCTCTTCTTCTTCTTTTTCTTCTTCTCTTTCTTCTTTTGCGTCTTCTTGTTCTTCTTCTTCTTGTTCTTGTTCTTGTTCTTGTTCTTCTTGTTCTTCTTCTTCTTCTTCTTCTTCTTCTTCTTCTTCTTCAACACCCTAAAGCTACAACCATTGCCAGACATGTTGGTGTCAGGAATCCGTGGACAATGTGTAACAAATTACACAACAAATAATATTACTTGAACCTCTCGCTATTTAATTTGATCTGTGAATAATTTCATGGGATTATTGATGATTTACACCAATCCGTTGCTTTTTTCTCGGATCCATTACTGTTTACTAGAACTTACTGCTTTACTTGGAACGGCTGTTCTTACCTGGATGTGACTGCTTGGGTGGATTGTTTGTACATGTATGAAAGCCTTACTGCTTGCCTTATATGAAATCTAGTAACTAGCATTGTTTAGGTAGAACTGTTATTTCATTGTCCGGAAATGTGCGGACCACGTACGGCTTTATTTTCATCCATTTAATTACTGACTTAAAGCAGTTACTGAGTACTTGCATCAATTCTATTATGGCTTATTGGGAGCTGTTACTGCTTCACATGAACATCAAAAATTTTACTGTTTACTGTTTTACATGAATGTTTTGCTGCTAGCACGGATTTGTTACTGTTTTATAATGCATGTTTTGCGGCTTACACTGATATGTAACTGTTTTACATGGATGTTTTGCCGCTTACATGGATTTATTACTGCTTTACACGCATGTTTGGCTGCTTACATGGATTTGTTACTGCTTTATACTGATCTTTTACTACGTACCTAGACCTATTATTGCTTTCTTTACATAAAACATCCTTTATTGATTACAAGTATTTTTACTGAGCTGTTACCATGGTTACTGCTTACTAGGAACCGCTTTCTCCGGAGCCAGTGCTGGTGGTGGAGAACCCTTGGCCACTTCCGGTGTATCCAGAACGCCCGTCTGCTGCCGCAGTGCCTGAAGTCTGGCATAATCCAGGGTGATAGAGTAGAAGCCCAGCATGGTGACAATGGTGAGGACCAGGTAGGCTGTCCCCAGCGGTTGACACAGACGCCGTCTGCCCACACACGACCTGGAGGACATACATGTGACACACAATTGTCGCAGATCTTTTTGTATGTAGGATACGGGGCCACACATGTGACACATTATTGTCACAGATCTTTATATACGGAGGATACGGGGGCGCACATGTAACACATTATTGTCACATATCTTTATATATGGAGGATACGGGGGCACACAAACATATCTTTATATATGGAGGATACGGGGGCACACATGTGACACATTATTGTCACAGATCTTTATATATGGAGGATACGGGGGCACACATGTGACACATTATTGTCACAGACCTTTATATATTAAGGATACGGGGGCACACATGTGACACACCAGTGTCTCAGATCTTTATACGATGTATATGTAGGATACGGGGGGCATACATGGGACACATCATTATCAAGGATCTTTATATATGTATATGTAGGATACGAAGGCACACATGTGACACACTATTGCCACAGATCTTTCTGCATGGAAGATACATGGGCATACATGAGACACATCATTGTTGCAGATATATGCATGACATTTTATGGAGGACACAGGGACACGCCTTTGTCGCAGATTTTCATTTTTAATTAATATCAATTTTCTACTGCCTATCAAAGATCTTCATCTGGCCATCATCTGTACACATTAATGTATTTCATACATACAACAAGACTGGTAAATGTTAAATGGCGTCTTATACCGAGCCATGAACTATGAAACAGTACCGTTCGCAGCATTCCGTGGCAGCGATATGTCTGAGTATGAAAATTCAGCAGGTTTAGCTTAGCAGGAATAAATATCACAATGTATGTAGTGCATGTGGTGGTTTATAGTGTTCTTCGGTTACGTGTCTTATCTGCCACAGAGAGTATTCTACAGATTATCTTTGGGAGTGTTTGTCCAAACCTCGGCGTATATATCCGACGTGCATTTATGAAAATATTTCTTATTGTCTTTCTCTTCGCATTTCCTTGTTTATATGTCGTTTTGTCATGCATTTTTCCTTTCAGCCATTCTTTCTCCTTTTCCTTCTTTGAGCTTTTCTTTCTTTCTTTCGGTCTTCTCTCTGTCTTTGTACTAAATTGGCGGATTTGACAGGAGTGGCGTCTCCTGGTGGTTGTAAGCTGATTAGCTTTCACTCCACGTGCTGCCAAACTGTTTGACTTTGCTAAACAAACGCCCGGAAGAGCTAGGTCGTCTCTTGCGGTGGGCAAACCCCGAAATGCACCGGTACACTAAAACTATATACACAGAGCATGTGGCTGCCTAAAGCTTCGCTGTACTCTGTAGTGTGTGTAGTGGTTTATAGTGTGCTTCTGCATACGTGTCGTGGCTGCCACAGAGAGTGTTCTACAGATTACATTTGGGAGTGCTCGTCCAAACCTCGCTATGTACAGGCAAGCCGTTACAGAATTAGGTTATTATAAAGTAGTAGTATCTGAAACTTAAACCATGCAATACCACACTCTACATTAAGTCAGTAAGCGCAGTTTTACAAATGCATTGTTATGGGGTTTTCTAATGTCAGTGTTGGTATAGTCTGCAGTTGAAATTAGACATTCGCATACAAACTGTAAGAAAACTGATCTGACAATATTTTTACAACATCGGAATCAAATTAAAATTCAGGAACCTAAAGGTGCCGGTAAAAAAGGAATATCGACGGAAATGCTATTGCGATTTTTTGTTACTAGCCTCACATAAAAGAAATGCTTGCATTAAAATAGTTTTCTTAAAGGGGTAGATGACTTATTTATTTAATCTTACTGCCCCCTCTTTTAATTACATGTAGTTGTGCTCCTAGTTGAATGTTAGCAATTCTTTTCAAAAAGGCGATTTTTTAAAAAATCTTTTAGACCCAAGTCGTAATACGCTTACCGTGCTACTCCGTTGTATGGCATGTCTCCGGGAGCTTCATTGACGTTTGATGTCTGTGTCGATGCACTTCATTTTCCCATACCGTTTCTCATTCCAGTTTCCCATTATTGTCCATCCAATGCAGTTATCGGGTCATCTATGTCGCCTGTATTTTCAGACTACTCGCTGCATCATTGCAGCTACGTAGTCTAGCAACTGTGATTGAAAAGTCACATGTTTCATCGCTGATAGGAAAACATATGTCCAGGCAATTACAAGGCGGAAAGAACTTTCAGCCGTCGGTAATGTGGACGGCAATATTTGTTAATGGGCTAGACAGATCCCCATGCACTATAGTAATGAAAAGTCCGGGATGTATGCGTATAACATGGCCCAGCCAATTTTGAAACCCCACCACCACCCCACCACCCCGCCCAACACACACAAACCCGTCACAGTTCAGTGAATTTTCGATAGGTTCGGCCATCTTCAATAACTGACTTCGTTTTTCACCGGACTGTTACAGCGGCAACTACATTTATGGCACTACAGTGGGATATGAGAACATGAACTTTTAACAAGCGTTATTGGGCACACGTGCCCTATTACCCAACTTGAAATGGATAGTTTAGTTAGCACCATGCTATATTTGAGACAGGACATCTTAGATTGGCATTTTCTTGGCTTTCCACGGTTACAGGAAAGTTCGTGCTTAAAATGATCAGGGTCACCAGCAAAAGTAGTGCAGAAAGTTGGAAGGCTAAAGAGGTTCAGAGTCCGTGAGCTGAATTTCAGCCTAAGCTAAGGCCTGTGATGAAGTGTATTGGGGAGGAAATTGTGTGTTTGCTATGTCTGGGTCAGTAAGAGCCTCTTATGGCGTCACAAAGCCAGGAACGACATGCATGCAAACGATGCACCACCTATCGGGGCGTAGTGCATCCCAGGACAACGGCAACAGCTTGAAATGCAAAAAAAAAAAAAAAAAAAAAATAAAAATAAATAAAATCAATAGCAGGGATAGAATAGAAAAGATTAAAAGGTCTACGCACTTTGACCCTATGGCAGCAGTAACAGTCCCTTTCCAGTCAAATTACCTCATATTACCAATGTCGTTACGGTCTAAATTGCAAACAATATTATTCTACAACCAGTCGTTTTCTAGTCACATGTCACTTTGATATAAATGCACTGACTGAACATAAAAAAGGATATTGAACACTACAGAGACAAAGATTCCACAATATGCATGTTACTGCTGTATCTGAGTCTCAAACTTCAGCCCCTTGAGCTCTTCTACCAGCTGTTTTAAGTTGCAAGCCAT
>JAAUYG010014861.1_pt1:0-2500 | contig 14930 bp, 12 predicted proteins | sample 7278091 | NCBI WGS metagenome assembly JAAUYG01 (sample SAMN14350201, study PRJNA611818) | marine sediment metagenome | isolation source: surface marine sediment (0.6m) | place: French Polynesia: Moorea | collected 2018-08 | reverse complement strand
CTAAGAGATACACTCAATGTGGGTACACTACGAGACACACTCAATGTGAGTAAAGGTTTCACAATCAGTAGATACACTCAATGTGAGTAAATGTTTACCAGTACACTCAGTCATACTCAATGTGAGTAAAGGTTTACCAGTACACTCACAGATACACTCAATGTGAGTAGTTTGTTTAAAACTGGTTATCTTGCGCTCTTTTTACCAACTGAATTTCAAAAAATAACCTAGAGGTAGATCACTAGGATACAACAGTACCCTTGTAACCAGTTCCTTGCCTGGGAATAATTGTCACTTTCGTTGTTAAGACACTGTATACTTTAACATGTTAATCCACCGACGAGTTCGATGCCCACATAAATTTCACAATGGTTTACTTTTTGGCTGTATTCATCTGAATAAATCTGTCAAATTATATGTGTCTTTAAAGCTGTTGAAACCGACACAGTTGCGGCTAGAAAATTATCCATTAATACAATTTTGACAAGCATTATGCTCGTCAAGCACTGCCCCATACAGCATTGTCAGAGGTAATTATTAATGTGCAATTGTTTGCTTGGTGTGAACCCCAATAATCCAAGTTTAAAAAAAAAAGAACCAAAAAGAGTACAAAATACTGCAGTATGCTGGGTTGTCACTCTCTCAAGGTCTTTTATTAATTTGGCTTATTTTGGTCATTCAGTGCTTGCAAATCAGCATACACTGACTACTGTAATTTGTTGTTGACTAAAATGGTTTAGAACTAATGTCATGCAGCTTTGCTACATGCCAACGGGTGGCATTTGTTGTATGTTGAATGGCACGTACTGGCGCAGATCGCAATTTTAAAGCCATTATGTCTGTATTTTTTGCATAGACCTTTTTGACATTTTTGTACAATAGCGCATTAGGTAGACTAGTGGGGAAAAGGACTGATGCCACACAATATCACCATTGTTACACGTCAGATACCTTTGTGTATTGGAATTCATGCAAAATTATAATTTTCATAAAAATACATGTAGTTACTATTCTGTATCGGATGTAAGGACATTAGCGAAATTGTAGTACCCGCCAATGACATTTTCAACTACGCTTTAATACGAAAGATGTTGTCGGTTTATAGGCATTTCACGCAATCGGCCAGTTTCATTTCTTATGTATCCCCGCACTGAATAAGATTAGTGCAAAACATACACTCTAGATTCCCACATTTTATTTGAATTATGGAACCCTTTACTTTCTGGATATTAGCATGATCTACTAATATAACATTGTTATCTTATTGAAGGATTAGCTATAATCTATGTATGTCGTAATTTATGACGTCACAGTTCCACGCCTGTGTCAGACTTCCGGGGTCACACACCAGGAAAGCAAGACAGGAAAAGATCGACTACTTGGTTCAACGTTTAGAACTCCAGCGGTGTTTGGATACAAGTAAGTTGACATCAAGTATATTTGAAGCCTACAGATACTGGTGATCCTTTCACTTTCTTATTAACACCGGAAACTGGCTCAATAACCCGGGTAAGCTGTGTAGGAGTAAACAGACACAATTATTTCTTACTTTCGGTTGAAACTCTGTGTCAGCATAGCTATCGCTGTCATAAAGGTTGTGCACATTGGGGAAGAGTTAGAATTATCTCACGAACATCTGATCATAAAAGGAAACGGACCAAAGTATGGACATCCACGCTGCCTGTGTATGTAGGATACTTTACACCTTGGGCGCTGTGAGGTCATCGTGGGGTTATTCAGTGGAATATTGCTTCTAAATTCTCTTGTTTTAAATACAAGTAGTATTGAAATTTAGCATTCTCCCCTGGGCCAATCATAACTATGTAACTATCATAAACAGGGATAATCGCAGAGAGAAATGAACAAAAAAAGTTTTTGCCTCGGGGATCATGTGCTAGTATACATGTACTTTCACCTTGAGTGATTAAAGGCCATTTTTCTCTCTTTCAATGTACTTGCAATATTTCGAATACTTATATTTTCAAGATGCCACTCCTTTTACGTTTTGATTTTTTTTTCGAAAAGTTTTTATAAAGGTTCCCCATGCAGACCACCCAAATTTTATTACTTAGAGATTTGGAATAAAAAATACTGGGATTTAACATGATGTCCAGTATGATAGTCAACACGTTCAAACTTGTAATGGTAGGATATTATTGATCGTTGCTTAATGAGAAACCCAAAGGCAGAGCGTCAAGGTCCGTAGACATCTCGTCATTCGAATTTATTTATCTGCATGGTATAACCATGATGAACACAACACAGACTTTTAATATGCTTTCTTAATAGGTTTAATAGCCTTAATTTTAATGCTTTCAGCGTTACCAATCACTTATCTTTCTGAGAGAAGGGATCGAATAGCTGCTGTCATCATCATCATCATCATCATCATCATCATCATCATCATCACCATCATCATCATCATCATCATATTATTATTATTATATTATTATTATTATTATTATTATTATTATTATTATTATTATTATTATTATTAGTA
>JAAUYG010147032.1_pt1 | contig 14936 bp, 8 predicted proteins | sample 7278091 | NCBI WGS metagenome assembly JAAUYG01 (sample SAMN14350201, study PRJNA611818) | marine sediment metagenome | isolation source: surface marine sediment (0.6m) | place: French Polynesia: Moorea | collected 2018-08 | reverse complement strand
GCCTCAGATCCTTTGTTGAGCAGCTGGCTTGTTCCCTCATCCCCGTTCTCCTCATAAATATTAGGGGTGTGCGAGGAGCAATAGGAGAGACTTGCCCCTCGACCCCGTGGTGGCCTCTACTGCTGGGACTCTGGTACTCTCTGGGGCACGGGGTCCATCTCCGCTTCCCAGTCGGACTCTTGACTTGGTGGGGCAGCCAGGCTAGCCGAAGCCGCTGGTGTCGACCAGGGAAAGGTGGTGAGACTGTGGGAGGGTGGCCTCAAAGGTGGTCTTCCAGTAGGCGTAGACAGGATGGGCGTAATTTGACTCGTGGGGGTATCCAAGGCGGACGGAAGAGGACCCCGCGGGATGGTCACCGGGGGTGGGGCACTCAGTTGTGGGTGACGCACGGGCCGCTTTCCCACGGACGTTACTAAGGCCAACATCGACTTATCCAGGGTAACAGGAGCCCCTGGGGGCACTCTGACACACGGCAGGCATATATCAATGGCCAGGCTAGCCTGCTCCAAATCCATGTTCAGTTCTGCGTTTACAGCTTGCAGCTCGAGTACCTGTTTCTGGTAGGCTTCCCGTTCCTCGTTGAGTCGTTCACACTCCTGCTGTAACTGGCTGACTTGATCGTCAACACTCCCAGAGCTCTTGAAGGCAGTCTTCAGGGAGTCGTGGGCCATAGAAGGGGGTGGGGCTCGCACGTCCTCCAGCTGTTGCAAAAGTCCCTCTTGCTCTTCGGTCAGCTCCCTAATTTGATTACGCAGTTGCAATCTCTCGGTGATGCCCTGGGCTCGTTGAATCTCCAACTCTTGTCTTTGGGCTTCGAACGTGGCGATCTCCTTCCTGGAGTCCTCCTTCTGAACCCAAAGGTACCGGGCCCACCCCATCAAGTTCTCCACCTCTCCGGGCTGTCAGAATTCTTCGTTATCCCCTGCTGCCCGCAATGTTTTGGCCCGCCACTCCATCTTCTCATCGACATCTGTCCGGAGGAGATCCATCGTGTCAGTGGCATAGTGCATCGCTTTCCAGACGATCCCTTGGGTGGCCTGTCGGGCTGCATCTTCAAACTTTTCCCACGAGTCTGTGTCTATCGGTGCCCAGCCGAATCGGGACTCCCGTGGTGTAGCAGGTGTGACGGGCCGGGACGAGAGTGACTGATCATCCGGGGTCTTGACTCGTGCTCCTCGGGGGCTCGTCCCTGGTGAGGCTCCTCCCTGCTGTACACGAGGCAGTTGATTCCTGGCCCTACTGGTCCAGACGATGACGGGGGAAGCCTCTGCAGCCGCAGCTTCATCTGTCTCCACCCGGCCCCGATGAACGAGTGCGGTGTTCACTACTTCTGTCAGGACGGCATTCGAGGGACTGCATAATGCTGGGAACATGGCGGTTGGACTACCGATGGCCTCCCCAGTTGTACTATCAGAGACTTCTTCAGGGTCGGAGTACAGCATTCGGCAAGTCAGATGATGAACCCGCTGTCTAGGTCCGGGGCTGGATTCTGACGAACTTGAGGTCGGGTGGGACTGGGAGCCGGAATCGGATGAACTCTCATCATCAAGGAGAATAGGGGCAGTCGGGGCAACCAGCCTCTCACCAACGGGTACATTTGCCATTGTCCTCAGCCTCACATCACCCGAGGGAACCGGCGGGTTGGCTCGTTTACCCCAACGTCCCTCCCGATACGCACTCCACCGGGGTTCCTTCAGGCATTCCTGGAAGGGGACCCTGTCTCCATATCCTGGCGGTTTCACTCGGCTGTAGGTTCGGTAGGCGTCTTTGAACGTATGATCCTGGTTCAGCTCCCCTTTTAAGCCCAGAAACGTTGCATGCCCACTTTATTCTTCACGCGGACAACTCCATCCAAATGTACCAGGTTAACGAAGAAGTAGGGCTCGGGAGGGAAGCTGACCAGGGCCGCTACCGTGACTCTAGAGGTCCCGTGGGCGCTGGGAATCTGGGGCAATTTCTCGGCAGGGCAGTCTATAAGGGCCCATTGTCGTCCAAGAGCATCCCATCCTCCCGGGAACACACCCGTCGGTAATTGGGGAAGCTGCACCTCATCAGCCTGTTTCCTTATTCTGTTTAAGTCCCCTTCAGATCTCTTCTTCCGAAATTCATCTTCTTCGGCGGGGATGATGTCCGGGCCCACCCACAGCAAGAGGTCCCGGTCAGTGCCTCGTTGACGCACAGCCTCCTCATAGGTAAACAGAGGGTCGTCGGGAGTCCCAACGTTTCCTTTCAATTGTCCGGTATCCATGTCAGTAGCCTTACATACCTGTTCCCACTCGGTCCGGCTCCGGGGGTGCAGAACAGACCCGAATTTGGTGTCAGAGGCTCTGCTGCTCGGCGGATTTGGGCGCTGCCACTTCGTCTTCGAAGAGGGTTTCGCCTCCCCGGGGGCGGTCTCTTGGGCTGATGCCCCCGACTTCTTAGGCGCTTGGCTCTTAGTCTTCTTCGTCGAACCCGGTGACTTGGCGGGTGGCACAGGACTGGCTGCCCTAGATCGGGGAGTATCCCCCTGCCCCACGATAACTCCAGACATCTCCTCATCCTTCCCCAAGGGCCGGAAACGCTCAAGCCAGACAGCGGTGGACATCTTTAGCTGGGGTTCACAGGAGGCAGCCGAGTCTCGGGGCTTGGCAGGAGTCGGGCCACGCATAGGTCCCTCCGCCTCCTGGTCACGACCAGGGTCTGATTTTGCACCCTTCTCAGGATTGGTGACATCTGCTACCGGGGTGCTAGTCCGATGACGCTTCTTAACTGCGGCCTTGGTGCCCCGGATCAAAGCCTCCTCTACCTGCTTCCCAAAGAGCCGCCGGAAGATCCATCGTAACTTTAGTACACGTTCCTCCAAGGTCCGGCAGTCGAGATCCTCAGGTGGGGCCTGGACACTACTCAACCGTTGGGGACTTTGTCATGCCGATTAGGTGGTCTATAGAAAGGGTTAGGCCGCAGCTCCATGGATGTAGTGTCAGGCAGGATAGGGTGTCGCCGGTGACGGGCAAGGCCAGCTGCGGCCTCCTCTTGTCGCCTCCTTTTAGTATGGTCTAAAAACTTATCCAGGGCTCCAGTGTCAGCCGCAAACGTCGCTCCGCACCCAGCATGTTGGCAGACGAACTGTGGCATTACCGCTACGTGGAAGGTGTTCCAATGGCTAATCCATTCCTCTTCAGTAGTAAATCCAAACCGGGCGCTTCCGAAGGCACGGCAGTCCTCTCCTTGACATACGTATCGGACCGGGCCCAGGCTTCGGCGGGCACGGGGCTCCACTTCATAACTCCGGGGTCCTGTCAGGTCTTTGACAGCCCGGTCCAGAACGAAGTTAGGATCCGCCCCAGTGACTTTGATGACAGCAGCCGTGGCAAGGGATCCCCACAATCGCCTTGACTCGAAATTCTGGTCTGCCGGCTGATAGAGGGGGGTTCCGTATAGGTCGTTTATGATGATCCTTTCTCCTAACGGCATCTGGCGACATCCCCGGGCATATGGAAAAGCTGCACCGATCTCGATAGCCTCCCGAGCAGTTAACATGGCTTTATCGCCGGGGAGGACCTCGGTCAAGTAACTAGGCGTGTCGACATCAAAGCCTCCCTCCAGCCGGGGAAGTCGGTCGCTCTCCTTTATGGCATCCATAACCAGCCGGTCACATTCCTCAAGCCGGTTATAATCCGCTCCAGGGCCGATCTCCCCGATCCAAGGCTGGGGTTCCTGTAAGATCCGCCTCTCTCCTTTATAGAGCCAGATTTCGAACTCGGAGGTGGGCCGGTCGTCTTCTGTCGGGGATCCCGCATCCTTCCACAATTTCACCAAAGCCCGTGAAGATTCCTCTCTATCTGGACCACCGTCCACGTCCAGCTATCCACGTGACGTCACGTGCGCAGCCACGCTTTTGCGCGCACAAATCATACGTCTCGCACGTGTCCTCAGCGACACGTTCCGTAACTAGCCCTTTGGGCTTTCCACAAGGTCTTCTGACTAATCTCTGACGGCCTGGCTCCTAGTTCCTGCTTCTTGCGTCTTGGCTGTACCTTTCGAGGCTTCTGCTCACTCAGACGTCGTCTAGTGTCATCCGACTGCCTTGCTGTGTGGGTTGTATCTTCTTGCCGGTATCTTGCCTCATGCAATCCGCTGCAGGATATTATATACTCACGGCCAAATAATTAATTTAATAAATAGTTTCGTTACAGTTAGGACCACTTCATACATGCAATCATATTTTACCAGACTCACTCCATAGAATACGATAATGATTATCAAATCCCTGGATATCACGATAATTTTAAAAGAGCAGAGATTACTTTTTGCTTGGTGCCCTCCTTCCACCGCCGAAAATGGCGTTCCTGGAGGGCAAACACATTGACAGAAACCTTGCATTGGGCTGGTATTTTAGGAAAACCTTCTTATATATAGTATTGAGGACAATTTAATTTTTTTTCCGATGCAGTCATTTTCTCCCGAGTTATAGCAATTTTTTTTGAGTAAAAATAGCTCAACAATCCATTCCCGGGGCACAAAGGCATTAAATAAAACGTTGCATTGGAGAAAAACCTTCTTATAGATCGTTTTCAGGACAAGTGTAAATTTGTTGGCTCTGTTTTGTGCTACTGCACAACAGAGCTACTGTTGTCACGCGGGCGTCCGTTGTCCGTCATCCGTCCGTTTGTCCGTTATCTATAAAACCCGTTTTCTCAGAGCCCGTTAAGCAGATTAATGCCGAATTTGCCTTTTAACCACATCTCTAGACCATTATTGTTATGTTTGTGTTTTTCAAAATTTTGCATTTTTATTTTTTTACGAATTGTTTTCGAATTCGTTAACATGGGACCATATGGGAGAAAAAACTTAAAACGACATCTCCTCTGAAATTACATAACAGATTCACTACAACAGATTCATGCATATTTCTGGGGAGCGTATCTACCAAAGTTGTATAAAGATTGGCAAAATTTCAAATTTTATATTTTTGCCATTTTTTTCTTCGTTTTCTTTAACACACACTGAACCTACATCCTGCCTTGCTGTCGCAACATCCCTATCCATGTCCTATCCTGACTATCATCCTGCCTCAATCCCATCCCTACTCTCACAGCCAGCTTCGCCCTTCGGGATCGGCATCCACTTCTTATCACCCTCCGTCCCCATTCTTCAATCCCGTCTCCTAGACTGTCTCATGACATATTCTGGGTCTAAAATCCTCACATCTTCTCTCTCTGACATCCCAACCCCGACTCCCTTCACTGCTCCCCCCAATCTGCCTAGTCCTGAAATGCTATTGGCTGAGTTCCCCGCCAATCACTACCTACACTCCTGCCTGTCGCTTGTCTCCTTCGGGTCTGTCACTTGCCTTCTCTCTTCCCTAATCAAGCACTCAGTGTGCGCTGCCTGGATGAGAGTACATCACCCCAATGCTAAAATTACTAGCCGTGTATTATTTCCCATCTACCTTCCTGTTCACTGATAACCCCTTGCATTACAAATCATATTATGCGTTAGACTACTATTCTATTTAACTATCTGATATACATTATATCTGGTATAACACTCAAGACTGCCTATAAGAAGTTTTCCCTAAAATATCACCCCAACGAAATGTTTCCCTTCATTGTATCAGGCCTTGTGTTAGAAATTAATTTTTTAGCTATTTTTTTTAAAAAAAGCCATATCTCACCAGTAAATAGTCGCATCGGAATAAAATTGAAACTTGTCCTGGAGACTATCTAAAAGAAGGTTTTCATAAAACACCAGCCCAATCAGAGGTTTCCTTCGTTGTGCCAGTCCTCCAGAAATGGATTTTTGAGCTATTTTTTACTCCAAAAAGCCGTAATTCGGTAGAAAATGACCGCATCAGAATTCCTAAAATACCAGCCCAATCAAAGGTTTCCTCCGGGAATGCATTTTTCAGCTATGTTCACTCAAAAAAAAAACAAAAAAACAAAAACAAAACAAACAAAAAAAAACAACAACTAGAACTCAGTAGAGAAGAGGTCTATGAACCTTGGCGCACTACTTCACAACTGTTGCTGCGGACTTCGCTTATATCAAACACTCACCGCTGCAAACTAAAATAATTGAAATCTTGTGTTAGATCTCACAGAATACCTCACCATGCATGTAAACAATAGATCATTTTCAACACCTTCACTTGACTTTTCAAAGTTACTCAAGGTCAAATGCGATAGTGTCATTGGACTCCCCTATATGGTTTCCTACTAATATATAATGGTTTCAAATGGCCTAAATCAGCTCTTTTACGAGATATAAGCCTTCAAAATCTGAGTGACCTTGACATTGTCATTAAGGTCAGATGTAATGACACCAATGGACTCCCCATAAAGGCTTTCCTATTGATGTATAACAGTAATATATGGCTTAACGCTGCTCCTTTACAATATATAAGGTTTCTAAATCTGAGTGACCTTGACTTTAACGTTTCAAGGTCACTCAAGGTCAAATGTGATGGTGCTGTTGGATTCCCCATATGCGTTTCCCTATTGATACTTAACACTAACATATGGCCTAACTTGGCTCCTTTACGACATATACGGCTTTGAAATCCCAATGACCTTGAAATTCACCTTTCACGGCTTTCAAGGTCACTAAAATCAAATGTAATCGCACCAGTGACTCCCCATACATGGTTCCCTATTTACGTTCAATAGTAACATATGGCCTGACTCTACTCCTTTACGAGATATAGTGCTTTGAAATCTGCGTGACCTTGAGTTTGACCTTTCAATGCCATTCAAGGGCAAATGTGATAGTGTCACTGGACTTCCAATTTATGGTTTCCTATTAATGTTTAATAGTAACATATTGCCTAACTCGACTCCTTTACGAGATATGAGCTTTTGAAATCTGAGTGACCTTGACATTGACCTTTCAAGGTCACTCAGGTCAAATGTTATTGCACCAGTGGACTCTCAATAAATGCTTTCCTATTGATGTTTAATGGTAACATACGGCCTAACTCTGCTCCTTTACATGATATAAGGCTTTGAAATCTGAGTGACTTTGACTTTGATCTTTCCAGGTCACCCAAAGTCAAATGTGATAGTGTGATTGGACTCTCCATATATGCTTTCCTATTGATAAATATAGTAACCACATGTCTAATCACATCTTTCACCGTTTATCTCTTATAGCCATGCAAAATATTCTGTCATATCTCTTATCATTATCCCCAAACTGCGAAAAATCGCAAATGTACCAGATGGCCCTAAAATAACCCTGACCGTTTCAAGGTCAAATATATGCCATATACATGTACATGCTACTGCCACCCGCGGGTCCCAAATTTCACTTCGTTTTGCTCTATGATTCCTCTTTTTCCAAATAATTGAGCTTTTGGTTTCTCCATAAGCTACAATGGTGAATTTGATATTTTCGAAAACAATCTGTTAAAAATCAGAAACTCAAAATTTCAAAAATCCCAAACATAGTTTTGTGAGGACCATTGGGGGGGATTCAGCAGAAGTTTGAAAACTTTTGGCTGCAATTTGTAGGAGGAGTAGGGTTTTGAAATTTTCACTCCCATTGGGTCCCACGTTAACGAAAAGGAAAAAAAAAATCATTACAATTTAAATGTTTAAATTTGCCAAAAATTCCAAACGCATTTTTTTAGGACCGTTGGGAAGAAAATTCGTTAGAAGTTTGAAAACCTTTGGCTGGGATTTGTAGGAGGAGTAGCGTTTTGAAATTTTGGCTCCAATAGGTTCCCATGTTAACGTAAACGAAAAATATTCTTACAAAATCAAACAAAAAAAATTCAAAAGTTCAAGAAAAATATCCGAGCACTTGGCCCAGGGAAAGTAACAACCAAAATTTGAAAGAAACCCATGCATTAGGTTCAGGGATAATTGCGACAGAGACGACGGACGATGGACAAAGCTCTACTGACATAGTCAAGCAGAGCTAAAGTGACCACATGAGTAAAAAATTAAAGTTGTCCTGAAGACTACCTATAAGAAGGTTTTCCTAAAATATAATGCCAATTAAAGGTTTCCTCCATTCCGTTAGGCCTCCGGGAATGGATTTCTTGAGATATTTGTTCTCAAAAATGGCCTTAACTCAGCAGAAAATGAGCGCATCGGAAAATAATTTATGCTTGTCCTAAAGACTATCTATAAGAAGGTTTTTCTAAAATACCAGGCGAATGCAAGGATTCCTTCAATGTGATTTTTACTCGAAAAATGGCCATAACTCAGGCGAAAATGACCGCATTGGAAACAAAATTACTGTTGTCCAGAAAACTGTCTATAAAAAGATTTTCCTAAAATAACAGATGAATCCAAGATTTCCTTCCTTGTGTTTGGCCCCCATTTTCGGCAGAAGGAGAAAAAAAGTCTGTAACCCCATAAGGGGATCACATCAGGGGATCGGATGCCCCATTTACCATCCACCAGACCCTTCTATCACACTTAATGTTACCATACGCTAGATCCTTCTACCTCCCTATACCCCTCCTACATTCACCCATACACATACTGTATCCCCCTTACACCTAACCTACCCACAATCCAGTAAATTACCCTTCCTCAACCACCATACCTTACTTCCTACTCACAACACTGTCTTCCCATATTTCTTCCCCCACCGATCATTCTACCCTTTCTTACTGTAAGCATATAGTATTGTATTCATGCATCTCCCAATTTACAGACCTGCCCAGTGTCATCAGTGCAGATCGTCTCTTCATGGTTGATCCACATGAGAAGTTTTTCCAATACAGGGGAGACAAGACGTCTGGCTTTAGCTGGCACTTGAAGCAGAGGAGAGAGCAAATGGCAACAATCCCTGACCAATTTCAACCGTACCAAGGGATCTTTGACCGGGCACAAGAGACCTTCAATGATGGTTATTACAACGGAACCCTCTTTCGCTTCCCATTGAGACATGTTGCGTCAGAGTTGTCATCAACAGTGTATGACAAGCATAGGGTCCAGCGTCTCTTCGACTCCTTTCAAGCTGACGCATGCTGGTTGCTAATATTCCTGAAAAACATTGAACGAGTAGTACTGTACAACCGTGAGAAGGGAAAAGAGAAGCCAATACCCGCATTTGAGGTTAGAATTGCTGCAGATTGTCTTGAAAACGTGCGCACGAAACGCAGAAATTTCTCTTCTGAATTGAAACAGCCACAAGACCAGCACCCCAATGGAGTCACCTTGATGTATGTGGTAATTATTGAGACGTTGCAATATCATGCTGGGCAGGAACCAGAGAGACAAATTTACAAGTGGTTGCTGAATGAACATCGTGCCGGAACCAATATGTCCACCCAACTGCAGATCCTGCAAGGGGATTCTAGTCTGTCACTGGTACCACTGGTTGGGGTTGCTATGGAGATCGGGAAATCCAGAGCAGAACCAGAGAGAGAAAATAGCCAAACTGATCCAGATGGACAAATTTTCTGTTTCTTGCCTCTCCCAGTAGAACAGAAAAGCCCAACAGGCCTCCCTGTGCACGTGAATGGCTATTTTGCTCTCAGTCAGAATCGCAGACATCCAAAATGGCCAACAGCTGGACAGAGCATTGAAAGTGACAAGTGTGTCCTATGGAACCAATGTCTCATACAGGAAGTGCTTCCCATCAGCTACAGTCAGCTCGTGATCTGGGCAAGTGAAATGGCAAGCAACAATCCAGACTTGGTTAAGGTAGCTGACGTGTACCGTGCTATGCCAGATCTTCTTGCAGTCGATGAGAAATGGAACAGCCTACTACCCCCACTCTATGAGAGACTGCTGCAACATCATATTGCATATTCACCAGTCAAAGGTGGTTGTTGGGTCTCACCAAGCGATGCAGTGTTTGATTGTCTAAAAGAGAACAGATTAGCACAGGAAGCCATTTCATGTGTCTTGGGCCAAGCTCTTATATTTGTTTCAAGGGTACCTCGCCACTTACTGGATGCCATTGGTGCCTACAGCAGTTATGCCCTGAAAACCATCACCCCAAATTTGGTGCGTCGCACTATCCAACAGCATCCTAGTATCATTGGTTCACTATCTAATCAACAAAGGCTGTGTGTCTTGATATACATTCTGCAAGATGAAGACGAATGTTTTCACCAGCTGGAAGGAATTACCCTGCTGCCACTGGCTGATGGGACTATGGCAAGCTTCCGTAAGGGTGCTACTCCTGTGTACCTACCAAATCTAGACTGTCCACGTGAGCTGTTCCCCGGGCTGGAGTTCTGCCTTATAGCAGGTGATCTGGATGACTTGTTGATGGCCAAACTTGCCAGACTCGCTGAAGATGGTAAGTTATTGCATAAATGCATTTGGGCTATCTTATGAGGAAGAGAACATATAATACTTTGAGGCAAAGGCAAAAGCATCTTGTCAGTAAATAATATATTTTGCTGCGATACAGTGACACGCATAGCAGTGTGTATCAGATCAACATATTATGTGTTTATTTTTGTGGAATTGCATGAGGGTATTCTGTGCAGTCCTTTAGCGATATTGCAGGTTTAAAATGTCTGTATTGTGGCAAAATTAAATTATCACTTCTTTCTGTACTCTGCGTTGGCATAGTTGCATACAAAAAACGTGGCATTTCAGGAAGTTACCAGCTGCAACACATTGACAGACACAGTGCTGCTGCTCTGATCCCCAACGTCCTGCCCAAGACATGGTTCAACAATCCCATCACGGAATGGGATCCTGCAAAAACCGGACCACCTGCAGAGTGGCTAGAGACACTTTGGGAATTCTTAAGGAAACAGTTCCCTTTGGATATCAGCACATTCTACGGAATGCCGTTACTGCCACTGACCAAGGAACCACCATTTAAACTGGTCAGTTTGTCACAGAACAGCCGCTGCATCATCAGATCAGCCAATCGAATGAACCTAGAGACCGAACTTGAGCCATTTCTGGAGATATTTGGTGTGTACATCGTTGATGACCTTCCAGAGTATGTACAAGGACACGCATTGGTTGTGGGTGATTTGATCAAATTACCAGTTCCTGAAGATATCCTGAAAGTCTCATTTCACTCAAATACAACACAAATCAGTACTGATGTTGTTGAGAAAATTAGAACAGACACAACCATCCAACAGAAAGCTGCCTTCATCAATATGTTAGTTAGTCTGCCACTACAGACTGCGGCCAATTCAGGGAGCACCACGATCTTGAAGCATCTCCCGATATTTCTTTCAACCCACTCGACAGAAACCAAATCAGACTTCGTGTCTGCCGTAGAGGTTTCTCGGGGAGCAAATTTAGACGACATGCCATGTTTGGTCAAAGAGAGATTTGTGGACGTGTCTGATCCAGAAGCGAAGAGATTGGCTGAGATACTGGGCATCAATGTATTGGATCAAGCCACTGTACTTGAAGAATATGTCCTGGCTGATATACAGGCAGGGCAGTGTGACCAACAAACAACTGAAACTGTTGTGTTGCATGTGTTCAAAAACTTCTCCAAATACATGCAGACCAATCCTGGTATACTGCATTCTTTAGCTGAAGTACCTTTCATCAGGACAAGATCCGGAAATTTCCGTACACCTAGCGAACTGTGTGACCCAGAGAGTGACTTGCTTTGTTCTCTGTTTGCTGAGCAAGACATGTTTCCTGCAGGAAACTTTGCTGAGGAGAAACACCTTATATTCCTGAGGCAGCTTGGGCTAAAGACGGAGAAGTCCATCACAGCGGCAGATTTACACAGCAGTATGCTCTCAGTGGAGGCTATTGCTAGGCAAGATTCCTTTGACCACTTGGAAGATAAAGCAGAGTCATCATTGAGCAAATCTGTAGCCCTGTTGAAATACCTGGATGGACGACCAGAAGTGCTGACAGAATTTGTTCAAGACCAGTCGCTCGCTGAAGTTGGGAAAAACATTGCCTGGGTCCCAACCCTTAAGGAAAAGCCTCCATTTTTTCCTTCTGGAGTTGCTTGGTACTCTGCACCAGCAGTGTGTAGCCCTGCGAAGATGTGGCCTCTTGACTGGTCTCCATTAGTTGGATTGGTCCATCCAGTTGTGGCGATAACAGTTTGTAAAGAAATGACAACTTCACTAGGATGGACTCAAACACCCCCATTGGCTGTGGTAGTGCAGCAACTAGCACATGTCATTCAAAAGTATCATCCTGCGGAAAAAGCCATGTATCTCACAGTTATCACACGCATCTATGACTATTTCAAACGGCAGGAGGACCCACACACTCTTCAGGAAGACATCCAGAAAGCAGGGATCATGGACTGGGTTTGGCAAGGGGATGGATTTTCGTCATTGGATAAGTTTGTCATGAGACGTCCCATGATGGATCTCCAACCATATACTTTTACCTTACCATCTGAAATGCAGCAATTCGAAGACTTGTTTGCCTCACTGGGAATGAGGAGAGAGTGCAAGCTGGAAGACCTCATCAATATCTTACACCAGGTACAGCAGACACATTCAGCTGGATCTGTAGGTCCTGATATGGTACAGAGTGACTTGCAGCTTTCCATAGACATCCTCAACTATCTGAAGGAAGCTGAACTACCAGTTGAACTGCAGGCAGAGATACTGCTCCCTGTTCAGCCTAGTGATAGCACATCTTGCCTACAGCTTCTGCCGATCTGTGATTGCACATACTGTGATACCGACTGGCTGAAGCAAGGCTTCAACCTAATGGCATTTGATGAACAGGATGGGATCAACTTTATCCATCCAAATCTCTCAGTTGCCACAGCAGAAAGCCTAGGAGTTCCTACACTGATGAGCCGCATGCTTCATGCTGAGGAGCTCTCCATCACAGGATTTGGACAAGAGGAGAAACTCACATGTCGTCTCCATCAGTTGCTAGAAGGTTACACAGATGGACTGTCAGTCTTCAAGGAAATGATACAGAATGCTGATGATGCTGGAGCCACGGAATTCCGTGTTCTATATGATGAACGTAGCAATACTGATGCCTTGAAATATCTGATTGATGATGGCATGAAGGAATGCCAAGGTCCAGCATTGTGGGTGTACAATAATGCTGTTTTCACAGAACAAGACTTCAACAACATCACTAATCTTGGTGGAGCCACTAAGGAGGCTGAAACAGAAAAAATTGGGAGATTTGGCCTTGGATTCAATGTCGTATACAACATCACTGATGTACCCAGTTTTGTGAGCCAGAACAACATTGTCTTCTTTGATCCTCATAAAAGACACCTTGGGAAGGGTATACAGGACAGGTCCAAGCCAGGTATTCGCATTGACATGAACAAAAACCGAACACTTCTACGCAAACTATGTGACCAGTTCCGGCCTTACCAGAATGTCTTTGGGTGTAATATGAACCCAGACAAAAGCAGTGGATACTACAATGGTACACTGTTCCGACTGCCACTCAGGACTCAACATCAAGCTGTAGATAGTGACATCTGTGACAAACATTATGGCAAATTCCAAGTCCGTGATCTGCTTAGTATATTGGCAAAGCATGCTCACTCTTTACTCTTGTTTACACAGAATGTCACCAAAGTGGAGGTTTTCCACGTTCCTAAAGAAGGGAACCCGGCCGACGCTAATCAGATAATGTGCATCGAAAGGAACATTATCCAGCCTATTCGTATGTCCTCGCAACTACCATGTGGAGATAAAGAACAATGGGGGGCACTCTCTGCCTTCCTGGCAAGCACAGCGCAGTACATGAAACAGAAGAAGCAGAAAACGTTGGGCAAGGTTGTGAGCATGCCCGAGGTTCCTCGAATTACCATGGTGATAAAGACGGTGTTTCATCAAGCCACCCCAGAAAGGGACAGCTTGGAACTGTGGTCACAGGGAGAAAGTTTTCGCAATGGAGACCAGTACTGGATGATCAGTCACTGTGTTGGTCATGATGAGTCTTTAAAGTTTGCCCAGGAGACCAAGGAAAACCTTGTCCCTGCCGGTGCCGTAGCTGTAGCCCTCAGATCAGCAAATGGTGGTTACCTGCCTGTTCTATGTAAGGGTCAGGTTTTCACCTATTTGCCTCTTCCCATCTACACCGGGCTCCCAGTACATATTAATGGGGCATTTGCTCTGGAATCTAGTCGACGGCATCTGACTGAAAAGACAGCAGAAGACAAAGAAGAAAGAGGGGCTGTGTGGAACCAGCTTCTGCAAGAAGATGCTGTGTGCTGTGCATACTTCCAAATGATGATGGACCTAGAGGAGCTGAAACCAACTGAAGAAATTGGGAGTTTCTGGGAGGTTTGGCCAACCCTCATCAGTACAACAGAATACTTCAGGCCTTTGATATACAGTTTCTACAAGGAGCGGTCCTCCGTAATGAGGATACCCCTGTACGTCCGAGATGGTGTGTATATTAGCCTTAATGATGCCATCTTCCTGGACCCATTATTGGAAGGAACAAAGACAGTAGTAGATTGTGCACGAGAGGTCATTGTTCAATGTCTCTCTGACAAATTTCTCCTTACACCCACACAGGCAGTGTTGGAGAGCCTGCAGTCTATGGGATATGAAAATACACTACAGGAGAAGCATTATTCTGTCCATCGTTTCTTCAAGGAAATTGTGTTTCCTAACCTGAACCAGCTGACTTGTTTACAGAGAGACACATTAGTCGTATATGCCCTGGAGCAAAGTGACAGAGACCTAAATAATCTACTCCAAAACACAGCATGCATTCCAGCCTCTCCAACTGGCGAAACTCTCTGCAAGCCTTTACAGCTTATAAATCCAAAAGGCATGATCTCGAAAATCTTCAGACTTTATCTTCCCGAGGATGGTCGCTTCCCACATGGGGAACAATACATTACTGACAACATCTTGAAACATCTTATTGAACTGGGCATGAAGGATAGTGAACTGGACTGGGGTGATCTCATAGAGAGAGCACACTCGGTTAAGACAGCATTTGCTGTGGATTGGGAGTCTGGCAACAATAGGCTACACAGCTATTTTGCTTTCCTAGATAAAGCACTTCTTCGGCCAGGCAGATATGGAAGAACAGGTC
>JAAUYG010014051.1_pt1 | contig 14943 bp, 6 predicted proteins | sample 7278091 | NCBI WGS metagenome assembly JAAUYG01 (sample SAMN14350201, study PRJNA611818) | marine sediment metagenome | isolation source: surface marine sediment (0.6m) | place: French Polynesia: Moorea | collected 2018-08 | reverse complement strand
GCAGCAGCAGCAGCAGCAGCAGCAGCAGCAGTAGTAGTAGTAGTAGTAGTAGTAGTAGTAGTAGTAGTAGTAGTAGTAGTAGTAGTAGTAGTAGTAGTAGTAGTAGTAGTGCTAGGACCAGAGCTATACTAATTTCCTGATATTGGAAAAATTAAAGTGTTTATTTTCAAAACGGTACGGTGCATCCTTGTCGATTCGATTTTTCAATGCAACATCTGGCTTTGTTTTACATGTATTTTTTCTGAACGCTGGGTGAATAAAACTTTTGTTGTGTTACCTGATGTGGTTTTATTGTGAGATCAATAAATTGCATACATAATTACTTTCTCATCGAATTCGGCAATCATTTTGGCTCCATTAAGTGATAAAAACCCTGGCTAACTCTAAGCTGTTAAAATTATTCCTTAATTATTATTCCTAATGATATCATGGTTTGATATAAACTTTATGCAGGCAAATCCGTCAAAGTTCCAATATGTACATTCAACGCCAGAAAGCTATCCTTCTTGAGGTATGTAAACTACAGCTTAATATTGGCCCAATCTATCTACAGACCTTTAGTTATTTCAGCGTGTTACACTTAATTATGATATGCGTCAAAATGAAAAACTGTTACAACCCAAATGCTATACAACATATGGCTTAAAAAATCATTCAGATATGAAGGGGCAAAGGTGTGGAATGAAGCATGTGACCTTTTAAAAGATTTTAGAACTAAATCTGATTTTAAAGCTGGCTTGGAAAAATGAGAAGGAGCCAAATGCAGTTGTTTAAATTGTATTTTATGTATGCTAAAAGAAATATAATGATGTAACGATGACATATACTTAACTAGCTGTGCCAGAATGTCGTATTGCAATGTATTCTCTTCCAGCTGCGCTGGTATGGCACCTCATCTCTCATCAAATCAATTTTATTTTCAACCCTCATCATCTGACATCTCATATCATCCATACATCACTTGGCGGTCAATAGCGCTGTGCGCTAATCTTTTTTGTTAACACGTATTACCGACGTTAAATAAAATTTTATCTTATCTTAAAAAGATGGTACTAACTATCACAATGATATCATCACTTGATAGTCCACTCAGTTTCCACTCAGATTCCAGTTAACGACATTCAGCACATTAAAATTATTCAGCACATAAAGGTTATGTAAGCATACTTATAAAGCTGGCATGAGACAACAAACCTGATCGTAAATATCCTCAAATTAAATGGAAGGTTATGGTGACCAAACATATAAGTAATACATACAAAGAAACGCCCGGATATTTTGGTAAAGGAGGGAGTACAGGACATCTGCTGGTAAGGGAGGTACTACAGTACATCTGCTGGTAAAGGAGGGGGAGCACAGTACATCTTCTGGTAAAAGAGGGAGTACAGTACATCTGCTATCAAAGGAGGGGAGTACAGTACATTTGCTGGTAAAGAAGGGGGTACAATACATCTGCTGGTAAAGGAGGGGAGTACAGTACAACTGCTGGTAAAGGAGAGGGGTACAGTACATCTGCTGGTGAAGGAGAGGAGTACAGTACATCTGCTGGTAAAGGAGAGGAGTACAGTACATCTGCTGGTAAACGATAGGAGTACAGTACATCTGCTGCAATACGCATAGTGAGGCAGCAGTGTCCTTACAAAGAGAAGGGTCAGGATACCTGGAATTTACCCGAGGGAAACCTGTAGGCATATTGCCACATGCAAGGGAATCATGGTGGAAATTAGTACAGATTTAGCACAAAGGAAATGTGTAGATATATGTATATAGTTTTAAAAGAAAGTAATTTATGGACCACGGTAAGTCTACAGGAAAGCTCTGTATATTCTCAAATAGAAGCTTATTACCAATGATACATAATTCAAACAAGAAACTAAGAAAGGGATATTCTCAAATGGAAGGCAACTTACCCAGGATACCTAGCATACCCCTGGTTACTCACAATAACCAATTCTATAACAGAGGAAACGTGTTTGATGAGAGCAAAGTAATTTATAGCTAATAGCAAAGACACATCCAGGGGCACCTTAAGCATCAAGCAACCAGTACGATCTTGATTTAACTCCATGAAATTCCAAACCATGGATACGCTAATGCTCAACGGTCAGCAAATATTGAAATTTGTCAACAGCTATTGCTTCTTTGCATGAGAGCAAATATAGCTCACGTTGGGGTCCACAAAAATAGGGCACTTTGAGATGGCCTCTGGCGGTTAGAAATGCAAGGCCACTGGGGATCAATATATACAACCATCCTTTCCGAGGACATTTTTACCAACTACAGCCGTTTCAAGATTGTATCACTGTCAATAACAGCTAGGTGGAATCAGTTATCTTTTTATTTTCCTTCCGCTGAAATTTTAACTTGGTTAGCGTTGAATACAATACCGCCACCACCAGCAGCACTAGCCGCAGATGTAGTAGTGGCACATATACACAAGATGTAAAATCATGGGGTGTAATGGTGTTTATGGGTCTGAATTTGAATAGTTTGACTAGAGAAAGCAAGTAGCGTTATCTCCTATTTTATACTGTATCATGCACATTCAGCATACAGTTGGAAATCTACAACATATACTAGTATATGGACATACACAGTATTTTGCATGTCAAAGTCACATTCTCGCAGGTTAATTATAACTTGCTGTCACACAGCTTTAGGGGTACCGGGTATGTCGGAACATGCTTTCTGCATAGAGGTTATCTGGTTTCAGCTAGATTTGGCAGGGCAGTAAAATTTAAAACTTTATATCAGAATGCATGGATCTTGGATTCATATACAGAGTCGATATTTAATAGGGAATAGGTGAATGTGGATTTGGTAGTGGTATGTTTAACAAAGTGCGCCATTTCTGCATATCTACCATATATAGCTAGGGTGCTGATTTATGGGATGTGTTGAGCTCAGGTGTTCCATGTTGAGATATATCGGAGAGCTCGGATGCCAAAGTTTAAAAAGCAAAAATCAAATATTCCATATCAAATATCGACTCTGTATGAGTATTTTATACGCATCACAATTGGTCTATATCAGTTCTTACATATATCCGTATACCGGAGACCCCCACCCACCCCCACCCCCTCCACCCCCAAAAATCAAAACATATCTAAGACTTAAGGATGGATCAGTCACTGTGATGAGCAAATTTAAGTTCGTCTCTTACACTTAAAATCGATGTTTATCGGTCTCAGCGTCCTTCGGCGTATGTGTAGGTAGCAGTTCCGGCCAGGCATAGCGTAATATTGTTCTGGTGATGTAGCCCTAAACACTTACACGAACTAAAACAGAGGAATGGCGTCCTATATTCAGACCGAATCTAACTCTCACACGTCCGTACACGTTGCTTGTGCAAACCTTACAAATAGCAGCACCAGTTTTATTTGTTCCGAATCAAACATATACGCCTTAGTAAAGCTGTCGCCTTGCTATGGATATCTGGATATTGCGCCTTTGGACATAGTGCCAACCATAGAAGATAACCCTCTAAAGAACGAGTGATTCCTTTTAACAAGATCATGCCAGCGTTGACAGTGAGCGGTATCGTCTGCATTGATGTGCACTGGACCGTGACCACTCCGTCCCTTGCCGTGCCTATTAAATATCTGCAGATTGAATACCCTTATTTACTCAAACCCGGTATATATTTAGAGCGGGCGCCGGAATAAAAATCTCGAGTCCCATACATATGCCCAATGATGCGTGAAACTGCTTACAGCTTTCCTCCATATCGCCTGCCGCTGTCCCTACCCCCCCCCCCCCCACACACACACACACACATACAAACACACAATACCCTAGCCCTTACCCTCGTATCCATCCCCATGTAATCACTGTCCATTTGACCAGGTGGGTACCCATCCTCCACCAAATAGCGAGAATAGTAATTTTTATTTTCAAACGTGGGATGTTCCTAAACGGTCAATTCGATTAATTTATCATTTCAAAGATTCATGACAAGGGCAAACTTATTTGCACGTTTGTCGCAAATATTTCTGGGGGACTTCAATTCGGGTACCCCGTCAGATATATACGCGATTACAGGAGTGATCCCCCTACAAAAGGTCGCGTGATGGTACCATGGGGTTCGCCAAGTTTTATTCCATAGATGATTTGCACACTTATCTCTAAAACAACTTCGCCATGGTGACGGTAGCCACAACATGTCTGTACGGTAGGCAAGGGTTACCCAGGCAGACAGTTATTTAAGCTGACCCCCGCGCGGACATACTCCACACCCGGCTGTCGGCAAGCAGCTTGTCCCTCCGAAATTATCAGGTTGCTGTAGTGTGTTAAAATCCGACAAGATGACGACGGAGAAAGTGCAAGAGCTGGATATGATGAACAGGGATCCTAAGGAACTTAACCCTCACCTGAAGGTAAGTAAAGCCACACTTTAGTCAGTTAATTAGGCGGTAGTAGCAGCAGCACTACTACTACTACTACTACTACTACTACTACTATTACTACTACTACTGTATTACTTAACAAAGGAATAGCTTTTATTTTAATTCAAAGACGCATAGAAAACGTCTAGTAAATAGCATATCGATTTTTTTTAACGAGGAGGTCAAACAGAATAGTTTTGTAACAATGAAATGATATCAGTTCAGTGGGCAAAAAATATCACCTGCTTCACGCTTGTACAAATACCGACAAAGAAAGTACATGTACATCGAGTTTAATTCAACCAATGTCAACCGTACTGGATTAACTAATGTGATATTTGAACAACGGAAAGTGAAATCTGCACTGGAATAAATAAATTGACTTGAAAAAGGAAACGGGAAACGGAAATAAGCAAACAGCTTTACAGACCTCATATCTCCACTTACCTAGCACAGCAATGATTGTGTTCTGTACAGAGACATACGTTGTGCCAAAGAGAAAAACACGGAATTACAGTTCAGTTTCTGACCTGCGAAGCAGTTCAATTCGCAATACATCAAATAACATACTGGCTCATTTACATATACAGTGAAACCTGTCCTTAAAACCACCCGAGAAATAGGGATAACCTGGAATTAGGGACAACTACTTCAGTCCCTAGGCCAATTCAGTACATAGAAATGAAGCTGAGAAATACGACCACCTCAGCATTCAGGACAGTTTTTCACAGTCCCTTAGGTGTCCCCAATTCTTAGGTTCCACTGTATGTGCCTTAGGGCAAGATCAGCTTGCTATTTACATAATTTACAGGGTAACGCCCAGGGGTGCTAAATGCTGTTTACTGTTGCTCCATTTTGTTAATAAGGTACATGTAGTTTGGGCCTAATGGAGACCCATTCAATCCTTTGTTAAAGGTGTTTGTTAGAATATTATCCCTAACTCCTATACAATGTATTAACACAAACCCCTACGTGGCACGTTTCTAAATGTGTCTACAAGCCTAGGATGAACACCCAAAACATAGAAATAAATTAACAAGCACAATGTTCTTCATGTTTAAACTTGATTGGGGCCTAAAGATGCCGGGAAAAGGGCTTCGGCTTTCCGGGGATTTCAGATCAATGCAAAATATCGAAAGATGACATTAATTTGCTTTAATATCATGTCTTTCAGACAAAACGTCAAAGGTTCAAATAGAGACATTAAGTTTATGCTTGCCCCAATGTACACATGTGTTCGGAATCGATTTTTCTTTGCAAGAGTGAAACGAAAACAAGAGGCACATGGGCATTGACAGTGTCGTGCCACGGAGTCCTACATCGCACTCTGTTTCACTCTACGGCCACCCATTTTCGAGGTACAGGCCTGACATACACAGCAATGACCGCAAAATGGCATTCAATAGTACCTCGTCTAAGGTACATTATTGCTCTATATATGTCACTATGTTTTTTCCAAATCTCAAACTTCAATCCGCTGCGCTCTTGGACATAGTTTATCCTATAGGCCACTTTGTGACAGGTGCAAATAACTGCAAAATGATCTTGAACACTACATGGTAAAAGGCTTGCATGTTCTACTAGTACTGCAAGTGTCAAATTTCAAATTTCAATTCGTTCAATACTTTGTGGCCAGCTGTTTTTAAGTTATGGGCCATTTTGCACCAAACGAGCCGAAATGACCCTCAACACTGTAAAGTCAAATGACCCAATATATGTTCTACTAGTACCCATGGTTCGCAAATTAAACATATTTTTCTCTAGCCGTTTCAAGTTTCAGCTTATTTTGGAACAAATCTACTGAATGACCATAAGTGACCTTAAACACTATAAGGTTAAAGGTGACACATATATACACCCAAACTGCCTCCAAAATGGCACTCCGTTTCGCTCTACGGTTTGCCATTTCTAAAATATTTACAATTTGTCTTTTTCCCCTTAGCCACAATGTTAACCTTTAACTCTTTGAAGATGGAATTTCAAATTTCAAAATATCATTAAGTAACGTTTTTTGTTTTGCGGAGCATATCAGAAAAAATTTTAATATAATTTCGTCGAAAAAAAGCATAACTTATATTATGTACGATATGAATGAAAACTCGCAAAGACGGAACAAATCATCACAACTGCAAGGGTTTTGAAATTTTCAAAGCAAAGTTGTCTGGCGATGTAGTGTATGCATGTAATTACCTTTGCCAAAAGCATGGCGTTAATGTGCGTGCCACCTGCAAGAACAGTTGCTTAACCGACGACGACGAACGATGAACAGATGGTTTTTCAACAACATTGAAACTATGTACTTTCTTGTTAATTTAAACTGGTGGTAGCATCTGCGAATGGGAATATATACTGTTAGTTCGATTTCGAATACTCTCTAGATTAACATGATTAATGTCGATTGTTGTGCGCCTTGCATTGACTTCAGGGTAGCGTAAATAATGTTAATTAAGCCCTGTAGCATAAACAGACCATCCCTGTATAAGAGTTGATTGCCGCAGGACAGCTTTGGCAATCGCAGATCAAGGCAGAGAAGATGGAGTCAATACACTGTGTCGCAGTGGTTGTCACGGTTCTTATGTTCTGTCGTGCTACAGGTAAGTGTCTATTATATGGGATCTAGTGTTATTATGTTCTGTTGTTTATACAGGTAGGTCATGGTCGAATGGTTTGCAGAATTACATGTGTTATGTCCGCTCTAACGAAGGTAGATAGCCATTACTTGTTTTTTTCTTCCAAAGTTATGTTCTGCTCTAGTACATATTTATAGCGTAATGCATGAGAATATCGAATGAAAAGCATTATTTTTCATTGTAAATCATCTAAGCAATATGGGTTTAGGTAAAATGTAAGCAATGTGTGGTTACGTATGTCTTTGTGTGTTCGAATTTTCTAGACTTAATCTAAGATGTTATTTTAATGTGATCAAAGTGGAATCCAAATTTATTTATCAAAGCAAAAAATGATAATATTAATTATGTGGCATTCATTATTAAGTAGAAACGTACATATACAAGGTGGATTTTTTTAAAGGTCCTAACTTCGGAGTATCGAAGACAGAGATTATTTATCTAACGGTACATTGTACATCAGATTATGATTCACCCACTCAGTGAATGTGTCAAATTTCATATGAATGTATTGAATGTATTGACTTTCATTTACAATTTCCAGAGCAGATGTCGCCGAACGGTAAGCGAAGACTTTAAATATGCAACTGCTTAAATCATGTAAATTAATGTCAGAAATAAGTTATATGTTATTTCAGGATATCTGTGCGAACTGTATGTTCTGTTTTATCTCAAACCTATTTTAGTGTCAACACTTCCGCATGAATGTGTTTCAAAACCAACAGCTTCTAATCAGTATAATTCTGTAGTTTATGTTTCTGGATATACATCTCGATCAAGGTTTAGATTTACGAAGATCGTATTATTTCTTTTTTTTCACACAACCAAATTTTCTTTCCATTTAATTTTATCACATTTTACGTCACAAAAGCAGACTATAGGAATGTTTTAAGATGTTAAGTCACCTGCTTCTTTTCGTACTTCAGAGCACAGCATTGACAGCGCCTACTATAATAAAGGTATATACAACTACTATTTATCCTCGAATATTCAAATCGCGGGTTTGGACATACATTGTATCGTCTCATACATGTATACATAACACAAGAGATCGCCTGTGCATTATGCAATCATTTATGATATATTCCAGTTAATTTTCAGGCAATGTTCAAACATATCCAGACACAGAGATCTCGTGTAACTGATAATTCCATAATGACGTCCACTTACACATACATGCCAATGTCATGTATGATGTTGCCTCAACCCTTTGTATTGTTATTTTATTTTTACAAATGTTTTACGTCATCCAAACCTGTTTCTGTTACCCAGAGAGAGCAGATCTGGAAAGAATACTGGCAGCCATACCAATCGACTTTAACAATAATGACATGGAGGCTATTATCGCTCTCTACTGGCCTGATGCGATCTTCATCCCCCCGGGACCAGATAATATGGAAGGCCTAGACGGTAGAAACAACGGTTTAACTGATTGTATACAAATACATACCATGGGGTGATGGTGATATCTGATATCCGTCAGCAGGGAATGGGTTAACTGAGAACTGGTGGAGTATCGGGCTGCGTTCAGACCAGAAAAAGGGCAAATATTTGGTTAAGCCTATAATAATTTTCATTTTAGCCCATATATTTTTTAGCCCATATAATTTTCAACCATTTTTAAATTTTGAATTATTTTTCTTATTAAGAGGATTCAGGGCCAAAAGTTACCAAATACTCCTTGTCCAAAACAGCTTGCTGAACGGATCCCCTCACCCCCGACCCGATTTGAGTACACCACTCGGGGGGCAATATCTAAAAAGATGACATAGAAGTTCCAAAAATGTTGCATGAAAAATTATCAGTTGTAATTTTAAAATTAACTTTTAAACGTTAAACCTGTCCTTTGAGTGTCATGTATGTCACAATCAGTAATTACTGCCCCTGGTCCTCTTAGCATGCTTAGTGTGAATTTATTCATCTTGCGTAAAACATAAGTATATGACTTGTAACACATATCAGAAAAGAAGCTGCAAACGACTCCTGAGAAGAATTTTCCCTTCACATTAAAATTTCAAATTTCAGTTTTGTAGGGTGTGCTGTGCAATGTCTTTGATATACTGAAATTGCAAGAGCTGAAGCAGCATTTAACTGGTATAACTTTTAGCGTATCAATAGGACAAACCTAACTATTTTGAACATACTTTGCGGGATAATGTATCCACATGTGAGAATCATCTCTCATATTCCCTATTCACGGTGCGGCAACGCCAATACATGGCATACCATATCAAATAAGAAGCAGGGGTACGGATAAAACGCCTTGAGGTGTCACGGAGATTGTAAGGATTTCTTTTCATTTTTACACGTACTTATCAAACAGGCAGGAGACCCGCCTATTAGACGAGCAGCGCGTGTGTTGGTTTTCATGGCTATTGGCCTGATACAAATCGATGATCTTATTCAAGGAAGTGAGATATCGCTGATAAATTATTGTATTCTGCAGGGTACTGTGGTGTATTTATACTCAACATCATTCCAGTATATGCGCAAAAAAAATAAATAAAATCATACATTCTGCGTTACACCTCAGGGCATGTTATCACGATCCATGCCTCATGGTTGAGATTTTGCCACAGGCGTTGGCCACACATAACCAGACATTCGCACCTTGAACGGGAGAGGTGATGCTCACATGTAGTACAATGTAACCGTGTCTCCCTAGCCATCAGAGAAAATTTTGCCAGGATGCGACAAGCTGTGCATTTTCAAAATTTTAATACCCCGGAGATTAAGTTCCTCTCTAAGGATGAGGCAGTGACCAGATGTGAGATGGAACTGGTGGACAACATAACAGGCCAAAAAACATTTGCAAAGTAAGACTACTACAGACTACTACTACTATTACTACTACTACTACTACTACTACTACTACTACTACTACTACTACTACTACTACTACTACTACTACTGCTGCTGCTGCTGCTGCTGCTGCTGCTGCTGTTGCTGCTGCTGCTTCTGCTATCACTACTCCTGCTGCTACTGGCACCACCACCACCAATAATACTACCACTGCTTCTGCCATATCCAGTACTATCACCACATTTTTACATTTTTCTGTGCTCATGTACATGTAATGCTACTATGGCTGAAAGGATTATTGAATAAATGTCGTCAGTAGTCACATGCGTTATACCAGGACAAATTAAGTTTTCATGGGGCGCGAATGGCCACGACATTACAGCCGCTGTGCATTTTAACGGAAATTACAGAAATGATTTTTATGATGATTCCCTTTACGTGAGCCGCTATGTGTATCTAGTGCAGGCGTGTCGAACGATTGCCATGCGAATTACGTCTTGGAAAAAACCGCCCGTAGAAGGGCATAGTACACCTAGGTAAATGAGATGGGCGTCCATTTACACCTGCAAAAGTTTATCTTAAGCTAATCTGCTAGGTGACGGGGTACCACAGAATGAGTAAATATACTTCTAAGACGTTACCGGATTGTGCTTTCAAAAAAAAAAACGAACTCGCGCTGTCCATTAAGGAGCTTATCCCTACCACATACGCGAAAACGCTGCAGACGTGCCGCGTTCTGGCATAAAGAGGAGCTGAGAATATTCTGCACGTTCGCTATTATGGCACCAACAAAACACAGTTATAAGCAATCCGAGGACGATGACCTAAAACCATCGTCTGTCATCGCTTATCTTTGAACTTTCAGTGTAATTAATATAGTTTGAGATCGTGGAATGACGAGTCTTCTTGTGATGTATTTTAAAATGGTGTTATCATGGTTATATCAACGATTCATTTCCTTCCACTTTGCGAGTCGAAGAAATGAAAGGCAGATGATCAACAAAGAGGTTGTCCTTCTTCTGGCGTGGCCCTATTTGATGACAAGAAGATTTTTCTATTTCCTTAGTAATGAACTATTTTCCGGGTAGTGTAGAAATATTTATTTTATTTTTATTGAAAGCATATTTATAGTGGCTGGACCCAGTTAACACTGCAAATCAACCGTTGATGTATATAACCAGTATGGCTCTTACTCGGCGGGCATAATTTTGTCTTTAAATGGACTTGAAAGAAGCCAATAGTTATTTTTTTACATTACAAGAGCATTTCGATGGAATATTTTACATAAACTATTGAACATGAATGGGTTAATTCGTCTTAAAAGATATTACTAAGACAATCCTAACCTCTTCCAATTAAGCATTTATAGCATGTGAATGGAATGGATTTCATTACATCTTCTAAAGTTTAGCTTCACTCCCAGAAATAAATGTGTATGTTTTAATTTGAGCAGCAATCAAAATCACCTCTCTCGGCTCCACTGGGAGAGTATGCCGACCTCTCGGGCTCTCTTGTTTTAGTTGGTGTGTCAAATCATAACTTCCTTAGACAATCCCTGCCCGTATGGCATGGCACATTAAGCTTCTGTAGTATTGGTCGATTAACCACGCCTAGCAACGACAACTCGTACACCTACTATTAGAGTGATCGCATTAAGAGAGCTTCTAGTTAAATTTACATTGTACTAGTATCAATATTACATCTGCATATCAACTCTTTTCGCCTTCATCTTTGTACTGTAGTTCAGCTTAGAGAGAGAGAGAGAGAGAGAGAGAGAGAGAGAGAGAGAGAGTAGCTGACAAAACTTACTCGCACTAACATTCACAAATATTATTTCCCATCAATTTTCCACTTACCTTCATCCCTGATGGTTGTCGCAGATCCCCTTTTCTTTCTTTATCTATTCGTCAAAGCAAAATTTTGACCAATTTGTAGATTCCAGGACTAGAAGAAATTAGGCTTAAAACTGTTATAAATATATGCAGTATTGCTTCAAGTCTTGTATTCGTCTGCACCCAACCTGAATAATGAAGTCGTGGGCTAGTTATCCCGGTTAAATATCCACTGTTTCCAGGATAAGAAAGTGTGGGAATCTTTTCCCGTTTATTAGGCGTGGGAGGGAAAACAGTTTGTCGTATGAAGCCTTACTATGGCTGGCGCGTGCTAATTTTGACGGAGGCGCATGCGCAGCTTTTTCCCCGGCATGTGATTTCAGGCCGAAACTCCCTTTGAAACAGAAAGGCCCCAGCGACTCCAGTCGCTCCAACTCGTCATCAGTGGTTGCCAAGTAAGGTGAGACGCGTCTTTATGTTCTTCCACCCTCCGTGGCAGGCCTCCGCCCCCTTCTTGTTGCCTCGCCGCTGCTGCCGTGGTCGCTCGAACCCTAACTGCTCCGTTGGAGCTGTCCCTCCCTCTCCCCTTTTCCCCCTCTCTCCCCCCTCGGCTGTTATAGTTGGCGAGGACGACTGCCACCAATAGCAGCGACGTCTGTTATCCAAAGCGATGGCATGCGAGGGTGGATGACGCACATATCTCACGGGCTATCGACATAGAGCGAGTCGCTCAGTTCTCCCCCACTAACGGACACAGTTGTACGTCTTATAATAACTTTGTAACCAACTTTGTCGCCCGCCTAATGCACATGCAGTATGCAGCCAAGGGAGTTTTCATTGCCCTCGAATTAAACCGCTTCCTGTTTTCGTCCCGTCGATCTTTGCTAAATTGCTGCATTCAAGAAAGCATGAGACTAACTCCGGGGAAAAGCTGTTAACGACGGGCATTTTATTCTGTTGTTTCCACATCAAAGTGAGTCGCAAGGAAATGCACGGCAGAAAAAAATCCGTTTCTGTATTGTGGTTGTTGCATCCGATCGATAGTGCATTTTAGCTCTCTTGGATGCTGTCAGCAGAGCTCATGAAATTAAATTCCTCTGTCGTCCGTCCGTTTCACAGTTATGTCTGTACCTAATCGGCGTATTTCTTTCAAAATTTAGTAGTTGCTTCCTCTTGGTCAAACGCTGGAACACGTCTTTTGTACATTTTTAAAAGCATTTTCCAAATTTTAAGACTTTTAGCTCTGATTGACTATGTCAGCAGAGCTCATGAAATCGAAATTCGTCCGTCGTTCGTCCGTCCGCCCCTGTCGCAATTTTTTCTGTACCTAATGCGCGGATTTCTTTCAAATTTTAGTTCTTGGTGCCCCTGGACCAAATGCTCGGGCGTTTTTGAATTTTTGAACAGACTTTCCGATTTTTTACTATTTTTTTTTTTTTTTTTCGTTTTCGTTAAAATAATAATATATGGGAGCAAAGATTTCAAAACGGCCTCCTACAAATCGCAGCCGAAAGTTTTGGAACTTTTCATCCCAATGGTTCTCACAAAACTGCGATTATGATTTTTTCAAATTTTGAAAATTGAAATTTATATTTATTCTTTTTCATATTCGCTAACATGGGGCCCACTGGAAGCAAACATTTCCAAATCCCACTCGTCCTACAAATCGCAGCCACAAGTTGTGAAACTTTTTCTGAATTATCTTCTCAATAGTCCTCACCACATCAACGTCGGGGATTTTGAAATTTTGAGTTTCCGATTTTTTACTTTTTTTCTCAAAAATCTCAATTATCTGGAGAATGAGCTATCGTAGAGCGAAACTGAGTTCAATTTTGGACTCGCGGGTAGTAGTACAACATATATGGCATACCTTTGACCTTGTAGCATTCAATGTCATTTTGGGGTCATTCCGTGCACTTGCGATAACATTTCTTCGAAACACTACCTCTTCCACAAATCCCAGTCGGAATTTATCATCAAACTTCTCCTGAATTATGTACTCTTTTCTCAATTGGGATTTTTGAAATTTTGAAAATTGAAACTTAAACGATTTTTTTTTTCGTTTTTGTTAACATGGGACCCAATGGGAGTAAAACATCCAAAACGCTATTCATCCTACAAATCCCAGCAAAAGTTTTTTACTTGTTCTGAATTTTCCTCGCAATGTTCCTCACCAAACTACGTTGGGGATTTTTGAAATTGTTTAGTTTTCATTTTTAATGATTTTTTTGTTTTTGTTTTTTTTGTTTTTTTTTGGGGGGGGGGATTTCAAATTCACCATTGTACCTCATGGAGAAACTGAAATTCTCAATTATCTGGAAAATGGGCGATTGATAGGTGAAAAAGGGGTGAAATGTGGAACTTGCAGGCAGCACTTCAACATATATGGGACAACACTTCACCATATATGGGTCTGTGGCGTTTGAGATTGTTATGGGATCATTCGGTGCACTTGCAATTTGTCTGAAAATATGATTTCTAAAACACTGCAGAATTTCCTCTACAAATCACTGCCATAATTCTCAATGGCACTCACAAAATGACCTTTGGGATTTTTTTAAATCTTGAAAATTGAAATTTTAATGAATCTTCTGGTCTCCTTTATCATGGGACCCATTGGGAGTGAAAATTCATACACTTCGGTCTCCTCCTACAAATCGCAGCCGAAAGTTTTCAAACTTTCCTGAATTATCACTGGCTTTCACCAAACTGCATTGGGGATTTTTGAAATTTCAGTTTCCGATTTTTCACGACTTTTTTCGAAAAATTTCACATTTATCATTGTACCTTATGCGGAGACCAAAAACCTCAATTATCTGGACAACTGGCCACTGGACCCTAAAATGACCCTAAAATGACCCTGGACTGAATGACCCTGGTCATTTTAGGGTCATTCAGTCCAGTTGCGATTTTTGCCAAAAATACGATTTTCAAAATGCTGCGTCTTCTACACTTATGATTAGTTTAGGGTCAAACTTCCGGTATGTTTTCACTATGACAGTACACACAAATTTACTTTTTGACATTTAACTATCAAGAGTACCTTTGAAAATTTTAAAAATTTCAATTTAAAAAAAAATATGACGTGGCCAATAACGTGGACGGTCACACTGGTAATGAAGATTATGTAACTATTTTTCTGCGAAGTATCAGCAGCTGTATAAATCAGGTATGCCAATATGATGTTGGGGAAATATCATCTTACATCAGTAATTGTAACAGAGAGATTTACAGAAAGTGTATGTCTGGCGTGTGCTATAGTACTCACAGTGTCAACACTGATGACGTGTGCTCTGC
>JAAUYG010224901.1_pt1 | contig 14944 bp, 16 predicted proteins | sample 7278091 | NCBI WGS metagenome assembly JAAUYG01 (sample SAMN14350201, study PRJNA611818) | marine sediment metagenome | isolation source: surface marine sediment (0.6m) | place: French Polynesia: Moorea | collected 2018-08 | reverse complement strand
TACGAAATCAACCCTAGTACTTAGAAAAAGAGAAATTATGAACTTAACTGATATTCAAGTGCCTATTTTGTATGTAGGCTCCATGATTGTGTTTGCCGTTCGCCTCACGGGTTCGTTTAACCGCCTTGAGCAGTTTGTGAATTTGAAAACGGGAGAGCTGGAGCAGGCGAATAAGCTCCAGGATGAGAATAGAAAAGCTCGTGAGGAAATGATAGAGTACAAACTACACGGATTGCAAGAGGTGATTGAGCATCGTACGAAAAGGCTATCAGGCTCCATCGGGCAAATTCAGCAGTACCTGGAGAAAAAAGGGGATTTTGTCAGGCGAGATCCCCTTTATGGTACTGAAGACAGGTAGTTCAGGAGTTAAAACTCACCTTCCTTTCACATGGGGATATTGTCGAAGAAATCCACATATCTCATAGGTTCACTGATGTTTTTATACTCTTTGGCTATGTTGATTATTTTTTCGTAGTTGGGATCATCTTCGGGTATCTCCACTACAAAGGTTTTAAAAACTTCTCGTCTGATTATCGTTCCATCATGCCTCATACGAACAAAAAGTTCTTGGTCATCTAGGCCTACGAGTGAGACCATCATCATTTTTCTCATTTTTAGTAAATCCTTATTCTATAAATACTCTGCATCGTGTCTGGCTCTTTCCATAGGAGTCAGTGAGTCCAAGTACGACTGTGCCTTGTATTCTTTCAAATTTTTCTCAGCCAGTTTTTTTCGATATTCAAACTCCGGATGCTTTGTTCTGTACCCCTTTCTTTCTGTATCTATGTGATGCCTCTCAGCTTCTCTTACAAACCAGAGTACAAATTCCTCCAAGTCTGTTCCTCTGGGATAGGTTATGGTTACTGACCGGTAAACGAAACTTTCGTTGATTGGTTTGTTCATCTGGGGATTCTCTCTAGTTAAACTCCATCATCACTACAAAAACCGTCCAAGGGGACGGCAGGAAAGAACTCATCGAATGGAACTTACGACGAACATTTTACAGAGTTCTGTGAACAACAAATTAGTGGTCTTCGACATCAGTTTCATTTGAATGTGCCTCCCGTTCAATAACGGTTTCCCACTGCCATCAGCGCGAGATTTTAAATCGTCCCTGTACTCCATCAAAATCTTCGTCTGAGGGCTTTGAGGTAACCTCCCCGTCTCCACCCCTGTAAGCACGTACTGCCACAGAGCCTGGCGACACATCAAGCTACCACCGGGCACAATTTTTTCGGTATCTCCCGAAGATTTGACTACTGTTCCCATGCCCAGGCGCAGTTTAAAGATGTCCCGGCTTTTGTTCCTTTTGGTGGTCTTGGCAGTGCTAAAATTAGCACCAGCATTTTTGCACGAACCCCTGGCTCTCCCCTTTAGTGGGGTAGCCATCTTTTGGGTTCTTTCTATCCACAGTCGCCCATTGGGTAAGAGGAACCCCTCGAACGGATAAATTCTCGATAACAACCGGGCGCGAATTCTTAACCCAAAACCAAAGTTATCGAACACTTGTTGGTATTTCTCAAATTCAACTTCAGCCAGTAGCTCCTCAATTTGTCGGTTCATTCGCTTGCCCCACAAATCCATCTCCACCAACCACTTACCATGAGCACGGGTAAAATCAGAAATAGTTAAACCAAGTTCGGGAGCCACAGATTTCTCGTATTCCTTTTCCATCCGGTTCCACCCTTGAGTCGAGGTATTTTCCGTGTCCTGGGCTAGCCACCCAAACAATGGGGGAACATATTGGGTCACGGAACTGCCATTCCTCTGGGCTACTTCGGGGAATTCCCACGCCAAGCGTTGCCTGAGATAATTAACGATGGGGTTCTCAATCCTAGCTAGGTGATTAGCTTCTTGATTGAGTTCCCTCAACCGTGCGATCGCTCTACCCTGAACCATGAGAAAATTACTTAAATCCAGCTTCCCGCTTATGGTGTGATGCTCTGGGTCATGGGGATATGCTGCCATGGCTAGAGCGTCCACCTCATCGCTTTTTCTCCTTCCAGAAATGTTTTTCCCATCCCGGTATCGTTTCAGCTCCACATGCCCAATTAACAAAACTTGGATGCTTAATTTTTCGAGCAGGGTTACCCAAAATTTTGAGTAATGTACCCCTGTGGGTTCCAAACAAGCAATGGCACATTGATTTTCTTTTACCCAAATGCGAAAGTCAAAAACGGAATTCCCTCCCGGTGGCGGGGCACTGTAAAACCGAGGATAATGCCTCCCTAACTCAATTCTCGTCTGCTTCCAGTAATTCGCCAATCCTCCTTTGGGGTAGGAATCTAGGATACAGCAGCAAATATTGTCCTTGGATACATCAATTCCAAGTACCTTTATCGATTCGATTTTCATGGTTCGCTAACTTTTCCAATGGGTGAATGACTAACGTGAACACAGCCCCAAAGAGGTGCGCGAATCACCCCAACACTAATATGGATATGCGCTTCTCTACTCAACACCTAGGCTGACATTTTTGACTGGGATGCGAGAAAGGCAAAACGCCATTGAGCGCGCTTGAACATCAACATCCCGCAGTAGTACAAAAATGGCGGTGGGTTCTTCGACCTTGACCGCTATGCCCCCATGGGGGTAGGGGCATTTCGCCAGGAGGTCAAGCTAGCTCGTCAGGCGGAAATAGGCTCTTTGGGAAACAGTTCCCCCACCGGAATTACCTCGGCAAAGGGGGGTTCCACTCCATAACTACGCCAGCTCAAAGTTAACTGCCTGAGAATCTTCCTCCCATTTTCGGTGTTAGCCCAATGGCGGTACGTGCGTACCATCACGGTGGAGCATTTCAAGTCCTGGGCTATCATGTCTCTAGCTTTCTGGGCTGTCATTCCCGTCTCAAGCATCTGGATGAAATATTTTAGGTGCTGGGTTTGGTTAGCCAAGATAACGCCCTCCCCTGTGGTAGATGCTAGAGAGGTTATCGAACTGTTGGGCGATCGCCCTAGCCTGTGCCCCGGAAAAAAGTTTGTCTGTACCATCGTCAAAACTTAACCTGAGATGCTCTTCATTTCCGTTGTAAACGGCGGTTTTAATCCTCGACAGGTTCAACCACATAACTGACCCATCATCGCTCTCAGGCAAAGGCATCACACAGTTCTTGGGACTTTTCAGTAGAATGGTATGCATATTTAGTAGAACAAGAAACGCTGATTAACTGTTTCGTGGGTGTGATTCGCACAAAGCTGCACCCGCTTTTTCACTTTTAGGCAGCAGAAACTGGCAGAAATTGCGCGAATTTCCCTTTTTTCCTCCGATTGTAGCGATTGAGGTGCGATTATCGCATTTTTGCCTCTATCTCATCCAGTTTTTTGAAGCAAGCAGCGTAACCGCCGTTATCTTCAACCAGTTTCGCCAGTACTTCCATGGTTCTCTTTTCTCGGCCATTTGGCACAAACTTCGCATTGGGCAAAAACAGTTGGTCTAGGTACTCTCGGCAACTGTATCCCTGCTCCCTAGCCTCTTCCCTCATGGCGCAATAGGCATCCACCGACATCTCCACCTTAACAGAGGGGTCATCGATTTCTTTGGGTTCCTGCTGTTCGGCAATAACTTGCTTAATGGTTTTTGCTGATATTTGATGCTCTGGCATAGAATTTATCACTTTACTCCAGGTGTCGTCTAAGTACTCCCCGTAAAAACTTGAAAGTTCTCGGCATTGAGCCTCGTTCTTCGGCAATACGGTATGGTGGTGGGCAATCAATTCCAGGGTGACCCTTGCTCCGTCAATCCAGCGATTGACCTGCCAATGGGTGACCCCAATGGCATTTTTGCAAAAGTTCTCGAAAGATTTGTACTGTTTTTTGTAGATTTTTAGGTACTTTACTTTGTGAGCCATTAACCCGGAACGCACAAAGGAGAAGGCATTAGCTCTGAACTCAGAGACTACCCAGTCCAAATCTTCCTCAGTCTCTACTTTTTCGTCAATAAACACGGCGTAATCGATTAACTCCTGTAGTTCTTTGGTTACCTCAAGATCATCCATATCGATCATGTAAAGCCCGTGGGAAAAAGGATCCACAACGCCAGGATAAGCTTTAGGTGCGTAGTAGTAGTCTGATTTTGCTGTTTCCATATGCGGTTAATGCACTCTAAAAGTGTTTTCAGAAAGATGGAGCTTTTCACCCTGTCGGTCAGGCTTACCTTCCCTCGTTTTGCCCTTCTCCCGATCTCAATCTCTTCATTAGGAAGTAAGAATTTAACTTGAGTTGCTAATTTCTTCCCTGACGGAGGAAAATACCTGTGTGTGTACTCAAGGACGACATGGTAGTAAATCCTTACTACTGTGTCGTGAGTGCGACACACTGTGTTCAAGAGGATTCGCTAACTTAGCAAGTCCTAGCAAAAACAAGTACCAAAGACTTTTTAGTGTTGCCCTAGCATTTTCTGTCTGAGGGGCTTCTTGTATTCGCTTATATGTACTTTACCAAATAAAAAACTTGAAATCAAGGGTATGATAAGTAAAGTTTCTAAGAACCATGCCAAGAAGAAAACATGAGGATAAACATCCTATTGCTCTGCTAAGGGAGGAGGCGGGGTTCACTCAAATTCAACTGGGAAAAAAGTTAGGAGTAGCAATCAGGACAGTAAGTGATTGGGAATCAGGTAAAGCAGTCCCATCTATGGAAAATGCCATTGCATTAGCAGCGCTTTTCAAGATTTCCCTTAAAACCTTAATGGGACACTTCCAACTTGATACTTCTGATATCCCAGACGATGCCCCAAACCCCTAATAGCCAGTCCAGGAGGGGTATCACGCCTGCTCCTTCCGGCTGGCTATTTTTGGTATGAAGTAAAAATGGTGCCGAAACCAATGGAAGAAAATCAACTACAACTAATAGATCTAGACTCCTACTCATCCCCTCCGGCGTGCCTAGGGGATTGGGCTATTGACGTGGGATACTCAGAAGGAATAGCACCCATCATTGATATGCATCCAGCCGTAGCTAAAACCCTTGAAAAGGAATCAGCCGAAGGGGGGAGCGGTAGCGAATATTCGCTAACCCCAGAGGAGCCAGAGTATGGGGGATTCAGCCAACAGGAATTTGACGACCTAACCATCTTGCCCCTCAACTGCGGGGAATTCAAAGATGCCCTAAAGCGGGCAACCATCCTCTCCCTATTAGCTGCCAAGGAGTACCTGAGCAAAAATCTCAAAGGGAACAAAACCAGATTTAACAAGATTGCTCGGCAAGCCAGCAAGGTCAAATGGCAGCTAGAGGTATTTGGGTTTAGGGGGGATGAGTGGCGAATCTCAAATCCGAAAAACCCAGATTCGGGGCAGGGGGATGGGCTTTCACAGTGGGGCGAACTGGAAAATTCGCTAGAATTTTCACCGAAGGGGAATAGCCCCATGGAGATAGATTCAGATCCTGATCCCGCAGAATCTAGCGATGCCCCCTTGGGTGTGGCAGATTCTGCCATTGATGTGGTTAGCGAACCTCTCGGTGATGCTTCGGATGTGGAAAGTTCCGATTCAAACTACTCTAATCTTGGTTTCACTGTTGTTGACAGTTCGCTAACTGCCAAAGCATCGGTTAGCGAGTTCTTGACAGAAAGGGTTCCCAAAAAAAATCAGGAGCAAGAACCTAGTTCCGACCCTGATGGTGAATTAAATCTTTCTGAACCCAGCACATTAAGTGCCAGGAGTGCTTTACCATCATCGCCTATTTCTGAGGTTGAAGCATCCCCCCAAAATCAGAGATTGGGAGGTTTCACTTTAAATAGGTATTCCATAGGCAAATCTCGTAAATGCCCATACGAGTACCTGAGACTGAGCTGGAAGGAAGGTAAGAAAACCAAACACCTTCACATTCCTGGCGGTAATGCCGATTCGGAACTAGTAAGGCAAAGGGTAGATTTTCTCAAACGTGCGGTAAAATCAGGGTTAGACAAACCCGCAATCATAGATTTGGTCTTGAGTTGGCGAAAGCCACGCAAAAAAGGGAAAAAGGCTAAACCCCCAGCAGGTTGATAGCTTGATTCACTCGGTTCTGAGGAATCTCCACGTATTTGAGCAGTGAAGACAGGGTCTTATGCCCTGTCAATTTTTTTAGTACATAGATGTCAACACCTTTGCTGTACAGCTGAGTGATAAACGTTCTGCGGGTGGAGTGGGTGCTGATGCCTCGATTTTCTAGCCCGGCAGCTTCCACGGCTCGACGCAAAAATAAATCGGCTGCCCTCAAGCTGATATGGTTAGTGCCCTGGGGATTGGGAAACAAATAGCCATAGGGTGGTGGGCGATGTGCCCTAAGTTTTTCTTTTAATGTAGGATGGATTGGAACTTGTCTTGTCGATTGGCTTCCATCTGGAGATTTTTTCCTGGTACAGCCTCTGAATGTAATCTGGTTGTGGGGGATTATTTTGCTTGCGTCTGCATAAATATCCCCCACTTCTAATTGCGCGATCGCTCCCCACCGCTCCCCAGTAAATACGGCAATATCAAAAAATATTTTGTGCTTGTCTGAAATTAAAGATTTCCTGATTTTCCTAATATCAACATCACTTAAAATTGCTGCCTGACCATGGCGATTATTTTTAGGCATTGTTCCGGAAAAGTTCAATAAAAAGATATTCTTCTTTTAGAAGAGGAAGAGGCAAAAGCAGAACTATTGCCCAATTAAAATGTCTAATACCATGGCTCTATCATAGTGACAGCAAGACTTTCAGCGCCTGAGCAAATCTACCGGATTTACATAAAACCGGAACTTGAGATTACTTAGGTATCAACTTATATTGAGATTAACTTAAGCCCATTCTCTAGATTAATTGTTAGGAAATAATAAGATTTTTTATGGTAGCTTTCGTCGTTGAAGATTTACCAAATGAAATTAATAGTATAGAAGGTTTGGCAGTTTGGGCACTATCTGTACTGTCCAATGTACACTCCATTTCGGCGAATGTGGAGCGCCAAGGTGATCCGCCCACGCTAAATGCTACCCTTGCCCCCTTTGATATTCGCGCAGCCGATTCTGAGTGGAATTACTCGGTAAGTCAGCGCGCCATCGGTAGAATTTCTATTCCCTTGGCAGCAGATTACCAAACCAAAAAGATTTGGGAATCAGCCTTACCCCTTGGGTTGGGCGATGAACCAATACCACCACAATTTCTATAACTAAAAACTATGACGATTTTCGCTAACTCCGATATTCCCGGTGATGTGGACTCTTTAGAAAAATTAGCTTGCTGGTCAACGATGACCCTGGCTCGGTTGTACCCTTCGGCGACCCTTGCCACCACCAACGACCAAACCGATGGTACACCCATTACCGAACTCGCTGCCCAGGTAGGCATGTTCGCGGTTCAAGACACAACCACATCCTGGGTGTATCTAGGGCGGGTAGCCTTTTCCTTAGATACCGCTTGGCTTGAAGGGGATCGTCCGTGGAAGCACATTCAGCCCATGGGTGAATCCGATATCCCCTTGTTTTTGGGTGGTACTTCTGGCAGTGTATCCGGGGGTGTGGGGAATGTCCGCAATCCTTCCATATCAAGCATTAAAGCCATCACCAGAGCATTCAGCACCCGCCCGGTGAACTCTGAATATCGTGGGGCATTTGTGCTGGTGCGCCGAGCTTCAGATAATGCCTTCCGAAAGTTTGCTCTTACTGCTGGGGAGGATTGGTACTCTTATGCTGATGCCAATGAGGGACTAGAAAATTGGTTAGCGAACACCACCGGAACAGTGAGCATCTGGTACGACCAGAGCGGGCGAGGAGAACACGCTGTTGTTGCTGAGCAAGACAATGAACCGGAAATCCGATGGGACGATGGGGAGAATTTTCCCTACCTCTATTTCAACGGCACAAGTAATTTTTTCACTTTCCCCGAAGAAATCCAATCTAATTTAGTCACGGCGGTGGTGGCTGAAGATGCTGATGCCACCGATAGTGATCGCCCGATAATTGGGCATCGCAACGAAAGTGATTTCCGGCGGGGAAACTCCCAGGAATGGTTTACCAGCAGCAGTTCCAACCAAGTATTGCAGGGTGCTACTTTTACCGTGAACGGTGTAGCAGTGGATCAATTTACCGCCAAGCCCACCGACCAATGGCAAATTATCAGCCTAGTTACCAATGCCCCTGGTGCTATCGGACAGATCGCCCGCCAGCAAACTTATGGTAATTATTGGCAGGGAAAGATAGCTGAGATTTTAATTAGTCGGGATGCTGAAGGCTTCGATGCTGCTGCATCCTATGCAGACATAAATGATTGGTTCTTTGGTACGATTCCCGACAACACAGACGATACGAGCGACAACACAGACTCTGGAACCGATACAGGAGCTGATACGGGCAGCGACACAGGCAGCGATACAGGCACTGATACGGGCAGCGATACAGGGAGTGACACAGGCACTGATACGGGAACGGATACAGGGACTACTCCAGCACCAGAAGATTTTTTACTGATAGGCATGGGAGAGTATTATCATGCTTTTTCTACCCGGAATATTTCGGGCACTATAGATTTTCCCTTAATCAAAGTTCGGCGAAATGGGGATAATTTAGATCGGTATTTTGGGGAAGAAGGGGGTAGCACCTCACAAAAAATTTGGTACGCCTACGACGACCCCGATAATGGGCTTTCTGTCTGGCTGGGAGACAACACTGGCTATTTGCTGGAATGGTATAGCCAGGGGAACGGGCAGGCGACCCTGACTTATGGAGGATCAATTATTCCCAATGCCTTGGGCAAGTATCCTAGTGTTTGGTTCAACGGGCAATCAACCCGGCTACACCTAAATGTCACCGACACTTATTTCTATAACTTTCGTACCTTGCACTGTGTAATCAAAGAAAGTTTACAGGGAGCTAATCTTGATGGGCAAGTTTTAAGTAGCCTGTCTAGAGGGGATTTGGGAGAGTGGTGTCTTCCTGGTAATACCGAATTAAGGAGCGGGATTACGAAGATAAATAATCAAGTGGTAGATTTGTCGGCTGAAAATATTTCTACTAACTGGAGTATTTGCAATTTCATTTCGACCGAACCTTCAACTGTAAGCATGATCGGAGCCTATGGGCGATGGCAGGATGTAGACCCTGATCATACAAATAGTGAGCGAGAATTCCTGACCAGTAACTTTTTCCGTGGAGAAATTGCTGAAATAGTTTTAGGTGCAGACGTTTCCTGGGACTCAGATCGGCTATACAACAATGCTAAAGAGGCGTTCGGTTTGTAATGAGTCTTCCTCCAGTAATTGGGCTGGTAGCCCCACCCCCTCCGGTTCGGAGTCCCGGAGCGAATAATATTGCCCCTTTCGTGCGTCAGGCTCCACCGGGCAAGGCTCCCACGGGCGCGCCACCATCGTCATTGCAGCAAGTAGATCCTCGCCTATTTAACGATTTATTTCCCAATAAAATCATTCCCGTACCGAAGCCTCCACCACCTCCGGTGGTTCCTGTACCTTGGGTTCCCTGGTCACCCTTTGGCAATGAGAATTCCCAACAACAGGATAATTCCCAACAAAATATTCCCTACCTTTTTGGAAATGATACCTTTGAGAATTGCACCTATCACTTAGAGGTGACTTTCGCCGGAACAAAAATTTATGTTGATGGCAGCGCTGAACCATTTACCACAGTTAAAGAGGCGACTGTACCAGGAAAATTAAGGGGGATTGAAAAGCGTGCCCAACCCTTCAAACACCCAATCTCAGGGGAGCATCTTTACGATAGCAATCATTTTTATCTGCATGGTGGGGATGGTGCGGGAGGACAAAAAGCTTATCACCTTACTAACGAAATCGGGGCATATTCCTATGCTTTTGTGGGCTATGAGACTCGTTTGAATCTGGCTGGGGTACAAATTTTAGATTTTGTCTGTGACCCCGAAATAGAAATTCCCGAAAGGGAGCGCACCCGCAAACGCCCTCCCATAGAGTGGTATCCCCGAACTAATCCCCCACCTCCATACCCTCCGTTGCCCCGTGCCCCTGGTAGAAGGGGAGGGAATGAGGGCGACGATGGAGATGATGGGGGAAGCCCACCGCCACCGAAAGAAAACCCACAAGAGGAACAGGAGCAGGAACAGGAACAGGAACAGGAGCAGGAGCAGGAACAGGAGCAGGAGCAGGAACAGGAACAGGAGCAGGAACAGGAACAAGAACAGGAGCAGGAACAGGAACAGGAGCAGGAGCAGGAGCAGGAACAGGAGCAGGAACAGGAGCAGGAACAGGAGGAGGAACAGGAGGAGGAGCAAGAGGAGGAACAGGAGGAAGAACCTTTCACCCCTCCAAGTCCTTTGCCACCACCACCGCCACCACAACAAAAATCAGATCCCCCAGAAGCTCCCGAAACTCCCATAGCACCGCCACCACCACCGCCACCATCACCAGAACGAAAACCAGAACCAAAACCAGAGGAAGATCCCATGGTAGATCCCACCCCACCTACTCCATTACCACCACCCGTTACCCCACTACCCCCCCAAATAAATGACCCCGATATCAATAACCCCTTTAGTCCTTTTGCCCCACCTCCCATTGGTAGTCCCACTGGATTTTCAAATCCTCCCAGTGGTGACCCCCCTTTTAGGGAAAACGAGCGTAAACGGCAAACTGATGGGTACAACAGGAGCAACCCCCAAAACCCCACTGTGCCAGGAGAAAACGTCCGTAGAAGCTCCACCAGCACAAACCAATGCTCAATCAATGGGAATCCCTGCCAGCAACAAATGGATGCCAATATTGATAGAAATAGAGAAGCAATTGAAAGGCAAAATTTGAATTTTGAGGAAATAGCAAAGTTGTTACAAGCTGGCGGACAGGTTTTTGATACTGCCATCCTTACCAGAATTGATAGTAAGTTAGGGGCACAAATACCAGGGGGAATTAGTGGTTTTTTAGGGAAGCTTTCTCAAAGAATGAAACTCCCAGAAATTATTAGCACTTTAGGATTTTTAGCTGCCCTACATAATGCTGCTATGCTCAGCAAAAATCTAGCGGTAACCATGGGGGATATTGCCACTTTAGGGCTAAATATTGTGGGCTTAAAAGATGAAGATGGCACACCCCATGATGTTAATGAAATTATTGGTAAAAGTGTCAATGGATTAATGGAAAGTATCTTTGGCGAGGAGATATGGAACGACACTAAAGATACCTGGAAAAGGGCTAATAGGCTGTACCAAACTGCTAGTAATATTGTTTACTCTGTGGGTTCCATGGTAGATTCTGCCCGTACCATTTCTGAATGGACTGGGGAGAACTTAGGTAAGATTGGAAACGCCCTAAAAAGTGCTGGGGTGGTGGCTGAAGATGCCTACCGATGGATGCCAGAGCAAATCAATGCAGCCTCAGCAAGGGTGCGAAGTATGCAAAGAATGAGGGATGGGATTGATAATCTTGATGCCTCAGTTAGTGCCTTCGGCTCTGTGGTTAGCGAAGTAAAATCCATTCAAGATGAGATAGGTGAAATGCGTAGCCACAAAGATGAATTTGAGAAAAACTTAGAAGACTTAGCACCGAAGGAATCAAAGGATAATAAAAAGGTCAAAGAAAGAGAAGAGGAAGAGGAGAATAATAATCAAGCTCCGGACTACAATAGAAGTGACTTACGACAAGCAGATTGATGAGACAAAAATGCTCCTGGATAATAAAAAGACAAATATTACATTTTTACTTATCTGATATGCCTGTTCTTAGACCTCTTAAAAAGCGACTTAAACCAATACTACATTGGATTTTTATTCACCTTGAATAAGGTAATCTTGTCCAAAATACATAACATTATTGGGAACAAAAGATGGAAGATTACACAATTTATGAATCTCAATTCGTAAATAGTATTTTAAGTGCTGTTTTGGTTGTATTTGTCCTTCACAAACTTTCTGAAAACTAATTACCATGGGAAAAGCTGAATGGAAATTTCTCAAAAGTTGGTTACGGCAAGGTACGGCTGCATACAATCAAGAAGTGCGGGATTATTTTCGGGATGTGCCCAATACTAACGATAGTAGTACTAGTCCGAGGGCAGCTGCTCTTAGAGCTTGCTTAATCGATGCCGACGATTCTAGTATTGTGGCAATGCACAAACGGATGAATTTTTATTTTCAGGTGATTCAATCCCACAAGAAGCCTGAAATCTATGGCATCCCCTGCACCACCTTCCAGGAGCATGTAAGGTTCAAAGCTCAAATCAAGTTATTCTTTGCCGAAGACTGGCAAGATGTGGAGCCAGGCTACCGCCCAGTGGAAGGTAGGCTAAGTTTTCGGCTTATGGGAAAAGAACCGGACAATATTACCCAAGCTGAAGTTAATCAGTTAGCAGCAAAAATTAAAACTGAGTTTGCCCTAAACAGTGGGTTTGTATGGCACAAGGGGAGCACCCAGTACCTTTACCGGGAGGAGGATAAGGGGTATCAGTTTCGGATTCTGGCACGCTCAGAGGGCGATGCCAAGGAGCTGATAGGAAAAATCCTCGCAATCCAAAATCACTCACCAGACTGGAGCAAGTTGAACATTTCAGCTAATTCGGAGCCTTCCTCCGCTTTTCCTACAGTCCCCGGTAATCAGGTGATATTAGGGAAAACCCAGAAGAAACCGCGAAAGCGCCCGGTAGCCGATGTTAGGTTCATCTACTCCCATCTGTATCTCCATGGGAGAAATAAGCCTATCGCATTAGTAGATAGGGTAAACTGGTTCTCCGAAGCAATCGAGACTGTTAGATAACAATCAACCTTTCACGAATGGGGAATAGGGCGCGGAGACCTTAAGGTTTCCGTCAACGAAAATCTTTCAAAAGTGAGGTTACGGTGGGGAAAACTTAAAAGCTGAGAAACAAGGAGAACAAGGCTTATGGGAGTTCCCACTCGCTTGCTAGAAGCTGCCCGATTGCAGGGGGCTTGGGAAAACTATGTGGAGTATCTGAAAGACCCTGAGAGGCAGAATACGCGAATCAATACGCAAGAAGCCAGACCAGCCCAGGTTAAGGTAGCTGTTGTACCCTTTGATGGAAATCTAGATTTCACCAACCAAAAAGTCCTTGCCCAAAGCAATGAAGAAGCTTGGCAGTCCTACAATGCGGTCACCACAGGATATGCTGTAGAGCATCTAACAGGAGCCACCTACGATGTGGTGAAGTTGGGAAATTTCAAAGCAGCTAAGATTGTAATCAAGACCTTGGCAGGTGGTAAATCAGTGGGAACCTCTGCTAGAACCAAACTCAAATATTTAAAATACAATGGCACATCCAGGGGTTTTGCCTTTGGGAGAAAAACCGAGACCCAAACAGAAGAGGAAGGCTTCCTCGCTATTAGAGGTTTGATTTCTGGTACTTTTTCCTCAGAAGGTTTGGAAAGAATCCGCTTTTCTCGTCAACGGGAGCGGGTATAAGCCATGGGCGAAGATTGGGCATCCCCATTTCTCACCTACTTAGAGGAAGACGATAATCCCACATTCCTCTCCCTTGAAGAAGAAGTGGCTAAATTAGATTTGCGGTGCAGAATTATTGATGAGTTTCTCGAATCAGGAAAATATCCAGATTTGGTTTTGGATATGCTTGCGGAGCATGGCATTGAACCAACGGAGTGGGTAGATGCGGTTTGTGAAAACATCGAGCTTTTTGTCTACAAATCGGTTCCGGTGGATTTAGTTGGTTTCCACCTGTTCGATTAATTGGTTGATTTGGTTATTGGGGATTGTCCTTGCTGAGTCTTTAGAGCAAGGACAATCCCTGGCTTAGGTTTTGTGAGTTTACTAATTTTTAGGTTAAATTTGAGGCAAGAGCCATCTTACTTGATTATCAATAGTTAAGTGTGGGGCAACCCAAGAAAGAAATTGCCTCTTTCTGGGTTACTCCCTAACTTATAAGTTTGATGGCAGCCTATTTCGTTACTTTTTTCTGGGCTAGTGCTGGTGATTTTGTCAAGGGTTTAGTCCGCTCAAACTACTAAATAAGTTTGTTATTGTGCAATTACCATCCCTAGAAGTTTCTGAATACTGGAGCCACCTTTGGAGTTACGAGAAGGAAGCTCTAAAATTAACCCGTAATAATCATGACCCCCTCGAAGATGTGGACTGCCCCCACGAAATCGAAAGCCATGTGGTAGCTTTGGCGATTTCCGCCATCAGAGGAAAATCTTACTGGCGGTTTGGCGGGTTCATGAACCAAAAATTGAAAGTGGGTTTTTCTGGGATACGAACTTTTGATAGTGATGCGGTGAGCAAGCAAAGGCTCTACCTAAATCGGTGGCAATTATTCGTCTTTCCCAAGCTCACAGAAAAATACACCCTTTCCTTTGAGTTTCCCTTTTGGTTTGAGGGTGTCATCCTTGATTTGATGGTTTACGGTGGCCCCCACTACGACCCCCTTGAGTCAGATGTGGGTTACCTGAAAGGGTCTACGGACTACAATCGAGCATTGATTGAGCAAGTGCAATTGAATACTGAGGACTTATTGAACCGATGACCAGAAGAGCTAGACGAAACATGATGATTCATGAGGCGTGGATCGACCAGGAAAGCGACTCCCGAATTATTTACGAGGTGGGGCAAAGCGTTCCTAGTTCCACTGTGGAAACCTATTTTTATGATTCTGCCTCCGTTAAGGAGCTTTGGGTACTTTCCCTCGATGTGTCCGCCCCAAGGCTCTTGGAGCTGATTTTAAAGAAAGATGGGGTATCGGGACAAAACTTCATTTCCCCATTGGTAATTCCTGCAGGAAATGCCAGCCAGGATTTACTCACTTTGCTTCCTCCCAGTGCTATTCGTAGTGGAATTGAGATGGGCTTAGGATTCACCCTGAAGGCTCGTCTTGATGGGGTTGCGGGCGCTACTGGGAAAATCATTATCAATGGCTTTGTGGAGGAAGTAGGGGTAGCCTACGAAATCAACCCTAGTACTTAGAAAAAGAGAAATTATGAACTTAACTGATATTCAAGTGCCTATTTTGTATGTAGGCTCCATGATTGTGTTTGCCGTTCGCCTCACGGG
>JAAUYG010111955.1_pt1 | contig 14946 bp, 9 predicted proteins | sample 7278091 | NCBI WGS metagenome assembly JAAUYG01 (sample SAMN14350201, study PRJNA611818) | marine sediment metagenome | isolation source: surface marine sediment (0.6m) | place: French Polynesia: Moorea | collected 2018-08 | reverse complement strand
GACCTGACAGACGTGGATATATTGGTAAACATGAATGACTAAATCTATGTAGCTGCTACTTGTTAAATTTAGATAGTTGAAACATTGCTTCTAGCAACTGTGTTTATATAAAGTTTCTGTCAACTGTTATTTGATCTTTGACCTTTCTGTGTTGTAGTACCCTGTTGCATTGAGTGAGGGTCCCCAGAGCAGACTTTGGTACTGCAGGGATGACAAATTTAACATACCAAAAGGTAAGACTGCTATACAGGAGTGGGTACGAGACTAGATATTGCAGGATGGAAATTTAGTCCCACCTTAAAATTTAGTCCCACACAGGGCTCTACTGTGTATATAAACTGTGTAACCTATGATTAAAGGACACACAAGGTACTGAAAAACTATACTCAGTTTTCTTTACTCTGCATGTGCAGTGGTTTCTCTCTTAAAGGACACTCTCTAGAGAGGACACCCCTCTAGAACAGACACAAGTTTTTGGCAGCAAGAACTGGGAATGCATGTAACGCTTCCTGTAACCAAAGATCACCTCTCTACTAAGGAAAGAGTGGTTTACCAGAGGGGGTGTCCTTACTAGAGTGGGACTACTGTACTTGTATTCAGTAGGTTTGACTACAGTAGCCATCCTTCAGTCCATAGTTGCCCTATCATGCTGTATCATAGAGACTTCTCTGTCTGCACGTCTTAACTTTATCTTTGGTTTGTGATGTGATCAGAAGCTAGTACTGACATGTTTAGACACTCTTAGGGAAATATGCCAGACAGAATCTTCAATGTGCTTTTGTACATAGAATGGAGGAATCGTGCTACATGTGTTAAAATTTGGACAGTAGTATGTCTCTGTGTAGCTGATACAAATGTTTGTGTTAGTTACGTTCAGAGAGATATAATGGCAATTTAATTCAAACACTTTTAAATAGTTGCTTTTGGCACATGAGAATTTTCTTGTTGAAAAATGCGAAAGTGTGCAATATTTTTCCACCTCGTTTGAAGTATTAACCTAAAGCATGAATTAATGACCCAGAATCTAATACTTTTGCTGTATATCAGATGTTTATGTGTGTTCAGTATTCTTTAGATGACATGGAACTGTATGCATTTTCTGTATTTTTCTCCAGCCTTTGTGAGATGTATCCTCATCAGCCCTGTTTTAAAAGCCTCAGCCAAAAAGTAAGTTAAACATGCTACTGTGCAATGTAATTGTATTATGAAAGAGAGAAAAAATGTTTTTTTGTATTTGTGTATTAATGTTACACATTGCTTCTTGGATAATAAAGTATCATGGGTCAGTTTCTTACAGAAATCTTACCGGTAAGTCCACTAGTAATCTTAAGCATGAAAAAGACAATGGTTGACATGGTGATTAATGAACTTAAGTCCATTTCTAGACATAATTGTTTTTGAGGAATTGCCAACCCCAACCACAACATCCTCCACCCCCACCCCGCCTGCGTGTTGTACAGGGTGAAAGTTGTACATTTGCATGTGTACTCTGTAAAAGCACTGCCTCAGCCAATCACCAGAGAAACTTGTATTACAAACCCATCTTTTTATAGCAGAAAAAGTGTCCTGTTAGGATAGATTTCATTGTGGCGAGATAAAAGCTTTCTGGCCTTGTGTTTTCAACACAAACCTGTGTTTGGACTTCTCAGCAATGTCAGTACAGTAGTCCATCTATTTTGCAACCCTCAATTTTAAGACCTCCCTTGATTATAAGACCGCTTGATTTGGTCCCAAAGGGCAACTTTCTGTGTTAAATGACCTCAAGTTAAAACTTAAGAATTTAAAAGTTTTCTCGAGAACCCCAACGCTGAAAGTTCTACACACAGTGTACCTCAATAACTGAACATATTGAAGATGCATTAGTTAAGAAACTTACAATCCATGTTAACAAATTGTATTAAACTCTGTATCTTTGTGTTTTACCTTGCAGCATGTGCCTGTTTGACCTTTTCATACGCTGCCTGGAGTTCAACCTGACTGAAGTGACATACGCGGCTGAGGTGGCCCGTCTGGAGTAAGTCAATGGTGTTGTGGTTCAACTACACTGTATCTCAGGGCGAACCTTCTCTGTATATTCCTAGCTTGGAAAACTTGAAAGGAAAGCTCCCAAAGCTTGGAAAAAAACTGCCGACATCACCAAATGATTTTCTGCTAAGTTTTGATATGAGATTTTGAAGGGAAATGACAAAAGGTCAGTTTCTAGAATATTATAAATCCTAAACTGAATTTAAGCATGGTATAGACAATGGTTGCCAAGGTGATTCATGGACTTATTGTTGTGTCCAGTCTTACGATTTTTCTGAACAGCTGGATGTCTTCAAGTAATAATTATTACTGTTTATGAAGTGAGGATTGAAATGCATCAATGTGTCTTAAGGACACACTATAAGTTATTAATTAATAGCTGATATATCAAAAAATAATACTTCCTGTCAGCTCGTAATGTAACTGTTGACCTTCGCTGTTGTAGACACTCGCTGAAAAGCCACGACCACGGATTCGTTATCACAGTGAAGGGTTTCAATCACAAACTCATGGTAAGTTGTGTGAAAAGTGTTGATAACGTTGTAGCTATGTGAAAAGATGTGACAGTATCACATTATCTTGTACAGTGAAACGTGTATACAAAGATCCCCTAGGGACCAAGAAAATGTGGTCCTTATACACAGGTGGTCTTTATATGCAGGTTCAATGGCATGGAAAGTATATCCAGGGACCTGTAAAATGCAGTCTTTATGAGCAGGTGGTCCTTATATACAGGTGGTCTTGAATCAATATATGTGATGTACATGTACATGTGCTATGAGTTTTTGATGGATCTGAGAGAGAAAGCCCAATCCTGTAAACATTAATGTTTGCAAGGGATTTATTTAGTGAATTTCGTGACCATCTTTAAATCACAAAAAAAAATACCACGCAAACATAATTCATACCTAAATAACTAACAAGACCTGAGCTAACCGCAAACATTAATCCCCGCGAACATGGTTTTGTCTTAAAAGTGCAAACATTAATCCCCATGAACATTAATGAATTTACAGTATAGTACAATTGGTACAATTCCTATGTTGCATTCTTTAATAGTGTTGAGCACAGGAAATCAACTTGCTGTAAGTGTTGACTTTGATAGCAGTATTTTGGGAACAATTACAAATATATATCATTGATTATAACTACGCTCACATCAAATCCTAATTTTGTACATGATCGACGCAGAGAGTTTGATGTTCGCTACGTTATAACAATATAAGGACTCGTCTGAGTCCGAAAAATCTCCAAATAATGCAATAGTCAGTACTGAAAGTATTGTTGTGTCTGATACAATGGAGTTGTCTTCTGTTTGACACAGAAACTGTTTGAGACAATACTGGAGCACATAGCAAACTTCTCGGTGAGCCAGAAAACCCTGGAGACTATGGTGAAACAGCAGAGGAAGGCTTACTACAACATGTCCATTAAACCTCAGGAACTGGGAAGGTACAGCAAGGATTTACTTGTATTTTCTGAATGTGCCACAGTAGGGAGTAAATCTCCCCGAGTTTGTCTCAAGACTTGGGATAATATGCAGATATGTAGCGATGAAAATAACATGGCACAGAAGATTTGTTTATCAATGGAAATCGGGATTTATGTACTGAAGAGTTATCATTGATGGGTATGTATTGATATATCTCTGTGAGAGATGAGGTTAAGAATTTTGTCTGGTGTTGGCAGGTAAACTGACTGCTTCATCTAAGCAAGGTCAGAGTTGTCAAAAAATACTCAAGTCTTAATTTTTGACTTAAGTCAATAATCTGAACAATATGATTGGCTAAGAACTTGACTTAAGTAAAAACTTAAAGTTAAGTATTTTTGAGAATTCTGGCCCAGCATTTATTATGCGTTCACGCTCTAATAATCGTACAGTATGGTATCTATAGCCCTTCCAGCAGTTTGCCAGTCTTTTATCTGATAGAGGTAAACTGCAAGAACTCTTCAATAGGAAACGGTGTTGATCCTGAAGTAAATTACTGAAGATATAATCTAAGGGAGATATAAATTAAGGGCAGTGTGTACTTAATGAATAAATATGGTATTGACTTACTCTGTTGTATCCTACAGAGATGTCCGTCTGGCAATCCTGCGATCTGGACAGGAATACACTGTTCTGGATCTCCAGAAAGCCCTGATGTTGATTTCCGATCCAGAAGAGCTGCACACGTTTGTGAAGGACCTGCTAAGCACTGTTTACCTAGAGACACTGGTGCAAGGAAATGTAACAGCGAAGGTACAGCAACCAGACTAGAAGCTTGGGGCTTGTTGTGCAAAGCAGTCTTAAATTGTAGAACTGATCACAAGCTTGCAAAAGCAATGCTGATGATTGGTGATTGATTGGAGGCTTATTAGTACACTTAAATATATTTCTAGACTTAAGCGTTAATGGAAAGGTAAAAAAACTGGATTGGAAGTTTATTAAACAGTGGCTAAATTCTCAAAATATGTCAAGTCCAAAAGGGATCATGGAAGCAACATAGAAGCAACAGTGGATATCAAAAAGATTGTTAAATTTTCTTTGAGTCTTAAATTTTTTTACAGTAACTATATTTCATTAGTAGCAGATTAAATGCAATCTGTCTGGTAATCGCCTATGCGCTTATATTTGTTGATTTACAGGAAGCCCAGGCGTACGAACGTTGTCTGCTGGAAAGACTGCGATGCCGTCTGCTGAGTGAAAATGCCCGTCCAGAGGTATGTCCGAGTCTCTCTATGTCACCACTAAATTATCTTATCCCATACAGTAAAACCTGTCAGGAGAGACCACTCCCATCTGTCTTGAAACAATTTAAATACTCTTATCAGAACATTTCATCAAAGACAACCTGCATTGAGAGACCATGTCTTGTATAGCCGATAGGACGATCTTTGACAGGTGCTATCATAGGGAGCATTTTGAGCCTTTGGCCCATCCCACTATTTCAGTGTATTCATGCTTTGTGTATCTACAGTTACGAGTGTTGGAGATCCCCTGCGGTGCGGCATACTGCCGAGTGAGAAATTTCAACCTGAATGACGAGAATTCCCACATCACCAACTACTACCAGCATGGCCCAGGCAAACTGCATCAGCTAGCACTGAACGAGCTTCTTCTGGTGTGTATGAAGTTTGATACCTGAATTACCTGAAACGGAATACACCTCCGTTTTAGGTGTAACACCACACTTTCTGGATGAAAAGGCTAACTTAGCATTGCACCTGTAACATGAGAATACTTATGGGTATAATGGTATATACATTTAATGATATAGGCATTATCCTACATTTTGCTTATATAATGAATGCACTAGTATTAAGTATTAATGCATACACATGGATATCTGAAGCATGGATGCCAGAATCTATGCACCGTTAGCCACTTTACCACCAGCATGGCCCAGTCAAGTTGCATCAGCTGTTTCTTCATATCCTGTACATGGTCTGTATTTCCAACTCTCAGATGAGGATGGAGGAGCCATGCTTTGACATCCTGCGCACGCGCGAGCAGCTCGGTTACTCTGTCCATGCCATGAACAGGATCACTGACGGTATCCTGGCCTTCTCAATCACAATACTCAGTCAGTCGTCCAAGTTCAGGTAAGGTCGTACTACCTAACAATATGGAAGATATAGCCCTAGTTTGCACTGTAGAACCGCTGAATAGAGCCTTAACGTAGAACTTTGAAAATTAAGCATTTATAGAGGATTTATAGAGGGCGTTGTCTTAAAAATTCATGCTGTAGGTAATATACAAGATATAAAAATAACAGAATATTCTATCAAACAATGAAATAAGAAAAGTGACTTGGTAAGTAATAGCTACAGCGACTAACATTGATTAAAAAGGTAAGGTTTTAGGATTATGTTTAGAATAATCTCGACTATGAAAGAATTTGACGTGGGCAAAGCATCACGCCCTCCCTCATAGAGTGACTAATATTCAGGAAATGACCTTTCAAACCTAAACCTTATACAAAGAGCTTCCATCCCATAATGCAACTCTGCTAGACTGACGTCTAGATCTGAAAGTGTTACAATGGAGATTGCAGAAGTGTTATTTCAGCGTCAAATTAAAATCCCACTGCTCAAGAAAAGTGAAAAAACAAAATAACATTCATGTACATAGATATGCAAAACTTTACTCATGAAATAAATTACAGCGTACATATGCTATAAATACACTATGCAAACACTACGGAAACAAAAACTGAAATGTCCATAATACATTGTATCTCTAGTTTGCAGTATTTCTGATATATTTAAATATTCTTATTGCCGCTATTGATGTTGATATTTTTTTTCTGTGTGCAATCTTACCTCAAGAAGTTCACTAATCACCTTGGTAACTGCTGTCTTTGCCATGCTTAAGATTGCTAGGGAACTTAAGATTTGTTAAGAAACTGCTCCCAGATTGTTAATGCATACAACAGGGCGATTTAAGTTACCATTCTCAGCAATATCATTGTTAAGAATTTGACTGATAGAAATTAACTTGTTAGCTGTGTCTATATACGAGTACTGTCTCTATTTGTTTACCTGGGTGAAACGTGTAATTTTATCCATATTTTATAATTCAGTTTGGAACAACTGGATGCCAAGATCGAGGCTTTCCTGGTGGAATTTTCTGCCATGATGGATGCCATGACAGAGGAAGACTTCACCACATTGGTAGGTTAAAATAAGTGATGATAAATAATAATAATATAATTGATAATAACATATAATAATGGATAAAATAAGATCCTAATGATGAGTAATCATTAGGAAACTATAATAATTTATAATAATGCAGTGAATGGGTAATGAATAACAAGACTGATGGTCGCGAGGCAGTACTTTTTGCTGCTCGTCTGAGGCTATGTTTTTTGTGGCTGTGTACATCTGTCTGGTGGGGGAAAACATGGGGCTTGGTTTCTCTCTTATAATTGAAGGTGTTTCCATTCCTCCAAACCGAATCTAAAGTGTGACCTGTCCAGTAGCCGGTCCTTACTTATGACTTGACCAAGCGTAGTTATAACAATATAAGGACTCGTTGGAGTCATAAAAATTTCAAAAATTCCAAACAGTAGGAGTATGTTTTGAAATATTTTGCTCTCATAAAGTTATGTGTTAAAGGGAAAATGACAAAATCATTAAAATGTAAATGCACAAATACTTTAGGATAGGTTTGAAATCGGAAAATGCGTTTTTTAGAGGAAACAAAATCTGAGTGTATCGGCCAGGGCACGCAACAACTAATATTTCAGCTAAAGCTGTAAATCGGTTCAGAGGTAACTAATGTCATCGACGGACGGTAGAGGACAAATTGGTAGCTTCATTAACTGCAGTAGTACAGTACTGGGTGAGCTAAAACAAATGATTTGGTGACACATGTTTGCTTTTTAAAAAGTTAACAACCCTTCTCAAAAAGAGAGAGAGAGAGTGAAGTCTTCATTGTAGAGAAGAAACCTTGTGTTAACTGCTTCTCTGATTGCCCCTGTTAACAGAAAACCTCACTGGCCACCCTGAAGAAATGTGAGGATTCCAACTTAGGGGAGGAGGTTGAAAGGAACTGGACCGAGATTCTCAACAAGACGTACATCTTTGATCGACTGCCAAAAGAGGCGAGTCATCTTTTAGTAAAGCAGGACCAGTTTTGAAAGGCTCCCTCTGGTGGCCATCAAAAATGTCGTCTTTCAAGACCTGTGGTGTCTAGTGACAGCTACAGATATATTGAATACTGGTGTGCAACCTTCAAGATAGATCGTATGTCATGACAGTGCCAGGTCTCTCAAGGCAGGGATTAGCCATACTTTATGATCCTGAGTCAAAATCAAGTCTTATCCATTGGAAAGGATGGTAAAGTGATTTGCTGGTCATAAGTTACTTACAGAGAAAAAGGTAATTTAGATAAACATGTCACATTAAAAAAATTACCAGTTCTCCAGTTTTTCACAAACGGTATGCAAATATGGCTAATATTTACATGTATCAACTTATTTTGCGTTATTGTATTGCATGAGTCCAGTAGCCTAATGGTTAAAGCATCTACTTGGGGTGCAGAATGCCAGGCTGCATAGTTGCAAACCTAACCCCAACAATGTCAAATATAAGACATTAAAATATGGCAGCTTCTGGTGGCTGTGTAATCTTCATAAGTTGAACTCTGATGTAAAGCATGATATGCTGATTTGCCCGTTTTGTATACTCAGGCTGACTGATTGTTATAATTGCAATCGTTCTGCATTCATATCTGATCAAAAGAGTGTACTGATACCATTTATTTCCTTATTCAATCCACAGGTGGAGGAAATCAACAGTGTTACGCTGTCGGAGTTTCGTAGCTGGTACCGTTCTCTAGTGCCTTCTGGTGGGAAATGCCGCAAGCTGAGTGTACAGGTGACTACTGCAACAATAACTAAACAATGACTAAACAGTGACTAAATACTACAACTACTACAGCAGTGACTAAGTACTACCATTACTACAGCAATGACTATGTACCACAATTATTGCAACAGTAACCAATTACTACAAAACTGCATGAATTACTAAATACTATAACTATGGCAGCAATGACTAAATACTATAACTACTGCACTAAATACTGTAGCAATGACTAATTACTAACAGCTACTGCAGCAATGACTAAAAAAAGTAGTGAAGCTACCACAACAGTAAAGTCTACTGCCAGCAAGTAAAATTCTGACTTTATTAAAGCTTTACACACTGATATGGCAAGTTTAAACTACATGGCAACTACAGTAAATATGGAAATACACATGTAATTATTAAATACACTAATGCACTATATGTGTTTGCTAACCTGTTTGAATAAATAAATGCTTATGTATACAAAACTGTATTAAGCCACTTGCAGTAAATTTTTAATATTAACAAAATATTAAACTTGTCCAGTAATATGAATGTTTCCACTTTAGAGGTATTTGAACACCATGATTGAACACCATGATAACATTACACCATTGTCAAGCTCAATTTTGATTGGCCACAGGTCCAGGGGCACAAAGAAGCAGCCAATCAAAAGCTGGCTGAACCAGCGCCGGCGGCAGAAGCAGCAGCAGGAGGAGGTGGGGATCAGGAAGAGGGAGGGGACAGCGATGACGACGATCACGACAGCGGCGCCGAGAGTGGCGATGGCGACCTTGACGACGAGGAGTGGACCGATGGACAGCAGGACGAGCTTGAGGAAGAACTCGCTCCCACTGAGCTCATATTTCTGCCAGTGGAAGGAAAACCACAGGACTCGGTTATTCGAAATTTTGCCGAATTCGGCAAGCGATGCCAGCTGTTTCCTGTGTCGAGAATCAAATGAGTCTTGTACAAAATCTCACCATGAAGATAGAAATGTAGATAGATGTAGCGAGCTGACCTGGGCAGACCTCTAATATAGGCATGGAAATATACAGAGCTTTCTACTACAGAGGCATAGTCTGATGTCTGCATGGGGTTTTGTTTCAGAGATAATTTAGAGCTAGTGACAGTTATATTGCCTTTTTCGCAGTTTATTGCAAGAGTCTTATGTTACATAAATAGAGAATACTGTGGTGGGGCTGGGGTTCGCATCCCAGATAGGTATAATGTCTGTAACTAACACAGATAGTTTATTATCAGGGATATTGTGTACAGGAGTAATATAAACAAAGTCACTGAGCATCTGGCATAAGTGAAACCCTCAGAACGACACGATTTCATAAATCAGTTAATATTTCAGCAGCTTAACATCTCTCAAAGTTAGTTTTCACAGAGTAATCATTGATTTGCAATATTTGTCGAAAGTCTCTGGATTGTTGTGAAAAAAATATTATCAATGATATCTCAGCTCCACTCTTGTGAAAAAGAACTGAAGAAGTGTCAATTAATAGAAACAATATTGAACAGGTTCTCGCAAGTGCACTCAGTAGATGTAACTACCTCAAAAACCTTTTCAAAGATTAGTTTCAAAACAGTTTATCAAGTTTTATCTCTAACAGTGGTAGCTGGGTAGTCTATCTCAGAGAGAGAAATGATGTGAAATCAAAAGTGCTACAAACTAGATGTTGTAATATATGAAAGATGTTTTTGCTTGTGTCATACATGTATATAATGGTTCCATATGTGATAAAATGCGTGTGTGCTCGCTCAGTACCCACTGGGTCAATATTCTTAAAATCGTAAGTCTTACAACTTGAGACCAATTTACTCCTTGGTAATGGTATAGAGTACAAAAAATCTTGGGTTATATATTGGCATTTTGGAACTTGATCCACATGTACTGACTGTTGGAATCAGTTCATGTACCTTTACTTTTGAATATTTCTCCCCAAAGTTGTTTAATGTAACTTGACACTCCTTGCTGCTGAATCCTGTGATGCCAGTTCTCTTTGTGCTATTACGGTGATAAGCCAAGTGGTATGATTATGTTGGCAATTTAGTATCAATCACTGTTGCAGTGGACGTTATGACAATTTTCACATTCCTCGTGTCTTTACACAAACTGTTGTCTTTGCCTGTTGAAGTGCTAGAATTGTGATATTAGGGTAAGAAGGCGATGCTATACAGTGATGTCTGTTAATGAATCTCTATTCCTCTCAGCACTTATGCAGTAGAACCACTTGAACAACATGACAAGACTGTCTATCAAAACAAGTGGCCTCCAGTAACAAGACCCAGATACAATAGTCCCTCTCTAATAAGGCCAGCATATTTGCCAAGAAATTGTGGCCACATTAGGGAGGCGGCCTTTGGTGAGAGGGAGAGTAAATACATTGATTAGTAGTAGCAGGAAATATTCATGGCTTTATTAGAGAGTTTGGCCTCTGTTGAGACTGGTCACTAAGAGAGGGACCACTGTATACAGTAATCACTGCGATTTAAGACCCCCCTCTCCATTTTAGGAGTAGACAGCACATGCATTTTAAAACCACCTTCAATGCCAGACATTTCCTGCCTGAATGAGTAATCTAAACATAAAGGGATGCCAGCATTAGTAGTGATATCTAGTTCTAGTTCATAATCCACAGGACCATAATGTATCATGCGAATGATAAGTGATGTATTCCAGTGATATTTAGGTTCTTGTGCCAGTGACGAAATTCCAGGGCATCAAGGAAGATTCCTAAACCCATTGCTCACCATATTTTACCATATCTACAGGAACGCAAGTCTCAAGATATATTTAGCCATGATGTAAACCGTGCCAGTGCTTTTTCAGATACTTTGTACATTCTATGTGTTGTTTAAATATTTATTGGACACTAGTGTATAACATGAAAACAAAGTGGTATCGTTCACTCTCCACAAGATGAGCACTTGTATGTTTCGGGTTCATACTCCACATTCTGATCTCATGTATTTTAGAACCCTCTAATTTAAGACCACCCTTGATTATAAGACCACTTGATTTTGTCCCAAAGGGCAATTTTCTGTGTTAAATTGCCTTTATTTTAAGACTACCTGCAATATAAGACCACATTTTCTTGGTCCCACGGGTGGTCTTAAAATAGAGGGACCACTGTACATGAAAGATGCTTATTTGGCACATTGTATTTGGGCCTTGAGGTTTAAGCTGGAACTGTGGTTTAGGTGCATGCAGCTGCTGTTTAAACTGCAGTTGCAGCTGTGGTTGATGCGGCAGCTGCGTATTAAGCTGTAGCTTGCATATTACTGCAGCTGCGGTTTTGTGAAAGCTGCAGTATTCCTGTAACAGCGGGTTAAGCTACACTGGTTTAAACTGTTGCTATGGGCTAAGTTTCAGCTATACCAGAAGCTGAGATGTTGTTCTACTGCTGTCATGGATTAACTGCAGCGGTCGTTTAAATTTCAATTAAGGACAACTGCTGTGCGCTATGATTATGATTTTCATGGAAATCCATGCTGGGACTGGAGTTTTACACTGTCATTGTAATGGACTCTCCAGTTGTGATGGACACTTCAGTTGTAATTCACGTGGTAGTGTTAGGTAACAAATTGAAAAAAGAAAAAACGTTTTCATATACACACATGTATAGTGGAGATTTACATAAAACTATTAACATTTTAGGCAGTTGCGAGACAGTTATTTTGTCACTGGAGTTTAGCTTCACATACTTGTGAGTTGCGATTGTAGAAATAAATGCTATGTCACCTGCTAAAATATACATCTTTTTTGTTACTGTTCCTACATAGATAATGACACTTAAATGTCAGTCATACAGGTGATAATAAATATGGAACTCCATTTCTTCCAAAGCAAAATGATAAAAGAGTCCCAGGGGCTTAGAAGCTCTGCTTGACCAGTTGGCAGATAAACCAGAATTTTTGTCGATTTTGCTCAAGATTTGCTCCTTTTCCGGATTTTACGGACAGTACATTGGTAAATTTAAATTTTGACTATATTTTTTTTCAAATGTAAAATTTTTAAAATTACCACCAGAGGAAGGGAACCTTCGCAGAAAGAATTCAATGGAATAAACCAACAACGTCTGGGGAAGTGTCACTTTGGAAAATCTGCAATTGTACATAATTGACCTCGACATACCCCAAGGTGAAAAATACCCACTGTATAATGAGCCCCTACCTATCGTGCAAAACCCTGTCGGCCAACAATCTACTGTATGCAACATCCTATTAGTATGTATCACTTCCTACATCTTATTAGCCATCCTATTAGCCATCCTATTAGCATATATCCACTTGTGTTGAACCTTAATAGGCATAACTCAGCTATTTTACAAGATACAAGCCCTCTGATTGACCTTGACTTTGACCTCTGAAGGTGAAATATAAGTAAGTAGCAAGTTGGACGCCTGATATATGACTTCGTGTTGAATAATAATGTAGGTCATGTATTGGCAAATGTATTGACACATTTGGAGTTCCCATATAAGACTTCCTATTAATGTTTAATGGTAACATATGGCTGAACAGCTCTTTGACGAGATATTTGCCTTTAAGATCTGAGTGACCTTGTCCTTAACCTTTCAAGGTCACTCGAGGTCAATATAATCCGATTGGACTCCCCATGACTTGCTGTTTCAGTTTAACCGTAGTATATAGCCTAACTGGGCTCCTTCACGAAACAAACCTTCAGAACCTGAGTGACCTTAAATTGACCTTTCAAGGTCACTCAGCATTAATAAATATAATGGTGCAGTTAGACTCCCCATAGGTCATGATATAGGACTTCCTATTAGTGTCTAATAATAACCACATATCCATTTGTCACCTTGTAGCTGTTAATCGTCAATTGTTAAACAATTTGCCTTCCTTTTTAAAAAGTGCGAGTAGTCTAGATGGTTTTAAGAATCTTTACAAGAGACTTTTAAGAAACTGACAAGTTTTTTTTATTGAATATATTTGTTTTCTTTTTTTCCTGTACATTTTCTGCTGGGCGCTGGGGAAGAATACAATTTTTGTAACCAGCCCACCCAGGATAAATATATTGATAAATAAATAAATAAAATCGTTTCTGGGAAAATCCATATATGTACAGACGCTGGCGTCTTGCTGACAGGAATTGGGCAGAGATAAAAACCAGGAGATCAACCAGTATAGTACTATACCGGTATGACATTTGCTGGGGTGACATTCGATACTGGCACCACTGTAGATGCTGTCCCCAGGAGTCCATGTTTTATTATTATTATTATTATTATTATTATTATTATTATTATTATTATTATTATTATTATTATTATTATTATTATTATTATTATTATTATTAAGTTGCATTTGAGACACATTAGGCTAAACACCATTAGGCTAGGTTAAGTAAAAAATTACATGCAAAGCAGTACATGTATATGGTGATTCGTGTTCGTCTACTCTCAGGTGTAATCCTTATAATTGTCAAGGTCCGCCTTCATGCCAAATTCGATAGGGCGCTGGCATTCGTTGTCCTCTTCCGCTGTTTCAAGTTTGAAAATGCTCAGGTCTGCAACCAGTCTTGGGATTAAGAAAAAAAAGAACAAGGAAGGTAAAATCAAGATATCTGAATTTGCGTGCCAAATCCACTGAAAGCTACTGAAGGTTGATGTACCGTTGGCCTTCAAATTCTATTTTACCACCGCAAACGCAAAAAAAAAAAAAAACTTTTGCTCCAAACCAGATTTCCGCAACTTGTATCCTGGAAAGACCCGTTATGATAGGGTTGTCACTCGAAGTCGTGCGTGCAGATGGCAGCACTCTCGCTTGCACACGTTTCGTTTAACTTACAATTTTGCCAACAGACGGAGCTCTCGCGGGTGTAGAAGAGTTCGGCAATCAGATAATCGCTTTCGCGTAGTGAGTGTGAAAGAGTTCGGCATTTCCGTTTTCAAACGGCACGAATCCTTACTCTAACAGTTACACGTGACGTCTGCTTAATAGTAGATTGGTGACACAAAGTTCTGGGAAAATATGAATTTTAAACACACCCGTTCTTATGTCACACTGGTAGGAAGAGGTGGAGGACTACTACTACTACTACTACTACTACTACTACTACTACTACTACTACTACTCCTACTCCTACTATTACTACTAATATTGGTAGTATTATAGTACTTAGTACTGAGTAGTAATTGTTGTTGTTGTAGTAGTAGTACTTGTAATATTTTCAACTGTATATGAAAATTCAGTTAATGTAATACTTGGTGTTCTATTAAGTATTGATGTCAATTTTACTGGTAGTAGTAGTAGTAGTAGTAGTAGTAGTAGTAGTAGTAGTAACTATTTTCAAACTGTATTACTGTATGAACATTCAGTTAATGTAATAGTTGGAATTATAGACTCTATTGAAACTGGACGTTGGCAGGGTAAACCCTTGGAAGAAAGATTGTGTCTTGTGTGTAACTGAGGGATTGTTGAAGATGAGTTTCATTTGTTGTGTGAATGTGAAACCTACAGTGCACTGCGTGAGGATTTATTTAAGTCAATTAATGAATTTTGCCCGGGTTTTGAAGATATGGAACCTAGACAAAAGTTTGTCTATAT
>JAAUYG010057762.1_pt1 | contig 14947 bp, 2 predicted proteins | sample 7278091 | NCBI WGS metagenome assembly JAAUYG01 (sample SAMN14350201, study PRJNA611818) | marine sediment metagenome | isolation source: surface marine sediment (0.6m) | place: French Polynesia: Moorea | collected 2018-08 | reverse complement strand
TTCTTTTTGAATGAACCTACAATTCAGACACATTGGTAAAGGTGTCAAACTAACACCGAAATGAACAGTAAAACTGTATAACATGTATCTACACAATACAAAATATAATAATAACGTTATATTTACAGGTTAACACAAAAGGACCACACCCACATCCGACCGGATTCCGGTCAGTCTGTATTCCAAAAAGTAACACAATAATTATGTTCTTAACGAGAAATAGAAGTGATATACACATAATAGTGAAAAACTAGCTCTGCTAGACGAGTCCATGTATAACTGTATATTTAGTTAAGAAGTAGGAAATATTACATATGTCTAATGTCAAATTGTATATCTTCTATAATCTCTATCCTATTTTACAAGTACAATATGATATTTCCACGCACACTTTGTCGCATTCAAACGCATACTAGGGCAAGGGTTGCAATTATGTACTCTGGGGTTAGCGAAATCGGGCGAGAAGCAAGAACAGTTTCATAAAATGCATCTGACACTAAAAGTATGAAACCATTTTCGGGAAAATGTTCATGGAATACAGGAAATAGCTGCACATTGGCAAAAGACGAACATGTCATCCGAAACCGCGAAAACACTGTATGACTGCATTCCCGCGTCTTCACTTTTAGCTCGCTACTCTCTGAACTGGGGACGTGTAGGGTGACTCTCCCAGTGGCATTTCAGACGTCCTCTTCCACCCACTTACTGATGACATGGATGATCATGGCCGCCAACAGCATGAAGAAAATAGTCCCTGAAAGGAAAGTCGAACGGAATCTATTAAAGGCATGCGGTTGTTTGGCTTCAGACAAAACCGGTCTCCCCCAAGCTGAAATCCGACGATAGTACCCTTTTCAGTCAGACAAGCAACAATAGTAAACAGGAGATACACTCATGCGCGTGGTAGAAGGACCACAAACATCTGTTCATGCGCATGCACGTTTAATATTAATAGGAATCGCCCGAAAGGAACAACTGATGCAGTGGGCCATATTTCAAAAAAGAAATTAAAATTACTCAAGGTAAAAGGGAGCATAATACTCAGTTTCTAGGAAAGATACAGAATGATTTTGTGCAGTAAAATTACGAAAATATAATGGTTACACAAGACAAGGCCAGGGTATACTTGTTTGGACAGCATCGTATAAATATGGCTACTGAAATTTCAATTCTTTTAGAAATAAAGAATTAAGCCACAGGATATAACGGTTATTTTTAAATGCGAAAGAGAGGGCAAAATCGTTGCCGGGAATGGCAGGTAAACAGCTAGGTAAAAAGAGTTTATACCATACACACGAAGACAATCATAAGAATCAGATGTAACAGATAAACATATGACGAGACCATGCATTTAAGAAATTCTCATTTTTCACAACATGTAATAGATCATCAACAACAAACAATTTGTTCAAAACGCGACAAATTTCATGCAAATAAGACTAAACCATGAAAGACTCATGGAATAGTACATGTACATTAAATCTTTGACAAAGTTTAACGCTGTTAATAAAAAACATACACTATATGTGTATATAGGTTATAAACCTGCATACCGGTCCATTTGTATGGAACCAGCTATGCAGCACAATGCCAGGATGGTTGATCAGTCTTGGTTAGTGGCTCACACAGGATCAGGATTAGTTTAACACTTAGTCTACACTTCTAATGGCATAAGCGGCACACGAACGTTTTATCGAAACCCAAAATTTACCTAACTTTATAGGACAATCGATGGTATAGAGAACTTCCAAACACACCCTTAATCCATTCACTTACTTATGCAACAGGTGGCAAGATTAGTAATGTACATTGTGATCACATTTCGGTTGGCATTGCTTCTGATGTAGTCGCGATTGCATTGAAACTGGGGTTTCACTATAGATGCACGTAGGAAGGTCTTCGAATCATGCCATATTCACATTTCGAAGGGAAATCGGACGATGTTATCACGGCATCTATTTAGATTTCTAATTGACTGTACATGTCATGGCGAAACAATTTCATATTTTGTTAAGTAATATCAAGCTTGTAATGGCCTGATCAGAGAAAGTCGGAGGACAAAGGGAAAATTTAGTGCGGAACGAAAGCGTGTACATGTATACAGTGCATGGCGGTTTCTCGTATAGACCCGAACTCGCACTTCCGGAAACACTGGAAGATTCGTCGTTTAAGACATACACACACATACACACTTCATACCATTCTTTCTGCTAATATTTGTAGCGCCAGCATCACTGCTCGTGCTTCACGACACATGAAACATTTACAGCCTTTCATACAGCGCGGTGATAGCTAGCATCTACTACCCCGGCCAACAAAGCACCATCACCAAGCCGTACATGGGGAGAACAGTGTGTGAAGGCAGCTGCTTGTCATTCGTGCCACAGCTGTGAACATGGCAATTGTGTATTTCCCAGTTGTCTACAAGGAATCGGCGTCTTTCGGGCAAATCCGAGAAGCAATAAACAGCTCAGAATCTTCTTTTCTCTTCGGGGACAATACGTCTTTCTATGTGCCCAGGCACAGCGCACGAAACGTGGCTGTAATTCATAACACATCGTCAAAATTAGGTTTGCGACAAGAGATCACATTCTGGATCATCAACGTGGCACCGCTAATGTCTTTGTGAATACTGCAGTGGACCCTCCCTTTAGGCTACATTGGAGATACAATCAGCAGCAGTATTCCTGATACAACCAATATAGGAGCATTTGTATTGGTTTGTCCACTGGGTTTACAACACTGTGTAAAAGTGTAAGGATATGTTTGCAGTACCTTTCTGTTCCAAATTTACAGGTTTCTCTGTATTTTTTAGGTTGAAATACCATTCTGCCCAGAAATAATCCCGCCACGCATATCGATACGATACGTATTAATGGACGTCAATTTACAACCCTGCTATTGTATAATTTATTTTAAATGCTTTCTGCATATGAATAAAGTATAGAGTGTAATGTTTGCAAAATGTGAAAGTTGAAGAAATAGAACCAAGGATCACAAAATGACTAAATCTGTTGTAAAAAAATACAATGCCCATCGTGCTCAGTATTTAGGGATATCTTAAAACTACTTTCGTACTACAGATTCGTGTACTGTGGCTTCGTGTTGAACTATTCTATCGTGTACATGTTCTATCATACTGTGCTCGAGTAATGCAAGTCGTGACCATAGATAATGTGGATTAATGTTCAACAAAAAATAACTGCCTGTGCGTTCAAATGGAAAAGGGCAATATATATAGCATGCTTCTTGTTTAATGTAAGCACTATTCTTCACACCGATTTGCTCACCTAACAACGAAGGAAGACCTGTTTAGGAGGAGCTGGACATGTAAACACGCTCATAGACTAACTATGACTGTGAAAATCGCTTATATACAATGATTCACAATAAACTGGGCCTTAAGTAAAATTGTATTCTTTTTATAATAATATACAATAATGTGTAGCCATGATTACAAATAAGTCAATTTTGTATTAGTACCCTAAGGCGAATTCGCAGATGCTCGTAACTACATACAAACTATTTTCTCTTGCGTTATGTCCCTTCTGCCATATCACAAGGAAACTCATATTAGTAAAAAGTAACAGAGGTAGAAAGGAGCAATATCCCATAACCAGGCGAGCAACTTCATACAACTAAACAACTGCAACCCATTCTCCAAACAACTACTAGTAAACAACCGCAACCCATTCTCCATACAACTAAACAACTGCAACCCATTCTCCGACCGACATTACCTCCTCACACCGATTGTCTTGCTGGGGGGGAAGTCTACTGCATAGCACTGGGTGTCTTCTCCGTAGCTGTATTCCACAAGCAAAGACGATAGATACATACGTAAGTGCCTAAAACCATCATACTTCAGGCAAGATTGAGAAGAGACAGAAAGAAGAGCTCAGTTTGCTTTTACTGGGATGGGTATAGAGAGAGAGGGAGGAAACCATACACTATAGATGGCAGTATTAGAGGAGTGGCATGACATATTCTTATTCATCTATTTATGATTTTAATACATTTAAGACCAGCACCCAAAAGGCAAGGGAAGACACGCATGGTTCGGTAATCCAAGTAGTCCCTCAAAATTACTGCACAGATACGATAAGTGACACTATGCCAAGTGCAACGGCACTAGCGATCGATTCTCTGGTAAGCACAGGATGCATGTTACAATGTTTGCAGCCTTTTAAGGATGCGTAGCACAGCTGTGGGAAATGGGAGTTAGGCTTTAAGCAAGGTCACTATGAGACCAAAGGCATGGGAATGCTGTATTCGTCTACTGATTTCATGGCTTTGGAGAGGATCAAGCGTCTCACACCAAGGTCGCATTTTTCCTCTAATAGCTTTACCTTTGTATATTATTTTCTACGTTTTCCCTGAAACATATTACAGAACCATATTGCATGCCATGGTGTCACTTTATGTTTGAGTATTTATCAAGACAAATTAAGGAATGTCAACAAAATAATTTATCCATCACGGATAAGGAAAATCCCACTAGAATAGACACTCAAATGGAAAAGAAAATGACTGAACCCCTCTTAGTAACAAAAGTATCTCTCCAAACTGAGCTCGTACCAAACTTGGGATTGGCGCCATGTTCTATGTAACTCAGTCTTCAATATTGGTAGCGTGATTACTTGTGTTCAGGCTACTATGGTATTGTGCTGTTAGATAAAATGGCACTTGTTCGGAGTTGATATTTGTGCGTCATGGGCATCTCGAAAAATACATACTAGTATTTCATTTATTACCCATACCTGATGCTATTTCAATTCAAATGCAGCCAACGCTCTATATCTACATATATAGCTGCTCTAAAATGCTTTACTGCTTGATATACTGAAGCCAAATATCAACCCCGAATGCATAAGTAAGAATGGTTATTGGAAACCATAATATACTCACCAATGCTGCCCAAGATGCCCTCCAGTACAGCCTTTTGAGGAATGCCATCCGTTTCTGGGGGATCCATCTGCTGTTTGACCAGAGGGCTGGAAGACTGAGACGCGTGTCTACCAGGCACACTTGTTGACTCTTTGCCAGTTTTCTCCCTGTCAACGGTACCATGGTCGTTTGTACGGAATACCTCACTTCTGTCGGAGTCTAACGTGTGTTGGCTTTCGATCACCATTGCTTCACTCACTGCATCTTCCACCATTTTATCAACGAGTTCCTCGATGGAGTCATTCAGAGGCCCGTGTTGGCTGACATTTGTCTGATAAACCTCTTCAAATCTTTGGTCCTCGAATTCCCCCGGGGATGGTGCCTGTGTGAGACTTTTAGGTGGTGAGGTTTCCAATGCTTCCGTAGCATACTCCTGCGGTTGTTCCCTCTCTGGCCACATCTCCTCTTCCTCCTCCTCTTCTTCGTCTTCCTCTAAAATGGCGTCCGTGCTTCTCTCCACGCAATCATATTCCTCACCTGAATCGCTGTTCTCACTGTCATCATCATCATCATCGTCATCATCACTCTCAGACTCTGAAGGCTCGGTGACCTCGTCGATTATATCTGGAATGTTTTGGTACATGCGGCCTTCCATGGCGTTCAGCTGCTCGATGGATTCCTGTCGCTGCTTGCTTTCAACTAGTTTAATCTTTTTGATTCGACCGTCCTTGCTTGTTATAACCTGGACGTAGACGCCCTCCATGCCAAAGCACATGTTTTGTGTAGTCTGGTCGCCTTCCTCCTCTTCCTCCGAGGTATCGCTGAAGATATGACGTGATTCATAGTCACCAACAAGAGTCCCAGACTCCTCACTACCGATACTACGAACGTCTTCACCTACAAGGGTTGTGGAGGATGTGGAGCTGAGCGCTGGGCTCACCCTCTTCGGTAACGGTGATTCTCGCATCTTCTGTATCTCTTTCATAACAGTTTCAAGCTCGGCATTGAGGCTTTCGGCATCATCCTGAGACTGTAATTCCACAAATTCCGAGCTGTCGAATCTTCTGTGAACGTCTTCCAGAAGCTCTCTCTGTTCGCTCAGGTCATATTTTTCTCTCAGCAGCTCCAGGGCTTTGGCCAGCGATGGAGAGATATCCCGTGAAGATATCTCATACCGTATCCCTGGTGGCAGAGGTATCTGAGCTGGCATGTCTTTCAGAAAGCTGAAGGGATCCGATGACGTGCTATCTGATAGCGTGTCTTCTTCGCTGGCTATCTGAGGTTCCAGCTCAGGAGGCGGCGAACTTGAGATGGCTTCCTGTCTGAAGTCATCCATGGCGATTTCTAAGTCTTTTTCACTCTCTTCGTCATCCTCCATGTCATCAAGAACATTCGAAACTTCATCTAATTCTCCTTGGATTCTTTCATCCGATTTCAGGGATATATCTGAATCCTTTGAACTGGAAATGGAAGGCTCCTTCTCCGTGTGTTTCTCATCTGAAGTTTGTTGTTCAGACGTCTCATCAGTAGCAATGGGCTCATCCTCCGGCGGCCTTTGTGGTTGCGGCGTCTCTGTTATAATGTGTTCTGTGACAAAAATTCCCGTTTCTTCCAAGACGTGGTCAGGCTCGCCAGGTTTAGGGCCAGATTTGGGTTCTTTCTCATCCTCGAACACATCAAGCATTTCGTGGCTTTTGTTCAGAAGTATTTCTTCTGACATTGCTTCTTCGGTGATGCTCTTGTACTTTCTGAGCTCCCGTTCTGGAACATCACTGTAGAAAGACAATACCTCGCCAAACTCATAAACTACAATGGAATTTGGATCAACCTCAGGGATATCTCTAGAATTTTTCGAGGATCCACTGTCTTTGGAACTTTCGATATAGGAATACTTTTCAACAGAAACCACTTCATCCACCGTGGGCTTTACAATGACTTCAGATTCCCCTTCTCTTGGAATGACAATATTGTTGTTTCCTTCAGTTTGTTTTCCTTCTGATACTTCAACAATGGCCTTTTCTTCAATCACAGTGCCATAAGTATCTTCATCCACCTTCTCACTGACTTTATCTAATTCTCCATGATCCGATTTTGCAAGATCAACTTCACTGTCAGAAGAGATTTCCTCCTCACTGTGTCTCGTCACGATGATGGCTGGTCTTGTATTTTTCTGAGCTCGGTCTAAGATGGAATCTTCACTGTCACTCTCAGTGTCTGATATGGACTGCAAAGAGCCCACTGATGAGTCACTTTCTTGTCTTCTAGCAGGCCCTGGAACTGGTGCCGCCTTTGAGGTATTGGTATCATCATAAATGTCAACAATCATTACTCCGCCAATGAAACGGCGGCTAGTATCAACCCCTGTAAACGGCGGTGGTGGAGGAGGCACCTTCGGTCTTTCTATTGGGCTCTCAGGAACATGTCTTGAAGCAGGAGGTTTCTTTCTTGTATCTACCTTCAGTGGTGCTTTCTTGATTATCGTGATCTCCTCCTTCGTTACTGTGTGTTCAAAGAGCAGCTCCTGAGTTAGAGTACGTCTTCCCAGTTTTCCAAGGCGGCCTTCCAGTAGACAACCTGTACTCTTTGATTTCTCCTTCATTGGACGAACCTCGTCTTTTTGTTCAAGCTCCCGTTTGAGAACTGCAAGATTATCCATACTTTTAGTGCGACTCTTTTCTGCCAGCTTCAAGTCTTCCTCCAGGTCGATGTTGTATGACCCAATGTCCATATCAGTTTTTCCATACAATTTGGTGTCGCCTGGAAGTAAGAAGTTACTATCAAAAGAAGGCAGTGTTGGGGCAGATGTGTTGTGTTCAGCATCAGGGGGTAGGGTGCTTGGACGTAGGCTATTCCATCCCTTTTCTTCTGACGGGGAGTCAGATGAGCTCAAATCAAAATCATCTGGTTCTGCAAGGGCACTCGAGTCACTAACCACTGAAATGCGAATGTCCGGCCTCGAGGATTCAGAATCACTAACGTGACTTGAGCTTTCTGGAAGCGATTCTTCCTGTTCATCTTTCTCTATTGAGATATCTGAGTCCTTGTTGTCAGAGATTATGACACTGGGGGATACAGGTTCAGTTATCCAGGATATCCTCTGTTTTTCCCTTTCCGTCTGCTCAGGCTCGACATCAGGAACAGTCTCTGGTATAGGAGGTGGGTCATAACTTGGAAAATCACTATCAAGTGATATATCATCTTGTGGCATACTGCATGGAATTGGAGGGGGTGGCATGTCTGGTACGGAATCAGTGTCAGAGGTAAAGTGCTCCTCTTGCACGTCTATGCTTCTTGGACGAAGATTCTCTGAATGGAGGTCACTATCTACAGGGCTCAAAGGAGGCATTGTGTCTGGGAGTGGAGGTGGTGGCATATCTGGAATAGAATCCGTTTCCGGGGATAATGGCTCCTGTACCAGGTTATACTCTCCCTGATTCGTGCTCACATCAATCTGTTCAGTGGGGCGGCTCCCACTAATTGGTATTAATACATCCAGGTCCCCTTCAATAGCTTGTGCCATTTCATACTCCGGGACCTCTGGAGTGAGGTAATCTGCACCTTGTGTCGGTGGAAGCACATCACTGGCTGGAATCGCCATGTCAAGGTCTTCTAAAGACCCAGTTTGAATTGTCTGACCACTGGTAGAGTCGTCCCCACTTGAAAGTCTGGATTTTTTCTTCTTTGTGGATTTTTTTACCTTCTTGGGTCTATTCTCATCTGAGGGGATGGTATCTGGTAAAGTCGCAATGGGTATTTGCATGTCTATGAAGTTTTCTTCTTGCATGTCACTTGGCGCAGTGTCCCCTTCAGCCTCTATGGTTAGCTGATATTTTTCATTGATCGGAACATGGGGTACTTCTTCCAATTCATTTTGCATTGGTGGATGTTCTTGATATTCCACCGTGACTTCACCGTCATTCAGTATTGTTGTTCCAGTTGTGTCCCCTGACTGGTCAATAGAACTCAGTGAGTCGGGTTTCGATTTCTTACTCTTTTTGGATTTAACTTTCTTTGTTTTCTTCGGCTTCTCCGTGGACTGGTCGTCACCAATTGCTATCCCACTTGGAAGACTAATTGATGAAATGTCATGAATATCACTTTCGTCATGAGGCATTATTGCGTAGGAATTCTGTTCATGGAATGAGGATATGGAATTGGTGTCACCTGGGCTTGGCTGATTTGAGAGCACTTGTTCATTGGACTGACCTACTTCTAAATCATCCATGAAAGCAGAATCGTCATATGGACCGTAGCCATCTGTTGGAGAAGTTGGATAGATGGCAAGGCCTTGGTTTTCAGTCTCTGCAAGGTTGCTGCTGGAAGACTTCTTCTTTACCTTTTTGGTTTTCTTTTTCTTTTCTGGTTGTGCTTCTGTCTGGTCCTGCACAGAAACGGATTCATCATGAGAGACGCTGGGCTGGTCAGATTTTCTTTTTTTAACCTTAGATTTTTTTGAAGGACTATCTGTTCCTTCATCACCTTGGAATAATATGCTTTCCTCGGTTGTACCAGATATACCAGGTAAATCTGAGATAATCTGGCTGTCTTCTGTTGGGCTCAACTCTTGGTGCTGCTCACTGATTTCCATGCATGTAGATGTTGCATCCATGGGCGGTGGAGATTCTTCATTTCCTCTGGACTTGGATTTGGGACGTTTTTTCTTTGGTCCTTTTGTCTTTATCAATGAAACATCTTGTTCCTCAGATGTTCTTTCGGGAGGTCCGGGCAGTGGTTCCATGTCAGCAACAACTGCATCAACTTCAGGCTGTGATGGAATTTCAATCGATGTTGAAGATTTGCTTTTTTTCCTCTTTGTTGCACCTTTCGGCGTGTCTGCTAATACTAGATCTCCTGGTGGTTCAGGTGGTTCCTCGGACTTCTGCTTTTTTACCTTCTTTTTCCTCTTTGAGGGACTTTCTTGAGTGGAATCTAAAGTACTTTCCTTCCCCTCGTCTATGGACACTGCTCCTGATATTTCCAAAGAAGTCTGTTGAATATCTATTTCCATTGGTGCGGGTGGAGCACCAATATTCATTTCCACATTGTCTTTTTGCTTCTTTTTCTTTGCCTTCTTCACTTTTGCTGAACTAGATAAAGCCAAATCATCAACTGGGATACCAGACTCTTGTGCATCCTCGATTTGTAGTATATGTACCGGCATTTCTGTACTATCTTGCTGCTCCCCTAGTTGTGGATAATGGTCAGAATTTTCAACCTTCATAGCATCAGCTGAATCAACAGGAAGGCCTTCTCCAGCAACCTGGTCTTCAATCTCATCACCAAGTGATGCAGATTTCTTCTTTTTGATTTTCTTCACCTTCTTGGGACTTGGAAGGCCTTCATTCATATGGGTGTGAAGCTCTGCTGTATCTTGGGTAATGTCAGTTTGCTCTGTGGAAACAAAGCCATCAGCACCAGTGAGATTTCCCATAGATGCGAACTTCTTTTTCTTTGACTTCTTCACTTTCTTAGTGGGGGTGTCTATGTCTGTCAAGATAGTTGCAGAGATATCCATTCCCAGTTGCTGTTGCCCTCCAGTGTAGTCATCAGCAAGTGTGTCTGCCGTGTCATCCTGCTGCTGATCCAGAAGATTGCTGACTGATGAAGATTTCTTCTTTTTCACTTTCTTAATTTTCTTAGGGGTATGTCCAAAGTTGTCCTGCTCTAGAGACTGGACAACTAGTGTTGTCTGATTAGATTCAGGCAGCTCAGAATTAGAACCTTCCCACTTTTCAGTGATAGGTAAGGATTCTGGTAGATCACTTTCTGGAGAAGTCGTTTTCTTCTTCACTTTCCGTACCTTCTTGGTGGGTGTTTCAGATGTCTCCAACTCTCCTGCCACAGCAATATTCGTTGTGTCATCTATATCCACAGCTGACATCTCTAAATCCCCAACATTACTTACTGAAGAAGCTTTTGTTTTCACCCTCTTTGTCTTCCTTTTAGGGCTTGGCAACGTAGCACTATCTGCACTAAATGGTGGAAACTGTTCTTCCGTATCAATTGGTATAAGCTGCAAACTTAGATCACCAGCTAAGTTGCCCATAGAAGCGGACTTCTTCTTTTTCTTGACTTTTTTTACTTTCTTCTTTCCTTCTTCAGGAACAGAAATATCTTCTGTGGTCACATTTGCAGCAGGTACTTCAATGTTCTGTTCACCCATGTCAAATGGTTGCACGGTCGATATATTTGCTGCTTCGTGCAGATTACCCAATGACTTGGCCTTTTTCCCTTTCTTCACTTTCTTCTTGGGTTTGTCTTTATGGGCATCTTCACATGCTACTCCTACCAAAGGATCTGCAGCATCCAACAATATACCAGCCTGTTGACTGTCATTGATTTCTATCTCCATCCCTTCAGTTTGTTCCTGCCCATCTAACCCAAACGTTTGCGCTGAAGATGAGAATATGTCTTCATGAAGGTTCCCGACAGATAGAGATTTGACCTTTTTGCTCTTTTTAACTTTCTTCTTTCGCTTTTCCTTTGAGTTGTCATCGAGTGCCCCTTCCACGAAAACTTCTTCTGCAGGAACACTGATGAAGTCCAACTGGCTCTGTTCTATTGTGTCCATGTCAGCAAGTTCTAGTCCCTGGCCGTCTTTAACTTGCACTGTCTGAAAGGTGTCTATGTCGGTTTCTTGATGCAGATTTGCCATTGAACGGGACTTGCTATTCTTTGTCTTTTTTACTTTCTTCTTTGGACTGTCCTTTGCAGCATCTGCAGCTGTTCCCTCCCCAGCAATTTCCATCCCATTCACGTTTGGTTCAGGTTGGATCTGTTCGATAATATCAGTCCGAAGAAGGTCCTTTTCTGTGGCTTCATTTCGAGCAGCTGTCAGAACTGCATCAATGTCTGTTTCTTGGTGAAGATTCCCCATTGAACGAGACTTGCTCTTTTTCGTCTTTTTCACTTTCTTTTTCGGCATTTCCTTGTGAGCACCTCCATCCATCCCTTCCATTACGATCTCTGTGCCACTAATGTTTGCGTCAGGTTGGCTCTGGTTCAACATATCTGGTTTGACAATCTCTTCTGTTTCCTCTTGCTGAATGGTTTGAAAACTGTCAATATTGGTTTCTAAATGAAGATTTCCCATTGAACGGGACTTACTTTGTTTAGTCTTCTTGGCTTTCTTCTTTGACTTTTTTTCCTGGCGGCTATCATCCAATCCATCAATGATGACCTCAGTAGCACCAACATTTGGGTCTTGTTGGTCTTGCTTCATGATGTCACTGTGAAAAACATCTTCAGTTCCATTTTGTTGAACTATCTGAAAGGCATCCACGTCTGTTCCTTGATGGAGGTGACCTATCGAACTAGATTTACTTTTTTTCGACTTTTTCACTTTCTTTTTTGGCTCCTCGTTCACCGTTGTATAGTCGCCAGGGAGAGCCACGGATGACTGTCTCATCAGCAGAGACTCGTCCTCTTGTCCCACACCGTATTCTGTGTGTAGCTGAATTTCCTGAGATGCGTTCTCTTGCAATTTTTCCACGTCAATATCTGCTGCAAGGTTTTCTACATCCGGAGCTGTTGGCTCAAGGTCAACCTTTGTCTCATTGACACTAATCTCCGTCTCCATGGTAATAGTTTCGTTTGTGATGTCCGACTGTGAATCTTTTTTCTTCTTCTTCTTGGTTTTCTTCTTTGGTGAGGCAACATCGTTACCACCCTCGCTGGGTATTGTTGCACCAGCCGTGACCTCCGTGTTTTCAACTTGATTCAACGTCCCCTGTAAAAACGCATCTGGATGAGGTTCAATGGTCATCAGAGGGTCATCGATGAGGGTTTCTTGTACTGGCTTAACCCCTGTTTCCTCAGAAACTCCAAACTCTGTCTCCATAGGAGTAACCCCAAACTCGGTCTCTTGCAATGTTGACAAGTCTATATCTGCTGTTATTTCTGTGAGATCTGAACGAGAACCGGTTTTCCTTTTTGTCTTTTTCACTTTCTTTGTCTTTCTGTCAGCCTTCGGTGCTGGTGTCAACACGTCGGATATATCCTGTGTGGTATACCGAATTCCAGTACCCAGTGTTAAATCTGTGGCCTGGAATGCCACTGTTGGGCGGAGAGATTCAGTCTGCTGGGCTACGATATCACTTGCTGGGTACCCGTTCCCGTTCTGGTCACTGGGGTTCCAGTCCATGCCTTCATCAATATTGGTTTCAACAGGACCTAAATCAGCAGCCGCAACGTCAATCCCTTGCACTGCACCAGCGAAGGGATCCCCTAAGTCAGTGTTTGGAGACACAACTGACTGCAGCGTGGATGTGCTTTCGCTGTGAAGACTATCATCTACCTTCTTCTTCTTGACCTTCTTTACCTTCTTGACCTTCCTTGACTTTCCTGGGGACTCGGCAGCAATGCTGGCAGTAGGGGTCATGGAGTCTGAGGCATAGTACATGCTAGTGTCTTGACTCACGTTATCGTAAGCAAATACCCCAGTAGCCTCTGCCGTGGTACCAGCAGTGGGTGACACCAGCTGGGATTTTTCTGTTTCATATGAAACCTGTCCCTCTTCCACGTTATAATTCTGAAGGACATCCTCACAGAGTTTGCTCATTTTCACTCCCGATATCTCCCAAATGGATTCTTCCTTCTCTTTACTATCCACTGACAGAGATCGCTTTGGACCAGATGATTTCTTCTTCTTTTTCTTTTGTACTGCTGGGGAGCGCTCAGGCCCTACGGGACTGCGTTCACTGGAAGGTGCCCTCTCCTTTCCGAAGGTTGAAAAGTCCATCGTCAGTGGAGGTGCTGATTTCCGGTTCACCTCTTGGAATATAACATCGGTACTCCGGTGCTTGTCTCTGTTCAATGACTGGGTTCTCGAGGCGGGAAGTCCAGAATCCCGACTCAGGGTACTCCCAGGATCAGCTTCGTAGGCAAATACCGAAATATCAGACTCTCTGTTCAGCTGTCGTATGTCTACTGCAGATTTGTGGCGCCATCTGGCGTCACCAGCTGTAACAAAAAAGTTGAAAGAGACATGATTTAAATGTGCCTCAAATGACTCAAGTTTAAATGTGCCATTTCAAGTTTTTTTGATAATTGCGATGAAAATATGATAGGACAGTTTCATGAAGTTGAAAGTGTTATGTCATTTCAAAAATACTAATAATAGCCACACACATAACACATAACATACGCCAATCACTAAGCGTTATGTAACAGTGTACGGTACTAATTGTGACAAATTCTTGTTACAAATTCTACATACATCAATATGTCACAAAAAGTTGGCTTCGAAACATCTCATTACACATTATTAAGTAAATTTATCCTTGCAGCGGGAAATCTACAGAATGACCCACAGTAACTGAATAATCTCTGACTCATACCGAAATCATCCACCTCTGGGTAGCCGGCATATGATACGAAAGACTTGTTGTGCACAGGATTTACATTTTCCTCTGTCTTTGGATTAGGAAGGTCTCCTGAAAAATAAATTCATTTTTTTACTTCTTCGAAATATGCAGTATCGGGGCATGCAAATGTGAGCATTATCCGTGTCTGAAAAGATATACATTTACATGCAGATTATATATTTTAAATTTTTGCAGGAAATTGTTGGGGTGCATGTCAAAATATTAAGAAGAATAGCACACACGGCAGTTAATATTTTAGTCATATACTTGCTGATCGCCTCTGTCAAAATATATTTTAAAATAATATTTTTGACGACAAACATGACAAGTTGACGTGGAATAAGTGTCCCCAGAGGAATACATGTATATGGCTGATGCTGATCAACGGGCTGGGTGGGGCAGGGGGTCTTATAGGCACAAATTTAGCTGAAATTAGAGATCTTTATTAGTCCGTGGGCTAGATAGGCCCCTCGTGCACCCCCCCCCCCCCAACTTGACTTCATGGTACTTTTCTGAACCCTTGTTATGTCTAATATATGAAATGGACATTTAACGGTAAATAAACTGGGACAGGCTATGTTTTCTGGATCACTTTCTGGATACACCCCCAAATTAACACTTTCATCATTTGTCGCGAACTGGAAAACACACAATTTTCTTAGGCCTGGTACTCCTTTATTATTCATAGAATTACC
>JAAUYG010063764.1_pt1 | contig 14950 bp, 6 predicted proteins | sample 7278091 | NCBI WGS metagenome assembly JAAUYG01 (sample SAMN14350201, study PRJNA611818) | marine sediment metagenome | isolation source: surface marine sediment (0.6m) | place: French Polynesia: Moorea | collected 2018-08 | reverse complement strand
TACAATTGTTATGCTTTGCTCGATGAATCGTTAATCTGAAATAAATAACCAATAACTAACTATCGGAGGCTACAAAAGCATAGTGGCAAATTCTATTGTGTAGTTTCGGTTGTGCTGAAAAGATAGATCTGGTAATTGATGCAGTGTTGCGAAAGAGTGACTCCTACTTCTAGAGATCTCTAACGTGGCCAGTGACGATAGTAGGACAGATTGCGAAAGGTATGGAGGAGAATTTTATTCGAGCTGATAGAGGCAAGCTAAACATGCTAAAGAATATGCGCTATCACGCTACAAAGAATTACGTATATATTTGAGCAAGATTCTAAAAGAATTCCTCTACCTCTGTTACGACATGAACTAAGCTGAAGCAGCCCTGTGTACTGTAGTTAACCAGGCCAGGGGTTATAACTTGCAAAGACTACAGCTAATTAGCAAACCAAACAATAACCGTTATGCCTTTCAAGCATGCAGGCAACATTCGCAATTGCTTTGATGGTTAGTGCCCTATGTTGCAGCTGGACACCCAACACACCTTTGATTCGGTTAGTTCGGCACAATATGTTTAGTAGTTAATATTTAAGTCATCCTTACTAGCAATGTAGCATCACAACTATTTTGTTAACTTTGAATGACTCTGTTCCGTATCTTTTCCAAAGCGAAAATAAGCAAGAATTTATGATGTATGCACACGATATGGTTTAACATGTAAGTCCATGGAATACTGTTTTACGTAAGATGTATTAGCCCTCTTGCCTGCCATTCCCCCAACCCTGGCTATCGAAGCCCTCCTCTTGGCCAATACCAGCCAAACCGCTGCCCACCTATAGTGTGATAATGAAGGCTGGTGAACCAGTGTAAACGGTTAAAAGCCTACAGGGTGTTCTAGTCAATATCCTGGCTGACCTGTATCATGTCCAGACCAAATCTGCTGTATTACTACTTTAATATGTAAATGTAGTTTAATAGAGATATTTTGGAAACTCGCGTTCGAGAGTCATAGAGCATGACAGATCCCATATTTTAGTTATAAAGGGCTTCGTATCTGGTACATGTATCTACATTGCATCTGGTATATGTATCTTGTATCTCGTATCATGTTTTATGATATGCCTAACAGAAAAGACACAAAGATTGTAATGTTTGCTGAAAGAATCAGCAAGAATCAAAATTCCGAAAACAATTTCACTTATTCAAACCGTGCTATTCTGTCCACTACTACTGTGACTACTGCTGCTGCTGCTGCTGCTGCTGCTGCTGCTGCTGCTGCTACTACTACTACTACTACTACTACTACTACTACTACTCCTGCTCCTGCTGGCTTACATATTACATGTTTTGACATCTACAGGAGGCTAGCTCTACAACTGTCTTAGATGTTACATGGTTCTACAACTACACAATGGTACAACTTCACAATGATTAAGTAAAGCCACATTAACTGAAAGTCAGCACTCTGCCACGTAACAACAAGAGGCCCAGATGCTCTGCTTGGTCACTTGCCAGATAAGAATAACGTAGGTTTATAACTGACAGGCATATGTAGCCACTAATTAAGTAGCTAGGTATAGCTGAGGTGACTACATAATCCTGTCAAAAATCGCAAAGGCACTGAATGACCTCAGGCTGATCATGTACGCTTAACAGTCAAAATTATACGCTGTATACACTAAGTACCCCCGAGATCCAAATTTTGGTCCCTTTCGCTCCACGACCAGCCGTTTTCGAAAACGGGTTTGACGGACGTACGCGGACAGACGCCCATGCCATGACAGTAGTGCCGAACTGGGCAGCAGCACAAAGCAGAGGTAAAAACCGAACTGGCACGGACGAACGTAAGACTGGACCTGTTGAGCCTTGAAATCCCATTGTGCTAAAATTGACTTAGATTTTAGAATCGAACAAGTGGCTTAGTTTTTGAAGTCTCCGGCAAAAGGCGATATTAGGCCACCTAGGCGCTTGCGCCCTATCAACTTTTCTTCCAGAAGTCCAACTTTACATCATCCGTCTGGAACATGTAGACATTTTAGATTAAATCACACCCGGGAGGCCGTCTTAGGATTATGGAACAAAAATAGCAACAGCTGTCATTGGACATAGCGTTTAAGCCCCTGCAGGTATGTAAAAACCGTGTCTTTTGTCACGAAAGGACCGCCAAAAATAGAAAGATCTGCACCGGAGACAAGGGTGAAAATCTCTTTCCCCCGACTAAGTAAACGCAAGTGGGCCTAATACGTCCAGGCACCAACTAATGACGTCATTCCAATCGAGCGCACAGCTGGTCCGTGCTCTTGCAAAGATCTAGAACCGTACGAATATGCAGACGATAAATCGATACCCGCTTTGCGTCCCTCCTGCCGTTTCTATGGAAATGTTTGCAGTCTTTAATTTGCCGTAAACCATAACATGCCCAAGCGCGGAACAAAGTCCGATCGGGTTTGGTCTCTTTTTCTGCACGATTTATAATAGCGGAATATTGGTACCTCACTGTGTATTAAGTGGGGGAAAGGATTTAACGAAGAGCATGAAACAATATGGATCAGATTTTATGTTAAATTTGAGGAGTGTATTATAAAGATTGGTCATTTATGAATATTTTTTTTATGACCTTTGACATACATAATATTTGTAAAGGGTTTCCATTTGTTATTTTTACAACTACGCCAATGCTTTCTTCAAAAGGAGCATACATATGTGTCCAATTAAATTTACGGTAGCAAAATGTCAAAAAAATTTATATCACAGGATATCAATGTAATATTGTGACCGGGTATTAAATTTGATATCAAGATTTTGCTGCGTTATTATTATTTGCAGAGCAAATATACTTATATTTGGTTCTAATAGTGTAACGGTCTATAATTGCGGTCTAAATGGCAGGTGAGTTAGCACATATTAATTCGTCGACTTTAAAACTTAATTTGAGCAAACCTCGGCACTCTCAGCAACAGTTGGCCACAAAGTTGTGAACATATATTTTCTGTCACATAACATATGTATTTGAAGTACGACTTAATAGTAATAATAGTTTAAAATATTTAATTGTGTACCAGTAATTATTCGGACAAGGAATATGCAAATTTGGAAAATACTGTTTTTCGGCAAACCAGTCCCCTGTGCATCCACGGAAAGGATGTTGAGGCTAATGCGATGAAGATGCCAAGTCAGAATGATATCTCCTTGGTATCAAGTTAATATACTTCATGTACTTGTACAATGCCAATACAATGCAACACTATAGTCTTTTACTTGGCATGGCTTAGTTTATGCTTGTGAAAATGATACATATGCCATTTGGAATATGTATGTCCATATGCCATGTACTGATATATGTATTGCCATTTATTTCTTGGCAACTAATTATCTCTCTCTCTCTCTCTCTCTCTCTCTCTCTCTCTCTGTGTGTGTCTCTGTCATTAGCGCCAAGGAATTATAATATTATTAAAAGATGATAAAACATGACAAAAACTCAGTTTTACGGAGCTACCATGACTTTGGGCGTCTGACTGTGTGGCTTTGCATTTGCGACAAAGAACGCACCTGAAATCCGTGAGATCTAAATGCGATCATGGCGCATTTGGTCACCAGACGCGGTTTCGATACCTTTACCCTTTACCCGCGACCTTAATGGAGTTCCGCCATTAGCGAGGGAAGCCTCCCCAATGCGAAATGTGATGCCCAAGGTTACCGCCGTCTGCATCCGAGTTGTGACGTTAGGCGACCTGGGGGTGAGCGAGTCCGCTATTGTACGTAGCTTGGTCAATCCGAATGGGGGGGGGGGGGGGATGGTTGGAAAATGTGCCAAAACAGGCAGAAATGGCACCACAAATGCGCTAAGAATACACGACAGCCATCTCTGTGTTTTACTCATCACACCATTCTATTTGTTTGACTTCTGCTGAAAGCCATGCATTTCCCGCCTAATCGAGTTTCGGAAACGGGAAAATCAACTTTCAGAGAGGTGCACATTTCTTTCATGGGAGTTCGCAGTATGACCCGTATATATATATAAATGAAATTCGAAGTAGGCATATATTATAGAGCATGCGAAAAGTTTTTATTCCGTTGTTAGAGCGATGACGTCAAGAGAACAATTCTGTGTTCATAATGAAGCCGGATGTCGGAAAGTCGCATTTACATGCATGTACATAATAATATAATTGTCACACCTTGACATTCTCTCAGATTAGCAATTTCGCAATTTCGCAATGGCCGGACGTCTTATTGCTATATATCCGTTCTCAATCGGGCGGGTTCATGCACGCACATAATGTAGATGTCACTCCTTGACATTCTGTCAAATTAGCAATTTCACAATGAACGGATCGGTGAATGACGTATCCTGAATGAGACCTGATAACCCAATCACACGGACTACGTACCAGAATGAAGGACGTTTAAGTCACGGGACGAATTTGTATTGGTGTTTATGAAGATCATCATGTTTTGTAGAGATTTGTAATGTACCCATTGTTCAACATAAACGTAGAGTTGAAACTGGATTATCTGCAATATCTGCAAGATAATGCACGGTCAGCCGTCATAGCGAGATGGACACACATGAACGAAAGTGGATTATTTCCAACATGTTTCAAATATTTTTCAACAAGGATATTCTGTCTTTAATTTTTCTTTCTTCTTTTCCTTCTTTCTTTCTGTCTGTCTCTTTTGTTTCCTTTTCTTTCTTTCTTTCTTTATTTTTTCCTTTCTTTCTTTCTTTCTTCCCTTATCTTTCCTTCCCTGTTTTCTTTCTATTCCTTCGCTGTCCTTACTTCTTCTTTCTTTCTTTTTTCCTTCTTTCTTTCTTTTATTTTTTTCCTTCTTTCATTCCGTCTTTCCTTCTTTCTTTTTCCTTCTTTGTTTCTTCTTTCTCTTTTTCTTTCTCTTTTTCTTTCTTTCTTTATTTTTCTTTATCTTTCTTCCCTGTTTTCTTTCTTTTTTCCTTCTCTTCCTTCTTTCTTCTGTCTTTCTATCTTTCTTTCTTTCTCCTTTTTTTTCTCCTTTCCTTCTTTCTTTCTCTCTTTCTTTCGTTTCTTCTTTCTTTCTTGCTTGCTTCCTTCCTTTCTATCTTTCGTTCTTCCTTCTTTCTTTTAGTACTCCCCTGGCCCACCCCTGGTTATTGCAAGAAAACGCTGACTCAGCAAACAGCCTCGCGGCGGTACAGCTCCGGATCCCCCGCCACCACCGCCGCTGTCGTGTACACAAACTGAAGGTCAGCTCCAGGGGCTGCGAGGGATATCAAAGACGAAAACATACACGTGCTGATGATTTATCTATAAGCAAAGACAAACGAACGGTCTGAACTCACAAACGGTCAATTCCTTGGAAATGAACCCATCGCTCTCAACTATAATCATATCAAAGGGGTCAGCTGGTAGTGTACTAGTATTATACGGGGTCAGTGTATACGGTACTCAAACTAGTATTGGGTTCGTAGTCATATGAACGTGGGACTGTCGTCCTGCCTATGGCCTCTGTCTCTGAATGCTTGATCAGTCTCCTCTTAACCTCCAGAAGAGGCACAACAAGGCTGTGAGGAGATAGTCATTCAAACAGCGTATACTCCTAGTAATCTTAATCCGTGAATACACTGAGAACGCCCAGTGATCTGTCCTGACATCTGAGGTAGTACCAGTACTAACCCCCAGATTCATTTGCGATTTGCCTATAGGGCAAAAAACATCGAATAGAGGGAAAACGACTATTCAGAGTTTTATTTTCCTCCAACGCAATGGAGTAGAACAGCACAGCACGTACGGTGACGAATAAATACCATCACTACCAGACATGATAGATTATGTGCTAATTAGTCCAGCCGTTTTCAATAAAAATATGTAGGAATTTTGCAGAAAGTTAGCTTGAGATGTACCTTTTGAAATGTGATAGAGACCCATTTGATATCTTTCCAAGATGGCCGCTTTTTTCAAGATGACCGGCAAAATTAAGGAAAATGCTACTGTTTGAAGGATTTTTTTTCAGCAAAAATCGTTCCAATTTGGTTAAAAGCACCAAATATTGCATAAAGTTAGCTTGAGATGTACCTTTTGAAATGTGATCGATACCTATTTGATATCTTTCCAATATGGCCGCTTTTTACAAGATGGTCGCCAAAATTCAGGACAATGCTGCTATTCGAAGGATATTTTTCAGCAAAAGTCTTTCAAATTAGGTTAACAACACCAAATTTTGCACAGAGTTAGCTTGAGATGTACCTTTTGAAATGTGATAGAGACCTAATAGTATTTGATATATTTCCAATATGGCCGCTTTTTTTCAAGATGACCGCCAATAATCAAGAAAGTGCTGCTATTCGAAGGCTTTTCATTGCATAGTCACAATTCTGGAGTCTAACCCTATATTTTCAAGGATGTTCTAAACAATGAGAAAAATAAGCACAGCACAAAACTGTTGTACCAGCAACTGCCCGTTTAAATTTTGAAAGAAATCAACATTGAAAAATTGCTCAAAATGTTATTATTATCAGTCTCAAATGGCTCTAAAACTCCATATATAATCTGCTCAATCACTTGACCATCCATATTACGCTTGTTGAGTTCCAATGAACATTACAGATATATGGCACCCTAGATATGATGCACCCTGAAGTTACTGCTGAATTCTCAGAGGGAAAGTATGCTGTTCACAAAACACAACACTCATTTTCAGGCATCCATTATACCTCACGAACAGAACAACAAACAGGTAAATTGAGATGGTGGTGCTGTGGGCCTAACTGAAAACAGTGCACAACTGCAAAGCTGGACGGTGGCTGGGCCAGAAGTGTAAAGAGCTGTGAATGAGAGTTGTAAACGGCTTTAAATTTTACATGTATGATTACAAAATACAAATATTTGCCGTAATTATACGGTTACTTATTCTGGTTCGCACTGCTACCTTTTCACAACCATGTACATGCCCTTAGGACAATGCGAGTTACAGTTGTGTTTATGTACGCACATACCTTCGTGGGACATCAAGCACAACATGATTTCTTCATAAAGTTTTCATCATTTTATTTGGGATTTTTGTTGACTACGTCCTTGCGTAACTCAATGTAGGGGAGGGGGGGGGTAAACCAGGCTTAAAAAGTCGGCTTTCGACCTCTCAAGATTGTATCACCGACTGCAAGTTGGATTCGGTGGCGTATATGCGGGTGTGGGTGTGGCGGTAACTCAATGTAGGACCCGTTAGGCATTCAAAATAGAGATCTATCTTCAACAACTCTGGTTTTGAAAATTTGGCATATCCTATCAAACCTTGAATCGGGCATCTATGCTTTTGACAGTGAATAGGTATGGTTCTAATTTTTAAAAGTTAAATTTTGGTAGGTTCTCAATATGTTAACATCTCTGCCATTTCCCTTAACATCATTAGAAAGGGTTTTCTATTCAATAAATAGTAAGGGTGAGTAAAAATGGCTCACTTTAGAGCGTTCCAAGCCATGCACTTACATAATTTTAATCTTTGGTAGTATCTGATATAGATCATAAGAGTGTGTGATGAAAATGGAACTGTATAGTATATGGTGCTATATGCCTGAGTGCAGTACCTTTAAAATGTGCACTACATTTTATTAGGATGATTATTAGACCGCAGTTCTGAACTGGTCCATTTTAGTCCTTTATTGCTACGGGTACGTGTTTGTGGGACGGACCTTCAAGGGCAAGCTGGAGCCGAGTTTTCTATGTACACTTTATAATTTAGTTCCGTCCACAAGGAGAAGCGAGTTGATGCAACGCCTATATCTAAATATGTAACAGGCCATTATGGATTACGACAGCACGGGATGGCATTCTTGAAAATACATATTAAGTCTAGATTTTACTTAAGTCACCAAACTGAAAAAAAATGATCGGCTAAAAAAACTGACTGAAGTCAAAACTTAGACTTAAGAATTTTTGAGAATCGCATCCTTGGAAGTCTTCCAGCCACCAGACGCTCTTCAAATGGTCTAGTGTTAGATACACGTACGCTAAATATACTTGTTAGGATAGTAATTCATATAAATATTTGGGAAATATTATGGAGGTAAAATGATATAGTCTGTTTTTGTTTAAGGCGTGATATCATGTTACGAACGTTGCGAGTTACATTGTATTAGTACGGGTTACTGCACGAGTTCAAGGGTTAATTGTGGTATGGCCAAAATCACTGGCCCAGTGAGCTGGTCATACCACAATTAATCCTGAACAAGTGCAATAACCCTATTATTATATACCTGCTAGTTCACTTTTAGTTGCTAGTTCACACTACACGTGATATTCAGTCGCATTTTACACAAGAGAAGCCCATTTCGGCACAGCATTGAGCCCAATGTTTTCCCTTTTCTTGCCTGTAGGACATATAGCAACGGTCCGGGACCTTGGTAACGCAGCCAAAACAAACAATGGAATTACGTAAACATAGCGGAGTACACGCGCCTTTGCTATTGGCTGAGAATCTGGGTCGGGGTCAGAGTGCATAAACGAAGGTCAACGTTCAATATAGAAACTTATTGCACGATCGTTTCAGTGGTAAAGTATCGGGAGATTTTTCAGGTATATAATAATCAGGCATTATTTTCCTCAATATAAATCATATATGGCATTAACTTTATATCATCGATGGTAGTTAAAGAAACACCACTTACTAGTTTTATTGTAATGCCAATTGCTCTTGTGGCGACGTTAAAATTTTATCTTTACCGTTTCACCTGGGCTGCACAAAATGTGTTTATTTTCTTGCAGCGCTTGCGTCGACTGTTTTAATCCAAGCACCTATAAAGATAAAGAATTCAAAGAAGAAATAACCATTTGGAATGGATGGCAACCCGTCCAGGGTCTAACAGCGCGCTACATGTAAAACCTTAAAAAAACAACAAAAAGGCGACCTTGAGATGGCAAATAGCACAAGCCCAAATAAAGAATTGAATGGTGTAAATTGTCTGAACACACGGTGCATGCAATGGAGCATGTCATGTCCTGGCAAACCAAGGTACATATTGCATAGTTTACAATCTCTGTCCACCCCCACCCCCTGCCATCCGAGACATCCTTCACTCAAAAATGTCATGATTGTTAATGTAAAAGTTTGATAAACATTTAGTCAACATTACGTTAAGGAGTTGAGTAAAGTATATGAAGTCCGTCGACTTAAAAAAAAAAAAGAAAGAAATTCAACCGGTGGAGCCATAGCGGTTGCATTATGACCCTATATATACATGTTCGCCGCCATACATCTGGTTATAGGCTGCAGTCAGTTCTGATGGCCCATGTATGTCTGAAATGATGTGGTAAGCTCTTTCCTATCAAAAATAAAATTGTTAAGTGAATAAAATAGACCAAATTGTTAATAAAAATTGTTAACTGAATTTAAATACTAAACTGTCACTGAAAGCCAACAATTATGGCACAATGTATTTTATTACTGAATTATTTGGGTGCACCTTTCTCAAAATAAGCACGCAATCTGGAAATGGCCGATCGGAAAAGGGAACCGAACAAATCGGTACATGTGTTTGAGTTACGGCCAAAATTCTAGACAAGTGCACTAATTGTGCCCAAAATAACCTTGAACACTAAAACTTGACAGGCCCCATACATTTTTACCAGAGGCCATAACCTTGCTGTTTTCGAGCTATGGGCCAATTTTGAGACAGCGTTACTGAATAAACCTCAAATGAAAGCGAATACTACATCTTGAAAAGTGCTTTTTATATGTTCTACTAGTTACGAGTCCATTTTAGACACTTATTATGTACGTTTGACATGATTTTAGTGTTCAATATCATTTTGGGATCATTCGATGCATTAATCTCAAAATGATTTCTGCATTCACGATTCGTTTTCAAATGCTACTCCTACGAATCGTTACCATTTTTTTTTTCAAACTTCTGTTTTTTTTATTTCGATGACTCTCACACCTTAATCATAAGTTACTTTTTCAACATTTTGCAACTTTGAATTTTATCGAATTGATCCCATCGGCTTCCTTAAATTAGGATTCATATCATCTGAGAGTTAAACTTACAAAACGTTATCATGAATCACTTCCGAATTATTTCAAACTTCTCCTAAATTTGTGTCTGATATTTTTCTCACAAAGTAAAATTTTCAGAATGTTTGAAAAATTACCGATTTTGAATTTTAACGAATTGTTTTCGTTTTCGTTAACTGGGACCATAAGGTTTAAGATCCATAAGATCGCACTCGAATTATTTCAGACCCCGCTGAAGCTTTTGCCTCAATAACCGTCACAAATTGTTTCTTCTTTTCTTCCAGTTTTGAAATTGTACGTCGGAAAACTCAAATTTTTTTAGCCAAGGGAAAATCCTAAAATCTTAAATATCTTGACGAAAAGGTCTGAAATACTACTACTACTATTACTACTACTACTACTACTACTACTACTACTACTACTACTACTACCACTACTACTACTACTACTACTACTACTACTACTACTACTACTACTACTACTACTACTACTACTACTGTGTCAGGTGTAGATTATAAAGTTCCAGTTTGAATGAAGTGATTCACATCCCGATCGTTAGGTCGCTGATGATACCTCCTTCCCGTCCCTTTAATATTATGTTTCAACTTTATTTATAACATCCAGTCATCAGGCCAACCCAGCACCAGGCATCCACGTCGCCACGAAGATGGGCGTGTGAATTTCAATAGTGCACGAAGTGTGTGTGGGTGGGTGTGGGAAGTGGGGTTGGGTATAAAAGCAAGCCATCTGGAACAGGTTATGACAAGTCGCATCCGGCCAAATTGGTAAACACGAAACTTGGTCCTACATGTGCATGTATAGCGTCCAGTTAGCATCAGCAGTTTCTCTTTCTTAGCTTTTCTTGCCACGCCACGCAGGCCTGTTTATTTTATTTTATCTCGAGTGCATCTGGATCAACCCATCTGGATCATCAAAACCGTTGACTGGCTGCCGACAAAACAGGAACACGTGACACATTCATGCAGCATGAGCAGGAGATGGTTTTCCGCAGAATCTGGACTGTTACGTTTCCTGGAATCAGCTTGAACAAGATTAGACAGGCATCAGCACTGTTTATCATGTTTTTTTAATGGCAGCCAGTGAGGTCGACTAATAACATGGGTCCAGAGAGCAGCAGCGTTCCAGTCTCCGGAACGTTTAGTCACTGTTGTGGGCATATATACATGCACGTCCAGTCTGTGAGAATTTCGTAGCAGACGACAAGATGGAGGGAAGTGATATGCTCCTCAATCTGCATCAGGGGGATAGAAAAGGGGGAAAATGTGGGGAATCGCCGCGATGGTGGATTATCCTCAGTGTATGCCTCCACCTGCTGGCGTTAGCTCTGTCGTCTGCTGCTCTCTACGTCAGCTTGCGACAGGAGGCCAGGGCCATTTCCCTGGCGTCAAAGAAACTGCCCCTCCAGACAGGTAACTTTTATGATAGATAGCGGATATTCATTACGAGCAACTATTCCTAAGAGAAAGCATTTCAAAGAGGTAAACATGACGAGCAATTATTCGTGCTTTGGGCAAAATTTCCTAGAAAATTTGTCTTTCGTGAACAGTTGCCTGTTATGAATACTTATCTGTTATGAGTAGTTGATCGTCATCAGGGTCCAGTTTCTGGAAACATTTTAAGTCTAGAAACCTACTTCAGTTCACTAATCACCTTGGTAACCATTGTCTGTTCCCTGCTTAAGATCACTAGAGGACTTAAGATTTTTTGAGAAACTGGCCCCGGGTAAACATTCATGATAGGCACAAGCTCATGGTAGGTGAATAATAAATAATATTGTTTCTCAGTATAAGTTCAAAAACATGATTTCAAGTAAAACGGTGCTCGAACAGACCAGGGCTATAAGGAAGTCATTGCAAAATCGGTTTAACAATTAGATGGTGTCTGATGTCTTTGAACGTGATATAAAAACTTGTGCGGGATAAGTTCACGAGTATCTTCTGAACCGTGTAGTGAACATCTCACCTTCAGAAAAACAAGACAAATTGAGCTTTTTAGGCTTTTCCGGTTATAGTACTATGTGGCCAAATTTGTTTGTATTTTAAGTGCAAGGGGCAGCTACATATACGTACTAGTACAAGTGATATCGAGTAAAGTCGCCCAATAGGTTACACAAAATACAGCGGGAACCTTTTCATGGGCCATAACCTATTATGAACATCATCTGCTATCAACCTGGAGAATTGTAGTAAATACTAAATTCTATTGTAGTAAATAGTAAATACTAAATTTCCTCATTAACATATCATGTACATGTACATATACTAGTAAATGTTGAATTTCCCCATTAACACATGATGTAATATCCTCTGATGATGTAACAGCATTTTGTTCTATTATCTTCATTGAACCATTGTACAGTAACCTGCTTTCTGTAGGCAGGCAGGGTATTTAGTTTAAAGGGAGATTAAAAAATAAATATTTTCCTCAGAACAGGCTCGGCTACACAGAACGTATACAGAATTCCTGTCGGATTTCCCAGAAATCTAACAGTTCTTCTCCATTTGAAAAAAAATACTATTGCTTATTTTATATCTCCAGGGCTACCAGGTCAGGACGGCGAAGCGGGACCCATGGGACCCCCGGGACCCCCTGGCCCACCCGGGGAGCCTGGTTTCCCTGGGTTGGACGGCAGGCCGGGGTTACCGGGACTGGATGGATTGCCAGGACTCAGAGGTAATAATAATCTAGACCCACATGCTGGTCTAAGTGTTAAACTGAGATGAGGTTATGAGGAATTTCCTTATTTTCGTTGTTGTATACAACCATCAACACTTGGATTTTATTAATTTCATTTTTGCCAGAGTGTGAAACTTCGTCCGAGAATATCGTCGGCTGCCGAAAATGGCAGGGTGACCCCGGGGATTTCCCCATAGTTTTATTTTATTATTTTGTTTTGTTTTCTTTTATTTTGATGCGAAATAGGAGACTGCCAAATGGCTATGGGTCACGGAAACGCAAGACTTTGAATTTTGAAAATTAACTTTGTGTTCTCTCAAATACTGTGCGGATGAACAAGGTCCAAGCTCTCGTGTATAAAACAAATGGTGAAATCACGAGAAAATAACATATATTAGCATGATTAGCACAGTCGCGGTGGTATTTTGATAATGGAAAAATGTGGATACTGACTGGGCCCCACATACCGATTATTTTATAATGTTTATGCTGCGCATTTTCCCGGTACATGACACTCTCTGTAAACACAAGGGAATGTTTCAGTTTTAGAGTTACATGTACAGTGAAACCTGTCTTTAAGACCACCTGCGAAATAGGGAAAACCCGGGAATTAAGCATGTTAAGAACAGTTACTTCAGTCCCTAGGTCTATTCATTTCGTAAAAATGGACCTGAGAAATAAGGCCACCTCAGAATTCAGGACAGTTATTCACAGTCCCTTGGGTGGCCCTAATTCCCAGGTTCCACTGTACATTACATGTAGTTACTCGCTTCACAAGCCAGTGCTCAGTGAGCTCAGCCTATTACAGTGCCCCGGCTGAGGCGATGTCTGCCGATCACGACGTTGTATTTTGCCTCTGTCATAATGCAGCCCATACATTCACCTGTCTAGACGTTGATTTTAACCTTCACCTAGCATGATTACTACTTACATTGGATATCAGTTTTGATAAACTAAATCCATCATTATACATTCTGAACAGGATGCATTTCATTAAAACTGAGGCGCAAGTATTTGATATATTTTGATGTTCCGCGTTGGTTTAGGACAAATATAGCATGAGAAGCCCTTTGTGATTTGAATAAAGAAAGGCACATGACCTTTCATCTGGGTTATCCAGGCACAAGATTTTTTTATCCATTTCTTTATTCTGGGAAGGGGGGGGGGCGTTTAGGCGTAATCTGGGACCATTAGTCTTTAAGTTATACACGAATGTTATCGACTTCATTGTTTTTTTCTCCCCGGGCCGACATAAACATAGTACAGTCAGTATCAGAACGTCGCGATGGTACATTCAGTATGAGACTGCATAAAGTACGTCCGCTTCATAGAGTTTTGCTCCTAAGTTAAACAGTTGTTAGAATCACAATAATTTTGTGTGTTACCAGAGGCGCCGCATAAATACTAAGTTATTACCTACCATTATATAATTACACCAATATATATAATCTGATAATTACCCTAGATGTTTCCTCCTCCAGGTGCACCAGGATATAAGGGCGATATAGGCATCCCTGGGTTAAAAGGAAACAAGGTAGGACATTACATGTATTAGGTGAAAGATCTACATCAGTCCTGTGCCGGGCTGCATCTGGGCCTTATACTTACCTGTAAACTCTTTGCACCAAAGACAAAGAAAATACCATAGGTTACAACGACAGGATTTTTATTGATAATGTTTCACAGATCACTGCCGTTTCGGGGTTTTTTGGGGGGAAAGAGCGTCGGGGAGATAGAATATAAAACAGTATAAATCAGACATATTTTCCGGTGTGCATCATAGGTACACTGACTGTCGGGTGCCTGCAATATTTATATCGTTTTGTCAATTTGATCTTGTCGATATCATTATGTGTTTGCGGTAGATATGACTTCTTGATTATAGCTCTAACTCTGTTTCTGTAATTATATCCAGGGCCACATGGGCATCGTGGGACTTCCAGGGCTACCAGGTAAAACATTCTATGAAAATAGTATATGGGGAGCATGTGGATACGTGTATATGGGTATGATCCTTTCATGCCAACCGTACATTTACATGTACATTTATCATTAGTCAGTGTTGTTTCACTTTGGCCGCCTAAATGTTTGTACGGGTTAACAATAACAACAATGGTAGCAGTAGTCTGCTGCTGCTGCTGCTGCTGCTGCTACTACTACTACTACTACTACTACTACTACTACTACTACTACTACTACTACTACTAGTACTACTACTACTACTACTACTACTACTACTACTACTACTACTGATGCTGCTACTGATGCTACTACTACTACT
>JAAUYG010001554.1_pt1 | contig 14952 bp, 10 predicted proteins | sample 7278091 | NCBI WGS metagenome assembly JAAUYG01 (sample SAMN14350201, study PRJNA611818) | marine sediment metagenome | isolation source: surface marine sediment (0.6m) | place: French Polynesia: Moorea | collected 2018-08 | reverse complement strand
GCTTGTTATGTGATGCAGTGCGCATCAGTATTTTCTGAATTCATGGAAAATAGTTTTGAGATTTTTTTTCTGTACACATCCAGTGAAGAGAATCACAAGGTGAATACATTTATGGTAGTAGTGGCAAAGAGCTATGGCCTTATTAGAGAGGGTGGCCTCTGTTGAGAGTGGCCACTAAGAGAGGGACCACTGTACCTCATTTATTCAATTATGAACACTGTCTTCAAAAAATTTAAATGGTTTCAGCAGCAGCAACAATGTTTCCAACTGAACCTTCCTGATAGTTTATAACCTTGTCACCAAAGTGCTGGAATACTGCAGAAAGGTCTCTGGAAACCATAGCACTGTGCACTTATTACAGCATCTGCAATTAGTAGTAGAAATACGGTATGATATAGGTTAGGAATCAAGACACCATTTTATTCTTTTCATTTCATTTTTTTTTTTTTTTTCATTCACTTGTGTATGGAATGTAACTTTCCAGGCACGGATCATCACCCATGCACAGATGTCCCCACAGGAGCGAAACCCAGAGAGAGATTCAATGACATGAAAGCAGGCTGCCTCAGACACACTTCCAGAGATGAGACATTGCTGCAGGGCAGTGAGGAGGGTCCCAGGGCCCTGAGCCTACATTTCTCAAAAACTATTAACTTGAAGGCTACAAATCAACCTATAGCAGAATTTTTTTCAGGGCAGCAGGTGTAACCCAAATTGATCCGAATTGTTATTTTCACCAATCTGAAATTGCTATCATGGAAACGTTGTGGCTGTTGTATAAGCCTAATCAAAGTACACAGGTGTTATCCTTCAATTTATATGGACACTGAATTCGATGCACTTACAGGATAAAGTATCCTGAGACAACACAATCTGAGATCAGACATCACCACCCTAGAAGGTGGTCAGCGATGACTGAGGACTTGGGAAGAGCTACCAATATCCAATCTTACATGTAGTATGTACCTACGCCTAGCTACGCCTACGGTAAAAATTTCATGGTAAAATTTCATGGTAAAACTTAATGTTACAATTTGTATCTTGGGTTCACTCACTCGTTTATTTTTCACACAGAATGAGAGATAAAATGGGGAAATCTTTGCAAGCGAGCTGATCCTGAGTGAATATGGCTTTGAAATTACATGGTACTCCAGGACCTATCGATGGATCCCAATCCTTAGAATCATCATCAGTTCATGTTCACACAGGAATTTGAGTCGACCCTGAGTGAATGCAGGCAGCGGGTTGAACATACTGGTACTGTACATGTCCCAGTTCATGTAGAAGTGCAGTGCACGAGTGTATAAGGGCTTGAGTGCATGCCTAAAAAATTTCAATAATAAAGCCTGTCGTATGGTACCCACAACAGTGGAGTGGTACATGTACCGGTATATACACGCATTCTTACGGTAACCATGGTAACAGGAACCGCAAGGACCTTTGATTACAAGGAAGTGGCAATTTGCTCATGTGCAGCAGCCAGAATGTTGCTCGAATTTTACTGTTTCTTGATGATCTTTTGATGTTTTATCAGGCACTTGGTGTGAATTTGTCCTTTAAAGATGGTTAACAGATCAGATGCGATATGTTTGTTGCTGGAGAGGCCTGGGCATCTGTTAGGTACTGCTCCTCTACAAGGACTATATATCTGTTCCTACTTGAGGTGGGGTAACTATCCCGGGGTAGCTTTATTATTGTACAGTGAACGAAAAATTAAGGGATGTTTATCCCGGCTTTGTTTATCCCAGCTTCAGACAGGGTGAACCCTGTCCGAAGCCGGATCCCGGGTTAGTTTGTCTTATCCCTTGATAGCTTTATCATTGTACAGTGAACAAAAAATTAAGGGATGTTTATCCCGGCTTTGTTTATCCCGGCTTCAGACAGGGTAAACCCTGTCCGAAGCCGGGATAAACAAGCTCAAGTAAATGGGACCTAACTGTTTTGTCTTCAAAATAAATATCATTTTACTTACCGGGTACCTACTAAAGTTGAATGATTTTGTGATATACGATCGACAGTCATTGGAACAATGATTACGTAGTGGTTACCATTTTGTCTCACACTGATGTCAACATGTATCACGTAATTCAGATTACCTCAATTGTAATAGTTAACACAAAACCTAACATGGCCATAATTCTACTTTCATATTTTTTATCTATTGGATTTATGTCTAAATTTACGACTAACATAAAACCTAACATAGCCATAAAAATCAACTTTCATGTTTACCTGTTGGATTTGTGTCCAAATTTACGACTAGGGACTGGTGCATCCGGAATTGTATAAGTGGTGAGTGTTGACCATTCACTGTCATCCCTTGGCTCAAAGAGATTGCTCTCTTCTTGCTCCTGTTCCTGCGAACATTTTGGGGATATCCATTTATTCTCCTTTACCGGTGTATGTTGGTCACGACTTGAACTGCATTGTGATTTTGATTTTGTCTGCGGAGGGATTTTATCCTGTGAAAATGATCTCCGGAGTGCCAATTTGAACTTTCGTAGCCTAGATCCGGAGCCTAATGTATCATTCAGGGCCTGTTTCTCTATGATCCGACTGTGAAGCAACAGGACGGAGTTATCCGGTACATCCACCGATTTTGAGTTATCACCTTGACCGGCAGTTTTAAACTCTGTAGCACTAACTGCACTGATGTTCTCGATGTAGTACGTGACCTTCATATCCATATATCCAGGCTCCCCAGCGCAATCCTCATCATGGGCAGCAGACACGTCTGGTGTTCCGATGAGTTTTGGACGAATAATTCTGGTATATTCCATGACAGTGGGTGTTACCACAGAGGAATCAGGATCTCCCGATCGGCCATCACTATCCAATGCTGTGACAGCTCCGGACGACATTTTCGATGCTGTCTTGTCACGCACTTTGTCAGAATTCCTGTTACCAACCCCCGTTTTGGACTCATTAGCATGTATAATTATTGTGGCATGGCGTCCATTACTGTCCAGTGGATTGCCGTTATTATCGAAATGAACGGAACTGGGAATAATATCAATACTTGTTGGACGGCTGACCTGTGGTTTCGTTTCATCCTCCTCCATGTTACGGATTTTTGAGCAATCAACCGCAGGATGGATTTCTTTAGTCACAGACAATAACCCGTTTCCATCTTTTGCTTCATTGCTTCCGTCCAATATATTTTCGCTTCTTTCCATTCCGATGCCATATTCGGTGCTCCTAGCCAAGATATGACTGGCAACAACCGGTGATGCAGAATCGCCTCTAATCAATTCTGCTTGTTCAAGATTATCAACCGCTGCAATCATTCTGTTTACCCTATCCATACAGCTCTGGCCAGGCAATTCTTCGGCGGTATTCAAATCGGTGTGTGATTGCCCTGTGTGCCTTTCCCATTCCTGGCTATGGCTGCCCTCCATTGATCTGGGGATATCTCTGGGGTTAGGGAGCCATATGTCCTCTGTGGCACTTGCTGGAGGCCAGTCTATTGAATTATCTGTCCCCTCACAGGAAGCAACTATTCCAGGGCTCCCGGATTGCCCCATGGTTGTATTATCCCCATCCTCCTCACCAAATCTGCAAGTAAAGCCCGATTTCTGGGCACTGTCAGGCTCAGACCCGAGATCTTCCTCTGCCTCCTCTGATAATATCACACCACTGTCATAGCCCAAGGCGGCTTCCCTGAATAGGGTGTCATCAAATAAAGCACTTGCCAAAGCTGCTGTTCTGGTCTGCATGAATGACACACAATCTTGCTCCTTGTCGTGACAAGTCTTTCTTAAGTTACTATCTGAGCCAACATGGTGGTAAATGCCAGTGCTCAACCCACCATTATTAACACTAGATATCTGCGAGCGGCACAAGTCAATATCCAGTGTCTTGCAGGTAGCATCTTCAGTTAGTGGTAGTTCCGATGGAGGGTTGATACTGTCAGCAAGTGGACAACCCGTAACTTTGTTATCAGTGTCAGGATAACAACAAGTAGTATGATCCAACATCACATGCTGACATCCATACTTTTCTTCTTTACCGAGGTTACTGTGTGTTTCAAAATCTGTGCCATCTTCCATGGTGTTTCCATTATTGTTCACATTTTCATTGTTTGAGTCGATGCCACTGCTTTCCAGAAGATGCATGCTGCATGCACTGTCTAAAGAATCTTTCTCAATATCGAGGCCTGACACTAAGAGGTCTTTGGTTTCCTCAGCATCTTTAGGCACTGTGCATTGTTGAGCATGTAGCTCATGTGCTAGACCCGAAGAAGTACTTTCCAAATCTTTACCACCATCAGCATCACGACTCTGCTCCTCAGCACCTCTGACCTGTTGCTGTGGAGAATCTAAACCATGCTTACCAATGTCCAGTAAATTTAAATCTGTCACCATTCCTGGATGACCTGTTGCATCTTGATCTAGCACCGTCATATCAGCATCATCCAAGCCAGACACCGAACACATGTCTGCCTGAGGCTCTTGGTGATCATCTGCTGCAGCAAGGTCTCTCACCTTGCTCTGATGGTCACCTTCTGAAGTTCCTTGGGGTAAATGTACAACAGAGAGTGCCGCCGCATCTCCCTCTGCGGACAGCAGATCTGGGTGAGCATTTCCACTGCATCCCACTACATTTTTCATGGAATGACAAGTTTGTATACCTCTACTCTCACTACGAATATCCATGGAATTGCTCTGTACTGACATCGCATCCGATATTCGGTTCCTGACAATGGCAGCAGGAGTGCAACAAGTGAGTTGCAACACGATACCACTGCAACCAGGGTCTGTGCAGGAGGAGACACTTCTGCAATCTGTGCATCCATTCTCTTCTTGCATCTTTCCACAGCTTGCTGTACTTACACAGAACTTTTCATCACCTGAGGTTAGTCTGTGATTCAAAAGTTCCTGAGGATCTTGTGTATAATCTAAGGTCTCATCCACAGAATCTTCACCAGATAACACTTGAGGATGACCGCCTCCTTCTGTACTACTACTATCACCTATAAAGAATGAATCTTCACTTGATTCATATCCAGGGATTCCTTTGGTAATATCCTTACAGTTGTTTAGTTCTCGATCTGTCTCTGCATGGCTGGCTTGTCTAACTTTATCGTTCTTGCCATCTGGATTGTACGTATCTGCACGGATTGTACTGGTTTGTGCCGGATTGTAAGCATCCGCAGAATTAGAAATGTCACCAGTTTGACACAGCCTAGGATGCTGTTGCAACTCAGTGTCTGCCAACTCTGCAATAGTTGAGCCATCACTATACTTGGGACACAACAGATCCGGCTGTGACTCCCCCAGTTCTTTAGCTTGAGAATGGATGACGTCGGACGTTCTGTCTCTTGGTAGCACCTCCTCTTGCTTCTCTGTCGGACCACAGTCCCACTGAAAGACTGGACAGGGGACATTTTCTTCGCGATACTCACTGCTGGCCAGGAGCAGTTGGCGTCTGCTCTCTGGAGTCTTTTGCGGGAGTCTCTGATCTCCCTGCCTGGGTTCTAGAATGAGTGTTTTGCAGGTGGTAGCCCCGGTCACTGTGATCATAGGAATGTCAAATATCTCACGGCAGTAGCCAGGTGGAGGGGTTGGAATTGGCGGCTCGGCTGCTGCATCCTCATGGCCAGCATATTCCTCCTCCTCCTCCTCTTCTTCACAAATCGCACCTAGTGATGACGCCATGCCAGAAGCTACCGGTAAATTGTTTTCCGCTTATATTTCAAACCTGTAATACAAACCATCCTCCTATGCAGACCACAAACCTGTAATATTATACGGATATATTCACTGTTACACATTGCAATTTACCAGGAACATTGCACTTATATGAAGTTAAAAACTGTGTGTGCTGAATATCGACACGTTTGTGGCTGACTGTTATCAAATTTGCTTTGGGCAATAGCATATGTAGCATGGCACTACACACAGTCACCATGGTCATTATAGCTACCTATCCCGCAAGCAAGGTATAAAGTTTCCACTCCCACATCATAGAAATAGGTGGTTATATTATATGATAACTGCGCAGCTGCAGCAACAACAATTATGTGCAATAGTTGGTGACCACTGCCTTTTACCGGTATTTAAAGAATGAGCTAAGCTACTATCTTGTGGTGGCATACATATATCAACGAATCATAACGAGCAGGTGGAAGCTAGCAGACACAAAACTGTAATAATACCATATTCAAAATAGTCAAAATATCGTTTATCTACTTATCTAATATAAATCTGCTATTTTCACTGTACCACCAATTAATTTTATTTTCCAAAAGTGTCTTTTTTGACATTTCATTCTACAATATTCTACCAATGACTTTTGTAAGAAACATGATTAAAGGAAATAATTAGTGTTTCCATGCAAATCTATGTATAAGTGGGAATGTACAATTTACATATTACTCTAAATTCATTAACTTCACGGGGATTATTGTTTGCTTCTTGAGACAAAACTGTGTTCGCGGGGATTAATACTTGTCTTAGCTCAGATCTTGTTAATTATGTAGGTACGCATGACTTATGTTGGCGGGTATTTATTTATTGCGATTTAAAGATGGTCGCAAATTTTTGCCAAATAAGTCCCTTGCAAACATTAATGAATTTGCAGTAATCTGGACTTTGCTCAAGTCATAAAAATAATATTTATCTATAGCCAGTTGTAACATAAGGAGTCAAGTTTACTTTGATTAAACTGGAAGTGCACAACAAAGTGGCAATTGAAAGTCTGCTATGCCATACAGCAGACATGGTGTATTGTCACACAAGCAAATGAATACATGGAATATGCAATACAAATGTATGGAAAATTTCAATTACCTTCCCTGTAAAGTATCTACCTGTAGGACAACCAGAGTAAAAACGATCTACCTAGGGTTGGGGGCAAATGTTTTATGTGACAGGAGTTTCATTAATGGAATGAAATGAGAGAAGTTTTAATATGCTACTGTATTAGCATAAAGCTGCAGCAGTGACTGTGTGTTACGAATTGAATACCTGATTTAATTATTCTTTTTGTTTTCTTTGCCAAATGGCATATAGTCTTACTCTGCTCTTAATGTCATGTCGTCCTAGTATCAGATATTTAGTAGAAAACATGACAAGTAAAACTGTGTGATATTATGCATTAACCCAGCTGAGTTACCATCTCAGACATGCAGATTGGGTGTTATCCTGCGACCACCATCATTCATGTGTATGTCAGCAACTATCAATTGCTATTGCAGGGTAAGAATAATTACGACAACAACAAAAAAAAACCTCTCCCAAAACTGTGTTTGTAGAACCCGCTGTGGTGACAACACCATAATGGGCGGGTGAGGTGAATTCCAATTATGGCGAGATGCTGCAAGAGACAGACTGCCTACTTCCCACAATGCCTCATTCTGCTGAGGTGGCGGAAAAACTGACAGTGCCATAGAATCTCATTCTCTATTCTGCCGACCTTTACAAAAGTAGGGGCATCCGGACCCGATCCCTTTAGGTTTCCCCTTACCTAAGATGGCTAGCACTCCAGATCAGGCATGGACCTTATTTATTCTGTTACAGAGAATGGAAGCCTTAGTGACAGCAAAGTCCCTCTTATTTTTTCTCTTTTTTTTCCTTTCTACTGGTGCAAGAAAGTATTGTTATAAATCTATTTAATAGAAAAGGAAAAAAGAAACGGGGGAAAAACAGCCGAAAACATCTGCATTGCCATCACACAAGAATTACCCCCCACTGCCCTTTGTTTCAACAGTTCTTTTTCGCCTACGCAGTTAAAGCTTCCAAAATGGAAGATGCTTGATTGCTTGACACAACATTATGTCTCTATCATGTCTATTCTTGCCATCCTTTTTCAAGAATACACATTGACAAAATAGGGTCTTCAATATATTCACCCAAATAGGGCTTTCTCCCTCTATGCCCACACTGGATCTACGGAGTTTTAGAGGTGACCATCTAAAGCACTCTCCCTTACTATTTCCTTCGGCACCAAGGGAGGGATTTCCTTAGGCTTTGATATGAGAATGCAGGATCAGCCAACCATACATTTGGCATGCATATCAGGCATGGGAGACATCTTGGGCTATTCAAGTCACATTTCCACTCCCAGCAGGAAATCTACATAACGGGACCTCAGTCTCAACCCACACTGCCCTGTCCAGCTAATACTGAACTTAAAAGCCATGCACTTTACCCCAGCTGTAAATGTCCACCAGCTATATCTTTATCATGTACAGTAGAACCTGTCTTGAAAGACCACCCGATTGGCCATAGAAATGTGGTCCCTCAAGACAGGTGGTCTTTGGTGACACTGGTTCAATTACATTGAAAAGTAGGACCTTCTGCCAGGAATATCTGCTCTTTCAAGACAGGTGGTCTCTCCTGGCAGTGGTCTCTCAAGACAGGTTTCACTGTATTAGCTCCCCAGATAAATCGGAATGGCCTAGTGAGAGGTCTATGGCAGATTTCAGTAATTTTATAGTCATAATAGGGTTATAGTTATAGTTACGTGTAAACTATATGTAAACTATAACTATATGTTATATGTAAACTTACTGTCGGAAAATACATTATATATAGGCAAATAGTACTAATGTGAATTTTAACTTCCTCTATTCCGGGGTTCACATATACTACATGTTATTGTAACACATATACTACTTAACAATGATTTTGTGTGAAGTAGTCCCCTTCTACTAGGGCCACCCTTTTTGCCAAACAATTCTGTCCTTATTAGAGAGGTGTCCTCTGGTGAGAGGGAACATTACATCCATTCACAGTACTTACTGCCAAGATCCTGTGTTCTTTCTACATGTTCTAGAAGGGTGTCCTTTAGAGTTTCCTTTAAGAGACAGACCACAGTATTAACGACAAATTTTACTTTTGTGTCACCAAGGCAGTGGTCACCAAATAGAAGAAATATTTTACTGAATATCACCAACTTTAAAGTGTACATGTATAATTATAGTGCCTAAATTGTTTATAAGTTTTTGCCATGGCTACAAGGGTTATAGTGCCTGTATACATGCTATAGCTATCACAACACCGTGCACCCCAAAGTAAACACCATTTCTATATTAAATGCTGTATCCTAGATCATCACTAATGCTATCTCTGACATACAATGCAATGCAAGTACAATACAATGCCAAATGTACCAAATAAACTGTATAACAGGTGACAACTCAGGTCATTTGTACATGTATAATACTTACCAGTAACTTCACAATTTACTCGCACTCACACCTAAATTTTACTATGAACATGTAACTAAACCAGATCCCAAAAAACACATGTTGCCTCATCATGCATGTACATGTCTAATCGCATTGTTACCACGCAGTTGCACAAATGTTATCCTATACAACGAACAGCTGGGAATAGGCTAGCTGCAACCTCGATGTGGCATTTGCATCCTTTTATGCTGTCATAGCATCTTTGCATATTTCTGCAATTGACACGGATGTCGGATGCACAAAGGTGACTTCTGATGTTGTATCTGGCATGATCAGAGTTGCTCAATGGTGACGCTACATGTTGTTCAGTGTCCTATTGCAGAATCTTTAAAATGAGGCTGACTTTGGTGACTGTCGGTCGCCGGCAAAATTATCATCAGCAAAATGAGCTTTTAGCTGGATGAAGTGATGTCCTTAGGCATTTGCTTCATGTCAAAACCCGGTGGCTGGTGTTGCTGATCTGGCGAGTGATGCGCACATCATTATGTTTCATCCAGGCTTTTACTGTGCCTTCCGATGAGGCTGTCCCTGACATTCATTAGCCGGTGTATTGCTGTGTTCATCCGATACTGTCATAAACACACTCCTCCATGTTCCTACATAGTGATGTTCATAAATATTGCATTCAGTTTAGAATCTATTGCCATCCGCTAAGTACCCTGTCTATTTGCAGGTTTTGATGAATATTACCACAGTCCAATGTCACTGTGTCATACAGGTGTTGCTGCTGACAGAGAGAGAGGGAGGCCCCCAAAAGTTGCCTGTTAGTTATATGGACATAACAGCCAACAGATGGCGCAAGCCATGTTCTTTCTCCTTCCTGTTTCTGCTGACATATACAAGTCTGACACCCCAACAGTAATGTAATACCGGACTGTTTTCCTGCTGCTGGCATAAAGTCACCATAAATGCCATACCTGAATACATATGTGTACCAAATTGTATATGTATATCAGCCCATTACTGGAAGTTAGCTGATTACACACTTCCAACAAAAAGACAGAATCCTTCAAAGGAGGAGCAATCTTAATGGTCAACTGATGTCAAATAGTCCTGCGGCCAGCCCCGTGTCAGGTCAAAAGAGTCTCTAAGTAGCTAGCGGAGACAAATCCGATGGATTAGCCTGGCGAGTGGAGCCTGGACGGGATGGGGGCTGGGTTGTGTATATGCCTGGGTCCTGTGTCTCTCTCGGCTGTCCTGTGTTAGCTTTCTGCCATGACATTCTTCGTCTTAGCCTGGAAGCCTGTCGTGTGCGGTGTGTGTGTGTGTAATATGTGTGTGGGTACTACCTCACCTCCTGCATGTGTCCCCTTGTTTGTCATACACTCCTGACACTGTGCTTACGCTGGAGACAGAGACGTGCAGGTCCCATGTCCGCCTCGGCTCAGCTATGTTTACTGCACAGTGTGGGCTTCCGTTGGCTGATCACGTGTATTTAGCACTAATCTACTTACCGGTAGCCCTGCAATTTGGCAAAGAATGTAGCCAAAGAGGGCTTCCGAGATATCATGTATATGAGAAACTGCAATCAACACAATTCATTCCTCAAATAAATAGTTCACCAATTAGTGAAAATATCAATGTTTAGAAGTGAGCCCCCCTCCCCCCGAAACATACTGCAAAACAGGGGTAAAAAGTAATACAGAACAATTGCGCCATTCACCACGCCTAATAATAGTGTAACCCTGAATCTCATGAAGCAGGATTAGACTATTCAGCATATTAATTTGGCTGAATCCTGATCTGAAAATTTAAACCATTAACCAACCAAGACGTAGCACTGCAAATTTACTACCTGTGTCACATAGGTATCACTCCTGCTGGCAATAAAGAAGACATCGAAAAACATTTGCGAGTCACGCTTTAAAGCCGATGGTGCGAATGTCTACTGAAGAAGAACGCATCAGCTATGTACACGCTTAGCTAGGGTACGATTTTCTCAACCAGGCCAGATGGTAATTATAGACACTGTATATGTAGATCTACATAATGCGTACAAGAAAAGTAGAAATATTTCGATGCCAGTACTGGGCATATTTTAACTTTTAAACATGTTAAAGGCACGGCCACCCACCTCATCAGCTATTACTATAAGCTACCTGGATGAACAACACTTCCATTGTACCAGCTAATGATCTTCATAATATCTATAATTATTAGTGGGGCCTTGGGAACCCAAAATGAACCCTAGTAACATCAACATGGTCCAGTACATGTAGTTGTATCAATATTATGTGCCTAAAATAATCATGCTCAACCCTGGGGTCGACAAGGAAGCAAGTCTTACCAATGATAGGCCCCAGCAGGAATCTTCCCATGATACTAGTGGTGCATTTATCAGGATAAAACTATACAAACACCTACAGCGGAACTTCCTCACTGCAACCTAAGTAACCATGTTAGCCTTCTGAGAAAAGGAAGTCACACAGTACTCAATAAGTTCAATCACTTTTGTTTTGTCGACCATGCCAATTATTTTGTTCCTGCTCATGTCAGAAAAAACTCAAGCTGACAATGACTACACTGACCTCCCACCACCCCCACCCCAAAGCTAGTATAGTTATTTCACACCTGACACTGGACTCATGATTATGCTACCAGTTTGGCAGGTCTGCTGTCACAGTTTTGCCCCAAGGACAAATATGTTATGTGGCATACTGCTCAGCTGTTTTCACCATACCTACAAATTTATAAAACATATGAGCTTAAGTTTGAAAGTCTTTACCTAGTATCTTTACCAGTACAGAAAAGTTACGTTTTTGACAATTATATTTTAGAGGTGAATGTTTTAGGACTCTGGAAACATACTTCTGATCACACATTCTAATCAGAGTGGGTTTATGGTGGAAAAATTCGGCAGAATCTCTATGCCTTCGTCAGGGGATGGCAACTAGTGGCCGTTGGTGTGACATGCAACAACAGCCACTATTTTCTGCCAAAAATTTTTCCACCATATACCGACTCTGTAATTAGAATGTGTGATCAGATGTATATTATACCTTTTACACCCCTTTATATCAGGCACGTGAATTGGTTTTGCCATTTCATATTAAAATCTCACATGTCATCGGGGTCGTTTAGTATGCTGCTGGCGACCACTTTTACTCTAGTTAGTCCCATACATAATTTTGAATATGGTATGAGGATTATTAAATTACTTCATAATAATATTCTGATTTCAATTATAATTTACTACCGTACATTTTACGCAAAATGATTTTATAATTTATACATACATACATATACAGTTTGTTATTCTGTAATTTGTATATTTTACCAAACTTCAAAATAAATTTCAAAACGTCCAATATCACAGAATTTTAAGGAAAAGAGCAATGCTCAGCATTGTCAGCGACTGCAGAAAAGCCAACTTACATTTACCGGTATGCGTAGTATATTCACACTTCACTGACATTTTCTAACCAAATCATATAATCATAAGGCTGTGAAATTATAAAGTAATGAAATATAAAATTTGCTAATTTTTTAAATCACTCAGCAACGTTAGTACCTGTACTTTTATATCTGGTTGGGACAAACAATTCAGTTACCTCAACAAGTAATACACTGATATGCTGTCGAGGTCATTCTACATGGCAGGATTCGACATCCACACAGGCCCACTAGTCCATGGCTAGTAAAAACTAACCAGGACTAGTAATTTCCCCAGCATCATTAGTCCTGCTGGCTAGTAAGTTACAACATATCGCCAATCAAATCGCATACTGGTACTCCAGACAACTAGATTATTACAAGGGCTAGTAAAACTCCCCATACCCCATGTACGGCACCCCTGGTCGTTTTGGCTACTGCCTCATGTTAGTAGATGTCAATCCCTACATGGGTAGTGCCTTGGATTTCATTATCCCAGAAACCTTCAATGACCTTTTAATATTTACCAGCACAACCCCAGTCTTTCCTTCAATATTGGCTTCCGCTATACCACACATGGCACTGGAAGGGCAGCCTTGTAAAAATAAGGTCAGCGTATTAATAGGAATTCCCCTGTCCTTAATGTCATTGTCATGGCAAAGCCTGCTCCCTGACAATCCACATCCCTCTCACTGGCAGCCCAAGGCCAAGTAAACGTAATAAAATCACAATCCATAAGGGGCCTTTACTTTACAGCGACCGGTGAGTGTTTCCATGGAAATCCCGACATTTTTTTGTTTTGGTTCCATAAAGATCCCTGCCCGCATATGACATGAGCAATCATCAGAAAGCCAACCAGTGCAACAGAAAAGGAAAGCCGTGTGTGAATAAGGACCTGCATCCGTCCTTCCAACTAAGGCATAATGCATGAAATTTTCAGACAAAATACGTTCGGGTATCTTATTACATTTGCATTTGATGGAATAAATTACCATGAGCCAACCCATAGACGTACATGACCATACTACATAAGCAGTACCCAGCCTGCGAGCATACATCATGCACATACACGGATTTCAGATAGAGCAATATCTAAGGGTTGCCTGTATTTGACCGTTCAATGTCACTCAAAATCTAATAATGCTGCTGAATTCACCATGTATGACTTCCTATTGGTGATCAATAGTAACATAGGTCCCCAACTTAACTCCTTACTGAGATATAAGGGTCAAAATACGAGTGACCTTAAACTTGACGCTTATGTCACTTAAGGTCAAATATGATGGTGTTGATGGATTTATTCCCCAAATAGGATTTCCTATTGTTGTTTAACAGTGGAAGTCATGGCCCAAGTAAGCTCCTTTACAAGATATTAACTCTAAAAAGCTGAAACACCTGGACTCTTCAACCTTCACGCAAAGTCAATTCTATATGCCGTTGGGGACTTCAGACATACGACTTGCTATTTAGTGTTTAATAGTAATGTATGCCCTAACTCCACTTTGTTATGAGATATGAGGCATCAAAAATACAACATGAACTTGACTTTGACCTTTCAAGGTCCCCCAAAATCAAATCGAATGGTCCTATTGAGCTCCTAATACATGACTTCCTATAACTGTCTACTATATAACTTCATGTCTATCTGTTACTGTTTAGCTATTATATATCTACTTGAAAATTTGTCTTCTTTCTTGTTTCTCTTATCATCACTGGGCCAAAATTTTGTCAGGTTGGTTGGTCTCAGTTCTTTATAAATTATATAAACATCCAAATACAAATTACATCCATCCGTTTGACCGAGATGTTAATCCTTCTAGGCAAACTGTATTAGTCACAACCTTTAAGAAGCACGAAAGATATTGTCACCTTCACAATTTCTAATGTGCTTTGACTCCTTTCTTATCAGTTATCATTGCAAACTTGTGAGAGATGAACCCTTTGGGCTGTCAGCATGTCTTGCAGGCACTTCACCCATAAAAGGCAAAGACCCACTTCTCTCTGAAATGCAAGTGGCTTGTATGATGGCATTATGACATTGCCGCCCATTAACGAATGCAGACATGTACATGTACATTAGTGTACATGATATCTAGTCATTATTCCACTAGTGGTCCATATTCTATTAGTTGCCCAGTAAATGCATAAGGTATCTTCAGTAGAAACTATAGGTTCATTGTTAGAAGTCATGTAATGCATATCTTGAATATGCCTAGTATCTGAAAGATCATAGTTGGAAGCCATAGGGATCTGACAATACATGTCAATTAACGACCTCCTAGAGTGCTTGTTGTGCTTTGATGCATTAGTATTTCCCAACTCTATCGCCATGCCTCAGGTTTTGGTTGTGTATTGTTTTATTGGTTTGTTCATTTTTTTTTTTTTTT
>JAAUYG010174594.1_pt1 | contig 14959 bp, 14 predicted proteins | sample 7278091 | NCBI WGS metagenome assembly JAAUYG01 (sample SAMN14350201, study PRJNA611818) | marine sediment metagenome | isolation source: surface marine sediment (0.6m) | place: French Polynesia: Moorea | collected 2018-08 | reverse complement strand
TTCAAGACAGGTGGTCTTTGGTGACACTGACTGAGAGGATCATGTACAACGAAGTGTATTTTAGGACCTTGTGGCAAGAATATTTGGTATTTTCAATATAAACATGATAAATGTCCCTCTATTTTAAGACTAAATTCAGTTTAAGACTAAATTCTCAAAATACAAGGATGACTGTATAGCATAAAATACCTCCAGGGTTGTAAGTTTATTCATGTGTTCTGATGCTCAAAAACGGGATGCCTCCTCGCGTTGCAGGCAACCGACTGTCTAGTTCCAAATAATTCTGTCCTTGTTTGAGAGATGTCATTTGGCAAGATGGAGCCTGATGATACTAAATGCCAGCATGTGGATCCTCTAGAGGGATGATCTTTGAAGAGAACAACTATATTTATACCATCTAATTAGCGAACAATAATTTAATTGGTTATAATACATATACTCACTGTTACTCAGACCAGTGAAAATAATGTATCTAGAATTTCCAAAACCACAACCCTAACTAGTAAAGTGGCACAATTAGTCTCTTCTGGATATCGGCATGCTTGGAAATATTTATGTGCCAAGTATTTCTCTTATCTTGAAAATGATTCCATGTTGTGTAGAGCGATATGAGCTGCAGTGACAGTGTTATGTTTATACCGCCTTCTGTGATTTGCAGCAAACACAAGTGCCTGTGCCTGATCAAAGATAACCGGGTGATTGGAGGCATTTGTTTCCGTATGTTTCCTGCCCAAGGGTTCACTGAGATTGTGTTCTGTGCCGTCACTTCCAATGAGCAAGTCAAGGTGGGTCACTAAATTTATTTAATGCCACTTGTAAATGTAAAAAAAAATAGCGCAATGTGCTATTCACCAACATTATAAGATGGATAATTGAGGATAGTGGAGTGAAGTGAAACCCAAAGTGAAGATGTGACCTAGAACAAGCTGGATTTATACAGTAAATACATTTCTGTATTCCACAAGTATAGACTCCCAGGACCTTTTTCTTGTTCCAGGGATATGGAACCCATCTGATGAACCATTTGAAGGATTACCATATCCAGCACAACGTGCTGCACTTCCTCACTTATGCAGATGAATATGCCATCGGGTATTTCAAGAAACAGGTATCTTTAATAAGTATATGCTAGCTGCATTATCTCAGGGAGTGGGTTTTAATAATTATTGGGAAAAAATACTACAAAGCCAGAATTTTCATCAAGCAGAGGAAATTGATTCTTACATCAGTGCAAGAGTGAATCATAGGGATGAAAGAAAAAGCATTGAAATATGAATGCTGCAGCTGCAGCCACTGCATATTAAATAGGTTATTAATATCCATCAGAATATCCATGTTGCATAGCAAAGTCCTGTTTTATAAGCGATGCAAACCCTGGATCATTTTTTTCAGGGCTTCTCTAAGGAGATTAAGCTGAGTAAAGCCGCGTACCTGGGCTACATCAAGGATTATGAAGGGGCCACATTGATGGGGTGCGAACTCAACCCACGGATAGTATACACTGAGTTTTCACAGATCATCAAACGACAGAAGGAGGTATAAAGGCTCAGTGTAATATACAGTGAAACTTGCACATAAAGACCATCCTAGTGACCAACATAATCTGGCCCTTATACACAAGTGGTCTTTATATGCAGGTTCAATAAAATGGAAAGTATACCCTTGGGGACCTGTAAAATGTGGTCTTTATAAACCGGCGGTCTTTATGTACAGGTAGTCTTTAGAGCCGGTTGTACTGTAGTAATATTTAGTGTAGTGAATGTTCTGCAGTGCTCCCTTTATTTTAAGACCACCCATGGGGCCTGGCAGATATGGTCTCATTCTGCAGATGGCTTAAAGTTAAGGGTTCGGTACTGTAGTACACAAAATTGCACTTTGAGTCCAAATTATGAGGTCTTATAATGGTCCAAAAGGGTTGTAGAATAGAGTAACCACTGCCATTTTGTGCAGTTTATATCTTTGGCAAACTAGTTTGATATTACAAGGTGTAAATCTAAGGTTTGTTTCATTGAATGAGAGCACTACAAGATAAAAAGAGATTTGCAAATTAGTGTGATCTAAATCATTAATGACTTGAATGTGTGCTGTTACAGATTGTGAAGAAGCTCATTGAGAGGAAACGGGAGGAACTGCGCAAGGTTCATCCGGGGCTCATGTGTTTCAAGGATGGGGTCCGCCAGATTCCTATAGAGAGCATTCCAGGGGTTCTGGAGGCTGGTTGGAAGCCTGATCCTGAAAGATAGTAAGCGACACAGAGGTGATGCTTACTTCAAACCGGGCTCCGTGATAGTCATAGGAGTAGTAGAGAAAAGTTGGACAGAAGTGTTAGTTTGATTTATATGTCTGTGAGCCTGAGTTCATACATTGATGTTCTAAGACATAATATACGTGATATACTTGCATGGTGTTAAGAATTGTTGTATAAGGTCACTGCGCTTCTTCGAAAAGAAAGAGGTGGATGCATGATTGGGGTGTATGTAAATTGCTAGAACATGTAGAATACGATGTACTAGTACCGTTACTAGAATACAATGTTTGGTATGGGTAATTCACAAAAAAAAAAAAGATTATCTTAATACACAATGTAACATTGATGCAATATCAAAGCCACAATTTCTGGCTTGATCCTTCCAGCAAAGAACAGCAGCCGGTTGATCCTGAGCAGCTGGTGGTCACTCTGAAGACGGTGCTACAGCAGGTCAAGGTGTGTGACTTGGCAGAAAAAAATAGATACTAATTCTGATATCTTTTGGCGGTTAAATATTTGAGTATACCAATAAATGTAAACTGAATTAGCTGGTTGCCTTTGCATAGCTGATTTGTTAAAGACATAACCTGGGACTTTTAATAATAGAGATTATTGTCTTTTCATGAAGGGAAGTATCTCTGCCTACTTGAGGCTGGTGCTAAAGGTATAGATGTACAGATAGTATGTAGATGTATAGATGTACATAGATGTAGCCTTGGAAATGATGTTTACTGGTGTTTTGATGTGAATGAAATGTTTCCATCCAATAATTTACTAACAGTCGAAATCGTTCACTTCTTCCAGACACACAGTAGTGCCTGGCCATTCCAGAAGCCAGTAGACAAGTCAGAAGCTCCAGATTACTATGACCACATACGCTTCCCCATGGGTAAGTCCTCACCCCACCAATACAAATTAATCCTCATTTTCAGTGACAGGTTAATAGATAATTGATATAGTTGTATTATTCTGCCTCTGTAGCTATATATCCTTCCTCAAGACCACCTCACAATTCAGACCACCTCAATTAAAGACCACCTCACAATTAAGACCACCTCACAATTAAGACTACCTCACAAGACCACCTCACAATTCAGACCACCTCAATTAAAGACCACCTCACAATTCAGACCACCTCAATTAAAGACCACCTCAAATTAAGACCACCTCACAATTAAGATCACCTCACAATTGAGACCACTTATCAGGCGACCAAAAGTTGTTCAGAATTAAGACCACCTCAGAATTGAGATCCCTAGCCTAGAGGCTAACTTTGGAGGTGCTACTGTACATTTATGTTACAATTGGGAATATTTAAAATCCATTCTGACAGGTAAAACCTTTTCCAAACAACTTGTTTTGTCAATGAGTTTACTGAGAGAGTTTTGGAAGACAAAATACTCTTCTCTAATTTGTTTGTCATTCTGCACAAAATTTCTCTCATTTCAGATCTGAAAACCATGTCAGACCGCCTGAAGAACCGCTACTATATACACAAGAGGATATTCGTTGCTGACATGACTCGCATTTTCACAAACTGTCGCTCTTACAATGACCCAGACACGGAGTATTACAAGTGTGCCAACACGCTGGAAAAATTCTTCCTGACCAAAATGAAAGAAGTTGGACTAGCTGACAAGTGACCCCAAGTGGTCACTCCAATTGAATGTTGAATAGTTGTGACTGGTTGCTTATTGAGTGCATTGCATGGGAAGGGATGACTGTATTTAAATAAGAATTATTGTCTTGTGTTCACTGAATAAATTTGTTGCCATAAATGTATGGAGCGTGTTGGTTATTATTACACCAGTGATATCTGTACTATAAACTGGGTTCTTTCTGTGCAAGAACACTTCTTTGATAGGTAAATGCTGTCTTTACAAAAACTGGATCTGGTAAACTTTTGAAATTACATATTTCTTTAGGTATGTAAATGCAAAACTTTATTCTATCACATATTGCATGTAAATGCTAATGATAATCCCCCATAGAGGATGAAAGAGCAGCACTGAGAATGCCCTACCATTATGACTTGTGACTATAATACTGGTCACAATAATTTTTGGGTCAAGCTTTTTGCATAAATCCAGAGCATATATTTCTCAGGAGGTTGATTATTTCGCGGAAAATCTGAAAATTTTGAATGGAATATTCTCTATATGAGGGGTTTGGCATAGATCTTTGTAAGAACATATATTTATATGTGTAGGATATGAGTTATGACTATATGTTGGTGATGCATAAAGCATCAATGATGCATCATGAGAACTCATGAGAAACCTGATGAGCATGTCTGTAGAAGAGCAGCCTGTGTTTCCAGTTACAAGACTGCTGGGCATGAGAAATGAAATGATCCCTTTTGTAATATAAATTTCCAGGTGTCTTCGCTCAAATACAATATAATGCGAATATGGAGATGTAGAATATGAGGCAATAAAAAAAAATAGAACAAGGTCAGAAATCTAACCATTTAGGAATTATATTTATTTTTTTATTTATAAGATTTGCTGCGAGACTTCATTATCTGAAAGGTCAAGGTCGTTACCCTGGATGAGCTTCTGCAAGATTCAGTACATAACCGTAAATAGTGTTGTGTTTAAAGTGCTTGGGATTTCATGTCGCTTCATTAGAAGCATTTTTGCACAGTAAATTGACAACTGGTTAATCAGACAATGGCGGGATATCCAATGGGGAGCCAGGCTTACCAAGGCGGACCTCCGCCACAACATCATCATGGAATGGGGGGTCCACTGCCTGGATATGGCGGTCCACCGTCTGCACATCATCAGTATGCCGTCCAACCAGGAATGGCCCCTCCACCAAACAGCCAACAGTATGGGAGCTATGGCCAACATATACACCAAAATATATATGGAATTAATGCATGGCAGGTGTGTAGCCGAGGTAGAACATTAGGACTGATATAGTATACATGTACTGACTTATCATATAGCCCCAAGTGACTGCCTACCTTATACCTGTATACTACTGACTACCGTACTTGACACCTGTACTTGAGCTATCTGTCCAAAGGGATGTTCACGGATAGAAAATGTACTGCTATATTCGCACAGACTAGAGTATCAGTAATATATAGTACCCGATATTTACCAATATACTGTTGAATAGTTTGTGGCTAGGCAAGTGATTGGTGACCGTCACAACGTCTATCTACACTTGTGATCTATACTGGCGCAACTAAAGCCTTTAGATCACGGGTGATCTACTAGTATACTGGCGTAACTATATGCTATATATAAAGTCTTTACTGGAGCTTATCAGTCAGACTGTGTCGTTCATGATTGTTGCTGCATGTTTATATGATTCTTAATATGTTTGAAGCTCAAATGTGGCTGACTCAGCTATCCTAGACACTGATATCTAATTTTTTCTTTTAACCACTCGGCGCTGTCCACGGATGAAAGTATGAAAGAAGTATGAGAAAGACCTAAAGCCGGAAGGCTTTTGTCCAATTTCAAGACTTCATACTGCATGATATCGGCCAATATGTGTTTTATGCCATTACTTGAATATTTTTCGAAAAGTTGCAATTGTAAACTAAAACTACACACCATTTGATCCAGAAAACATTCTTGAAACTGCTAAAAGGCTAGATAAAACAAAAACCACCTTCCACGTATGCTAGTATTTAATAAAAGTATTCACTCTAACTCAGGAACATGGTGTTTGTTTTGGTTCCACCTCATGCATTTACAAATGATTGACTGTACGTGGCCTTGGTTCCAGCTCTTGTAGTGTGGTTGGTCCATGTAAGTAAAATCTGTTTAAGAATTCCTTGCACCAGTGCACATATCAAATGTAAATCTGTAAATGATAATGGATATGAACATGATGAAAGCTACAAAAGATGTTCATAACAGTAAATTACTAGATGATATATGTACATATAAGAAGTATCTAAAGATCAAAGGAAATTAGAATAAATTATGCACAAGATTATCAGGATTACTATATACCTCACTGTCAGTGATTTCCCCTCTATACATGTACTACTAGTAAACCATTAAGTGGAGGCATGCAGTTACTCGTAGTTATATATTAACTGCACAGTTTAACCACATCAACCCCGACCACCCTCAGCCCAGTTTTGTCCAGTGACAGAAGAACATTTATCCAACAGAAGAATATGATTAAATATGTACTCTGAAGAAAGAAAATAAGTCCTTGAGAAGTCTTTTTCGATGGCTGTGCCTTATTTAGGGCTCCACATGAGCCTATGTCACACATCACTTTTATTTTTCCCTATGTCCACATGTCGCTTTGATAAGACCCTTGATGTCACTTTCTACAGTTTTTGTAAAAGGCCACGTCGGATTTCTACAACTTTTAAAGTGGCCATGTCGCACTTCATTTTTTACCCATGTGGAGCTCTTTATTTCCAGGCTCTTGTCTTGTTGCTATAACTAAATGCATATATACCATGTATATTTACGTAAAATGTCATAGAAAAACTTAAATAGTTAATACTATTTTGATACTGATATTTTGTGAAAAACTACTCTTTTTGCTGCTTTTTATACATAAAATAATGTTTAAAACTACACGATATGTCAGTCTTACATGTAGTAGTAGATATTATAATGAAATATATGGTTATTGAAGTCATTCAAAAATTAATTGTGGGATGGCCTCGTCATGTTGTCACTGGCGTGGAAGGCCTCGCAACCTCGGCATCAGTGATTTGTCCGCACCACAATCAATGCACAAACTCTTTCAATAACCCTTAATTATTGTGGTGGCCACTTCAGCTTTGGCAGTTTACTGCCAGTTTTGTTATGCACTGAATTTTGTTATAGGCCGTCCTAATGTACTAAAATACTGAACTGACACAGAAATCTGTGTTTAAGGGTTTTGATTGTCTGTATATACAAAAATCTGCTATGAATTTGGCCACTCTGAAGTAATGTACATTTTCTACATGGTCTATATACCTCTTGATGTTCATACAGTGGTCCGTGCTGTTTACATGGTTTAAGACCCATCCATTTCCCTCCATCTTAGACCCAGGTCTCAGTAACGCCACTCATATTTTCAGTACAAATATCCCTCCATTTTAAGACTACCCCCAATATAAGACTTTTTCTGGCGGAATGAGTGGTCTTATTTGCAGTGACCAGGTGACCACTGTATTTAGATTGACACTGTCAGCTGAGTGTCTTGTAAAGTCACATTATGATAATTGTTCAGCCCTGATCATCCTGATGACTTTGCAGGACCAAATGGTGTTGAAGGTACATGTACAAGTAGTTGCAGTTTCTATCTCTCTATGTACATGATGGCATTGAACAGTAAGCAAATGGAACATTCACAATTATCAAGGCCAATGCATATCCTTGTTTTGCAGTCATTTCAGTTCAGAGGAGAAGACGAGCTGGAATATATCTTCCATCAGCGAAAATCAAAGGTAAGAAATGCGTGTGTACTACAGAGGTTACTGTATTCATTTTAAGACCATCCTTTTGAGAATGTTGAGGGGTCGTGCTTTGCAGGCCATCAGCAAAAATCAGAGGTAAGAAAATGCTTGTGTACTACAGATCTGAGGTCGATTCATTTTAAGACCTTCTCTTTTTAAGGGGTCTTGCCTTGCAAGTCATCCATACTTAACATGCTCAAAGCAAATTAACGTATGGTTATACCTGCTTAAGTCAAGCATAAGCAGTTCAGAGATTGGTCAAGGTCAGATCAGTGACAGCTGTTGTACCAGTGTTGGGCATCTGTGTACTTGGCACACATATAGGCTATTGTCACACAATCAGTACAGCAGTCCCCGCGATTTAAGACACCTCTCTTTTAACAGTTCCCTCCATTTTAAGACCATCTTCAATTTTAGACCATATTTTTTGGCCAAGCAGGTGGTCTTGAAATACAGGGACTGCTGTACAGGTAGCATATTGGTCATTTTGGAGATATAATCCCCAAGCAGCAGTTACAGAGAAGTTTGTGTTGACTTGGTGTTGCAGTTATTAGCACTTTATCATGTTTCTGGGCTTCATGTTGCAGTGCAGAGCTTACGTGAACTTAAAGACTTGGCCTTGCCTTACAAACGTTCAATTGGTTTAAAATAATGCCGATAAAGGTGACAGTGACAGTTTTGTCATATTTATGTCATATTTAGGACAGTCACTGTTGTGCTATTGATAGATATTTTTGAATAGTTTCCAGTTTTGCACACACACACAAAAAAATACCCAATTATTTATTGATAATCAGTCGATAGTGAACTTGACATCAAAGGTGACTAATCAGTTGTAAAATTGTAGCCGATTTCCACCATAAGATCATGGTGATAAACCTGATAATACATGACATACAATTGTACTTTCAGAGGTTTGATGCCATCCAAGCTGAAGATCTAATGCAAATACTTAATACAGTACCACAGATAAGGGATTACTACAGAAGTGAGTAAACAGCTGCATCTACATTCTGAGTGCTTAATACAATTGTACATTTAGGATTTAGTAGTGGCAGAATATACCAGAAATGTTTGCTTGTGACTACTGTCATTATGCTCCTACATGTACACGATGTACATTGCTTAATTTGTGGATCTTATCATGCTTATTGAGAAAATAGTACATGTGCATGTATGTGCATGATGTAGTGTGCCAGGCTATTTACACACATGATTTATAGGGCTTCACATGGGTGAAAAGGAAGTGTGACATGGCCACCTCAAAAGGGGTCGCCTCAAAAGTTGTGAAATCCGACATGAGCCTTGATAAAAACTGTAGAAAGTGGCATCAATTTCGTTATAAAAGTAGTAGAACATGTAGAATCGACATAATTGAAATTTTATACACTGTTATAGAAAACGAAGATTGACATGACAGTCTTATAAAATATAATTATAATAAAAAATATAAAAAGTGACGTAAAAAGTAAAATTCTTATAAAAAATGACATGGGACGCAAAAAAACCCAATAAAAGTGACATGTGGTACAGCATAAATTATTTGGACCCATGTAGAGCCTACTATATAGTGGTACTATATAGTAAGCAAGACAATGACATGCAGTGAATTACTAGTATAAGATTGCTCCATCCATGAAGCTGAAAACCATTGAATGTTAAATTCTTTTTTTATCATGTACACATGTATTTTTGTCAATGGTGGTGATTCGGTGTGTCACACTGTGTACTCTAGTAATGTGTTTATGCATTTATTTTCAGTCAACTGGAGTTTAGAACTATGCAAGTAAGTGGTAAATGGTTTTTATCCTTCCTCATGTTCCTCATTGCTGAACCTGAACCCTTATAAAAATTGTTACTGTTCTAAGTTTGGGCCAGCCCTTGGATTTTCTCCCCAGAATTTCTGCTTCAGAGGCTTAGAATATCGTACATGTACATTGTGTGAGTCCGAAGCAGCATGAGCAGTGAATGTTGCAACATATCCGAATGCTGATTCCACGTTGGATCCAGCCTGTCACCTGTCCTTTTCATACTTTTAAACCAGCGGTGCTAATAGCATGAATAGCATCATGAATATTCATTGGCATTATTTGGGATACTGGTAGTCTGAATTCTCATACTGTGACCCCATTCATATTAAAAGCAATTATTAGAGCCTCCATGCCTCGTCACTGGCATGGAGGGTCTCACAAGCTCAGTCCAATGCGCCAGTGTTTTGTCCATACCATAATTACATGTATGTAATTAATGAACTTGTGCGATAACCCTTAGATACACATACATGCATGTACATCATGTACATTTTTATGCATCATGTGTATATTCATTCTATTGGATATTTCTATGTGGAATAATACGTACTACATGTAGCATACACACCTGTGAATACATGCTCAAATGGGGCTACTCTTAACATGACTTGTGCTTAATGGTTAAGGAATTTCTACTGGTGTGTACAAAAAAATTGTGTATTTACTATTACTCCATTAACTTGTGGAAACAATCAAAGCTACATGTATGTGTGTATTGCCTGTACAATATTTATATTTTAATATGTTCATGTACATGTATACTAGCAGAGGCTGTATTTCTGTATTGTTAAGCCAAGAAAATTTCATAAATGGTGATAACTAGAATCTACTAATTTCTGTTAATTATGTTTCAGAATAATGGTGGCAATGTTAGATGTATCCTTTGAAGTTCGTATCAGGACTTGATAGCAACAGTTTACAATTTTATATGTCAACAATTTAATAATTTAACCTGTATCTCAAAAAGGTACAATTTGTACATATATCATAATGTCTTGGAGCAAGATGTCTTTATATGACCAAGTTTTATTGACGGAAATTTTCCAACACACATTTGTGACTTTGACCTTGACCTTGACCCTGCCAGCGTTCCAAGGACGGGATGATGCAGTATCCAGAGCTGAAGGAACTTCTGCAGTGCCTGGTGTACTGGCACCAGGTCTTCCGACAGTATGACATGGATAACTCAGGCTTCATGGAGGCTCACGAGATGGCGAAGTGCATCCGTGAAAAGTTAGGTATGGAATTAGGAGTGCATGCACTGGCTATTCTATCCTTAACTCACAGTTTCTCGCATTCTTCAGAATTCTCTGGTAGCCCAAAGACCAATTACATGAAATCTGTATTCTGTCAGTCTGTGTATGTGTCATCCCTGTTGCTGCCTTTGACTATGTTTCAGGTTACAGTCTGACACCTAAGGCAATGGAGACGCTGTTTAAACGTTACTCCAAGGCTATGGATGACGGCCGGATTCTCATTGCGTTCGATGACTTTGTATCCTGTTGTGTCAGGCTACGAGCATATACAGGTAAAGGAGGCTGGAACACTGATTGGCTGACACATACTGACAGCAGATACAGTATTGTCATTTTTACTGGGGTGGACATCTTGTACATGTACGTGTACAATACCTTGCATGTAAGTCATAAACATGGTGGAAGTACAAACAAAAAAACCTTTAATTTAAGAAATTTTGTGTTATAAACTGAAATTGTACTGTTAAAATCTTTGTGGAAAATCCCTAATGATCTAATCGCAAATGTGAAAATGTTGTTGTGTGTTCCAGAGGCATTTCGTGCTCGGGATCGACTTACTAACGGCCAGGAAACCGGCAGCTGCCACTTTAGCTATGATGATGTAAGTTCTAAAAATGTAACAAGAACAAACATGTTTTTATGCAAAGTGTAATTTAAATGTTAGCTTACACATTCCATGGTATCTTTTATGCTTAAGCCTGCGTTTAATGCTCTCTGAAAAAACAACGATGACTAACAAAACCTAACTGTCAGAAGACCACCAGGTCTGCCTGTCTACATTTAAAGATTGTCTTTAAAACATGTAAGTGATATAATTCTATTAAGTACATGTATTCATCTCATTTTGCATTGTTGGTGCACTGTGTCTACATGTACAGCTGACCAACTTCCTTCCTATTCCAGTTTCTACAGTGTACGATGTGTCTGTAACCCAAGCTAGTCCTGTGTGTCCATGTTGGCCGTTTATAGCAGGTGCCAGTATCTACCTACCTGTCGTTTTACCAAAGGACATCTTGACATAGCATAATATGACTTTATATGTACATGTAGTGCTGTATAAACACAGAAGCCAGATATACATTATAGGAATCCCATATGTATTCTATGCACATGTCCATACAGGATAGCAAGCTGTTTGCAGTTTTCTTTGAGGAGTACAGGGTCCAGATTATTTTGCTGAGTAACAAAATTGTATTCTTCGTTTAGGCATCTTCTAGTCCTCTAATAGTATTTTGTTGCATAACTTATAATAAGGGAACCATGGATAACATCTACATTTGTCATGTCAGGGAAGAAAGGCATTGCATGAGTAGTTAGCTGCATACCCACTATACATGTAGGTATGTAGAATTGCATATATACATGTACATACATGTATGCTGTAGGCTTGGTAGTTGTTATAGTACATTAAATTATATACATTGTATTGACTTAACATGTACATGTGCCGTTATATGTTAAACTCCCCTGTAACACACATTTTGGCTTGAAATGATACCAAGAGAATATATTAGGTACAAAATGTATTAGTAGAGGTCTCCAGGTATATACTGTATACAGTGTTCGTGCATATGCATATATGTATTTATAAGGTAATTTATAAGGTAATACATGTAGGTCAGGTCTGTGTTTACAAAAATAACATGGAAGTTTATTCAGTAATTTTTTCTACATCTGCTATAGTACTCCTATCTATGTGTCTCAAGAGCTGGAAGTGTGCATTTAGATCTATGTTACGTAACTCACAACGTTATATCTTTCTTTACTACCAGTACAGTCCCTCTAGGTACGTGTAGTTGTATGTAACAAACTTCCTGTAATAAATTTTCTTGTTATTCATGTGAACTCTTAATTATTATACTACAGTATTTCGACATTTTGCATATCTACCTTATAATACTCATTTTTTTGTCAGGAATACTAGTGTCCTATCATGTTCTGTTTGGTCTGTGCCAATCCTGCTTTGTGTTTGGTTGGTGTATGATTTTCGAATATAATTTGCATGTTGGCCATTAAAATTCATATGTCAAATAGATGTATGTACATGTATCTACATGTTGAAGATGTGGCTGCACTTCTTGCATGTCTTAATTGTATCACTGTGGCCAGTCGAACTTGTATAGACCTCAGTATTGGAATGAAATTATTTCATAAAACTCTACATGTAAGTACTTGTATGTCTAGTTTCTCCTTAATGTGCATGGGGATGGAATTAGATGACGCTTTGCTGTGTAAGTTTGTGTAAGAAGCACCAAGACACATTACAGCAGTATTTTAGCAGCCTACTTTTCATACATTTATGAATGCCCGGATAAATTTGTGAGAGAACCTTAACTCCCAATACATTTGGAACTTTTTTCTTTCTTTTTTTAGGGGTGGGGTGGAGGTGGATATAAACTTTTTATTGGTGGAAAAAAGTGCACAACAAGTACATGTACATACATGGCTTGAATGGTTGATATGTACAAAATGTATGTTAGTCAATCGTAAAACCAGACTACTGCTGCAGACAGCATGTTTATTATAAATCAACCTTTGTTTGCTAGAAAGTCATACATCATTGTATTGTGGTTTAATTTATAATTTGAAAATTTAACTATACATGTATTTGATGATGTTGCCATTTTGATCAGAGGGCCCCTTGTCCAGCTCTTAATTGAAATGAGTGGTCTCGCAGGAGAGGGTCTGTATTGGCCAGATTGTATGTACATGTATATTGGGTTCTGTTGCTAGTGTACAAGCTACCTAAACATGATCTACTCTACCAGAATACTCATAGGGCCCCACCACCCCACCCACCCTCCCAGTTATGGTTTGTGGATCTTGCTTTTTTGTTGCCAGCATAAGGGAGAGTTTGTGCTTAACTGTGATACCTACCTATATGATTTAGTATGATTTTCTTAAATTCGTTTTAAAGCATGTACTGGGTTGTTTTCAGCTGCATAGGACAGTTATTTTAATGAACGTTTATAGTCTGTATCCATTGCGTGGCATAAATTAAGTCAAATGACCCAATGTGTTTGTCTTTTTCTATACATGTGCATGTATTTGTACATTTTCATGATTTTCAAGAATTCAAGATACCAAATAACATCAAACTGACCCAGAACAATGTATCAAGAACAGTATCAGATACAGGTACATGTATGTGTGCACCACACACAACACAGACTGTTGCTCTTTTGATAGTCATTTGCAAGGTATTTCCATATCTTGGTACATGTACACGTAACTTTCAATCCTGTATATGAAACTTTCAGATTTCAAAAACTTTTGTAGCTTTTTCTTAATAGGTCCAGGGACCATGGTGATGTGTGACCAGTTTACAGCAGTCTGCTATCGCCAGTGCACATGTACCAATGGTCAGAATTTGACGCAGATGTCTCAGTTCTATGAAGTAAAAGTATGTGGTTCCATGGGCCTTTCATCCCAACTGTGCATGTATATTTTACAGTTCCACCAACTATCACAGGAAACCTATGGACGAAATTTAATTGCTTGAAATAAACTTAACAACTAGTTATAGAAACAGAATTTTGACTTGAAGACCCAACCAGAACCAATCATCATAGGAACACTCAGTATTAATATCCAGGTCTCAAAACCAGGACAAGCTGACATTTGACTTGCTAACATCAGTATTCGGTTGTAACTACAATGTATATATAGCCTACCAGTACAGTCATTTGTCAACTAGAAGCAGAATTTGCAGGTAAATTCAAGATCTGCATGCCAGTTTTTTGTGTAAAAGAGTGAAAGAACCACAAGAGTCTTAAGTTTGCGTTTGCGAGCCAAATTGCCATATTTGGGCATGGAACCTGAAATTTGAAAAAAGTGCCAGAAGTTGCATATATGCACTCTCATTCTACCCCACCGGGTTGAAATTGAGCTTATTTTCGCTCTACGGGCAGTGGTTTCCGAGATACAGGCCGATTTTGAAAATTACCATATTATTGGGCATGAAACCTGGAATTTGAAAACGTGCCAGAAGTTGCATATGGACTCTCTTTCTATCCCAGGGGGTCGAAATTGAGCTTATTTTCGCTCTACGGGCAGCAGTTTCCGAGATTTTTAAAATTGCCATATTTGGGCATGAAACCTGGAATTGGAAAATAGTGCCAGAAGTTGCATATGGACCTTCTTTTTACCCCAGAGGAGCTCATCTTCGCTGTACAGGCAGCCGTTTTCGAGATAGAGCAATTTAAAGTCT
>JAAUYG010203350.1_pt1 | contig 14961 bp, 15 predicted proteins | sample 7278091 | NCBI WGS metagenome assembly JAAUYG01 (sample SAMN14350201, study PRJNA611818) | marine sediment metagenome | isolation source: surface marine sediment (0.6m) | place: French Polynesia: Moorea | collected 2018-08 | reverse complement strand
TGGCATCGGGTACAGTCAGAGAAATAATTGTATTGGCTTTATATTGAGGAGCAAGTTTAGTTAGCTCGTTAGTTAGCTTGACTTCATTAACATCGCGATCGCCACGAATACTAATTAAAACCAAGACTGTCATCCCATTATCATAGACAACCTCATACAAAACGTTTTTGACAATTACCGTAGGAGAACATTTAACTACCTCTGCTACCTTAGCGATAGTTTCTGTATCAGGGGTAGCTAGCTTTTCATAACTACTAAAAGGTGAATCCTCAACATCTGGAGGAAGAGAAACCGCTTTTTCTGTATTAGCTGCATACTTACCATCTTCAGTGTAGAGAATCTCGTCTTCTCCTGCTTCTGCCAAAATCATAAACTCTTGTGAACCAGAACCGCCAATTGCCCCAGAGTCCGCTTCTACAGGGCGAAACTGCAACCCACAACGAGTCATGATATTACGATATGCTCGATCCATTGCCTGATAAGTTTTTTTCAGACTCTCTTCATCAGGATGGAAAGAATAAGCATCCTTCATAATAAATTCCCTGCCTCGCATTAAGCCAAAACGAGGGCGAATCTCGTCGCGGAACTTAGTTTGAATCTGGTATAAATTCACAGGTAACTGACGATAAGAACGAATAGTTTCACGGGCTATAGTAGTAATAACCTCTTCATGAGTAGGTCCTAATCCCAATTCCCGCTCACTGCGATCGGTTAGGGAAAACATAATCCCTTCCGCCTTAGTATAAGTATCCCAACGTCCTGATTCCTGCCATAACTGGGAGGGTTGTAGCTGGGGTAACAAACATTCCTGCGCCCCCGTTGCATCCATCTCTTCCCGCACAATGCTCGAAACTTTTTGCAACACCCGCCACATCAAAGGCATATAAGCATAAATACCGCTACCAATGCGACGAATATAGCCTGCACGGAGTAGCAATTGATGACTGGGTATTTCTGCCTCTGCTGGAGTCTCTCGCAGTGTCACAAACAGCATCTCGTTTAGTCGCATCGTTATTTCCTTGGGTAAAATTCCAGAATTTTTATTTTATCAGTCATCAGTTTAGTTGTTATTAGCTCCTATGAAGTTTAAGTCGGCATTGTATGTTTAAATATTTTTTTAGGGAACAATAAATGAATAATAAGTTCTCTGGAGGTGGGCATTAATTATGCAAGATGATCGAGCACATAACTTAAGCCATGAGGCAAGTCGCGCCAAACCTCATCTTCAATCTAGACCAATACATTATGACTTTTCCTATAAAAAGCCCTTTCCCTCACAGAAAACTATCGAACAATTATTGTCCGAAGGATATATAGGGATCGATCATAAATTAGCTAATGATAATGCTTTTGCCGCGATTGCCTATAAATTTAAAAATCAAATTAAGTGGACAATAAGTAGCCAAGTTGAAGACGAAATCTGGCTGATGACTACCGATAAAAAGGCTTTATATAGACTCTCAGAATTTATGCTCAATAAGTTTAGCTGGAGTCCAATGATCTATTCTGCTAAACCCGAAGAAGCCTTTATTTTCACCCCTAAAAATAATACAGAAAAAGCGGCAATTGAAGCTACGATTTCTGGTGAATATGGCTGGCAGGGTTCTTTATACTCCCTAGAATTCTCTGAATATCAAGACAATGAGGCTGGGTTTATTTTTGCGACCAAACCATTAGATTCTCTACAGCCAGAATGGCTGTTAGTAAAATTAAACTTTTGCGACTATACAGGCTCTTGGAGTCATCATGAGGGAACATTAGAACAAGTTTATTATATTTGGAAAGAAAAAATCCAACTATCTGAGCCTAACTACAATCCTACTCCTGATGAAATATTAGATGCCATCAGAGATTAGACTACCGACAAGGCAAAACTAGCCTTTAAACTCAAATTTGTGTGGTCGATCTATAGATAATAATAAGATTTACTTGGTAAGCTAAGTAAAATAAACACTATCCACAAGCGATCGCATTTAATAAAATGATTATTCTACCTGGTGCAACCGTTAAAATTACTAACTCTGATGATATCTACTACAACTTTCAAGGTTTAGTACAACGCATTGATGATGGTAGAGTTGCCGTACTATTTGAAGGAGGTAACTGGGACAAGCTAGTAACCTTTAATTTATCTGAACTAGAAGCTGTAGATTTAACCAAGAAAAAGAAGAAAAAATAACGTTACCATATTGAGGATAAATATAACTGGGATAAATGAGTAGCATTCTGCTTTATCCCTTATTCGTAATCCTTTAAAAATGCGTCTTCCTCTTCCTCAGTTTACAATTGACGGTCGCAATCCTAAACATATCGGGGAAGTGATCGAAACTTCCACAACTCAATATTTGGCTCAATGTCTTGAACCAGAAGATTTAAAATTTCCAGTGATGCCACCCTTTGGTAGTTGGATTAAATCTTTCGATGAAGAATCTGGAAACAAAATTCTGGCGGTTGTCACTTACGTGACCACTAGTCCAATTGATTCAGTCCATCGTGCCAGAGCATTAGGCTTATCTCTTGAAGAATTGCGGGAACAACAGCCTCAAATATTTGCCATGCTCAAAACTGAATTTAAAGCAGCAATTGTCGGCTTTGAAACTCCTAGTGATTCTAATGGTCATAGTGCCAATTTAGGTCGAGTATATCAATATCTGCCTCCTCGTCCCCCTCAAATCCATCAAGCTGTTTATCATTGCGATGCAGCGGAGGTAGTTCACTTTACCGAAAATTTAGACTTTCTTAGAACTCTCTTACAAGCAAAAGATATTCCCGTGGAGTCTTTAGTTGCGGCTTCGGTGCGCGATGTGTATCGTCTGCGACAGGCAAATCGAGATTGGTTAGTTAATGTAGGTCGAACTCTTAGCACTCTATTAAAAGACGATTACGATCGCCTTCGTTACATTCTGAGTCAGATTCATTGGTAAGACGGGAACAACTAAAATTTAATCTCTGGACAATTGGCGATTGCAAAGCAAGTGCGCGGAGCGCAATCGCAGTTATTCTCGTTCCCTCGTCGATAGTTTTTTGGTGGGGAAGAAATCATCTTGATTCAACGTCAGGGAAAAAACCTTTCTCAAAGGCAAGCCAAACCGATGTGGCTAGCATGGATAGGAGAAGAAGAATTATCGTTAACCGACCTATGGAAATTATATTTAAGACGCTTTGCCATTGAGCATTGGAACCGTTGCGCTCGCTTTTCGGTGCAGTCACTATAATTGTTTTTGGGTTTGATGAGTTCTAGCTTAATATACGATCGTAACGGAGATCGGTTTTATAGAAAGCAACGAGGTTTAAGGCGATCGCAATGAGGATTAATTACTTACAAACAATCTTTAAAATTACCAGTTTTATAGTTTTATCTACTAATATAGCTGCTTGTTCCGAACTTCAAAATGAACGAGTCAGCCAACCAGAAATAAACCAATCTGAAAACCCTGCGATCGCAACAAATAGTCTTGAAAAACCAACTTGGAACAATATAGATATTCAAACTTTTTCTGGTCATAGCGACGCTATATGGTCTGTAGCCATAAATCCCCAGCAACACTTAATTGCTACTGCTAGCGAAGATAATAATATTAAACTTTGGAACGCTCAAACAGGAGAATTAGTTCGCACTTTAACAGGACATACTAAAGGGGTTTTATCCGTTAGTTTCAGTCCCGATGGAGAACGACTAGCTAGCAGTAGTAAAGAAGGAGTGATTAAAATTTGGCAAGTTGCTACTGGGGAAAATATTCGGAGTATTGACGCTAGTGAAAAAGCCGTCAGATCTTTAGTGTATAGTTCTGATGGCAAGAAAATAGTTAATAGCAGTTGGGACAACGACATTAAAATTTGGAACGCCGAAACTGGGGAATTAATTAACACTTTAACGGGTCATACCAAAGGAGTTTATGCTGTTGCCCTTAGTCCCGACAATAAAATAATAGCTAGCGTGAGTAAAGATAAAACTATCAAATTATGGGATTTAGAAACAGGTAATTTAATTAACTCAATTTCAGGACATGATGATAATATTAGAACCGTTGCGTTTAGCCCCGATGGAAAAATTATTGCCACTGGAAGCGTCGATAAATTTATCAAATTATGGCAGGTAGAAACAGGAAATTTAATTAATACCTTATCCGATCATTCTTTATATATTAATTCAGTTGCTTTCAACTCTGATGGTACAACTTTAGTCAGTGCTGCTGAAGATAAAACAATTAAATTATGGAACTTAAATGACGGTAAAATAATTCGTACTTTATCGGGAAGTAGTTCGGGAGTAAATTCTGCTATTTTTGTTAATGGCGATCGCAGTATAATTAGCGGTAGTGCTGCTAGCGATAATAAACTAAGAATCTGGCAAGATAGTAATTAATTCATTCTGTCTAAATTCATGGATTGACATCGCCAAAGTTTAATCTTGCTATCTTTTGTCTTGGTAATGTGGACTTTCGGGATAGTTCAGAATAGAGGTAAGTTCAAATATTAAAAGATTAATTCCCACGTTAGTCCTACTCTATTAGAAAGTAGTGCGGGGATAAATTCTGCTATTTTTATGACGGGCGATCGCGGTATAATTAGCGGTAGTGCTGCTAGTGATAATAAGTTGAGAATCTAGAAAGAGAGTAATTAATTAGTGGATGAAAAAGGTGTGGGAGTAATAAATTTTGAGTAATGGCTAAATTTTACTTCATAACCAATGGGTATTTACTCATTACTCATTACTCATCGATTGATATTGCCAAAGTTTAAGAGTGCTATCTTTGCCACTACTAACTAACAAATTTTTTTGCTGACTAGTAGCTAATGCTAAAACCCAATCATCATGCTGCGAGAGGGTGGTGATTAATCGAGCCTCTTTGATGCTCCATACTTTAATCGTATTATCGATCGAGCCACTAAATACAGTTTGAGAATCTCTAGTAATAGCTAGGGTGACGACGCGATCTTGATGACCTTCAAAAGTTGTAATTAACTCACCGCTCTCTAATTGCCAAACTTTAACAGTTTTATCCCAACTACCACTAACTAAATATTGACCATCGGGACTAATTGCGATCGCTCTAATTGCATTTTGATGTCCTTGAAACGATCTTAACAGGCTTCTCTCTTTAGCATCCCAGATTTTTATTCTCTTATCTTTACCTGCACTAGCAAATACTCGACCATCAGGACTGAATGCTACAGCATAAACTACAGTATCATGAGAAAAGATAATTGCATTTGCTTCGCCAGTTGTCAAATTCCAAATTCTAATACTTTCATCTTCGCTACTACTAACTAAAGTTTGACCGTCGGGACTTATAGCTAACGACCAAATACTAGCTGAATGACCCTGTAATTGTCTTTCTAAATCACTATTTTGTCGATTCCAAACTTGAATGTTACCATCCCCGTCTCCAGAGATTAATTGATTAGTGTTAGGCCTAAAAACCAAAGCACGAATTACATTTTGCTCTTGGCTTAATATCTTTTTACGGTCTTTGTTTTGGCGATTAAACAATTTAATCGTGCCACTAGAGTTTCCACTGGCAAGCAATTCTCCATCAGGCGAAATAGCTAAAGACCAGATTTCTTCTGATGGGGTAATCTGAATACTGTCAACTAGCTCGATTGCAAATTGAGATTCGTCTGAGGATGGTTTTAATATTTTGGTAAGCAAGGCGGTTAAAGACATTCCTGCCAACGCTAAAGCTCCATATTTTAAAACCCTTCTTCTCGTAGTCGGTTTTTGGTGTTGAGGCGCGACGGAGAGGATTTTTGTGTCTGCTATCTTGCTTGGCTGGCTCATTCCGCCTAAGCTCGACCAAGTTGGTAAGATTATCCCCGGATTTTGGACGATAATTGGTTGCCAGCTCGCACCGGGATATTTTTCCTCTAATCCTTGCAATTTTTCTCGCGCTTCTCTAACAGCTAAATAGAAATATTTCCCACTAGCAAAACCAGTTAAAAAATATTTGAAAAATTGCTGCGCTACCAGATCTGGTAAGGGTTCGCGCATGACGATAATTTGTGGCAAATTAAGCTCTTCTAAAAAACTTGCTAAACCCAAGCCATCGCAGGAATTAAAAATAGCTAGTTTTAACCCCCATCGTTCGACTGCTTTTTTTAAAGCATAAGATAATTCTTCTAAACTCAGACTATCTTCCGGGTTAATATAAATTCGACCTGTTTCTAGCTCGCTTTGACTGTGTCCAGCAAAAAATAAAATATCCCATTTTTTATCCCATAATTGTTCGCTAATTTCTTCTCGTTGTGGTTCGCATAAAAAAGTTAGCTCAGCATTAGTTAATGTTTTAGTTAATACTTGCTTATCTTCTGCGACATTAATGCCTCTGCTATCGCCTAAGATCGCTAAGATGGAGATACCCCGTTGCTCTATGGTAGTCTGATTAATTGTTATTTTCTCGTAGTCGTTAGTGGCTAAAGCTATTTCAGCATAGGGATATTTTTCTAATAATTCCCATAAATGCCAAGGTAATTTACGCAGTTGTTTGTCAGTAGTGCGAATTAAAATTCTTATTGTTTCATTAGGCTCAATTTTCTCGATAAATTTACGCCAAATAGGTTGAAATTGAGGCGAATTCAACCAATCATTTAGTTGTTGTTTTAATTGATTGACCAAACGAAGAGATTCAGCCAGATATTTTTGAATTGAACCATCGTAAGTGATTTTTTTAGCACTAATATGGCTAGTCGAATTAAGGCTACGGTAATTATATTGCCACAAAGTGTATGTTTCTTGCAGTTGTGGTGCTGGAGGTAAACTACCAGATACTTCTAGTTCTCTTGTCTTTGCTTCTGGAGCAATAGCCAGGTTAACTTGCAATCCTAGCTCTAAATTTCCGTCTAGTTTTAGCTCTACTACTTTGCTCATCCAGCTTTAAAGAATAAAATCTTCTTGGAAACAATTATTAGATAACTCCAACTTAATACTAAAAGCTTCTCCGCAAGTTCCAGTAAAATCAAATTTAAGATTTTTGTTCTCTTGACGAGTAGTAGCTTCCATTACCGTATCTCCATCTGAATCCAATAACATTAGTTGTAATCCACTTGGTAAGTATTCTTGTTTTAATTCAGGTATAATTTCTACCATTACATCTCGATTAGAGGTTGAGGTTTGTGTAACTCTAACTATTAAAATTATTGGTGTACTATCTGGATCTATTGAAATTACTCTACCACCTCCAACCCCAGAATTTCTAAATGCAGGTGTGACGATGGGAGTTTCTAAGAATTCTGCTGCCATTTGCCAACCTCCTTCAAATATTTCTTGAAACCAATTTTCTAGATTAATTATCGTTTTTTCTCGAGATTTTACGGAGATATTTTTAGGTTGAGAAACAGTTTTGATCGCATCTTTTTCTTCATCAAACCCTTGTCTAATTTTATCTTTCAACCCAACAGGAGGTGATATGGGGTTAGCATCAGTAGCTAAAAGCCCCATAACATATAGAGATTGACGAATTTGCTCCCGCATAGCTGGAGACGATTGGATTAATTGCTCTACTTGCGCCATTTCTGCTTGGTCTAAATCATCGTAACCGTTCACTCCCCCCCAAAAAAAAGCGAGTGCTAAAACTACGCACCCAAGATAAAAAACGAGAGTGAGTTAAACGAAAGTTTAATGACAGTTGAGATTTAAGTTCATTTGTGCCAAATCATCTTTACTTAGTCCAGCCATGATTTATAGCATACAGCATTTCACCTGGCTCAAATTTATTTGGGTTCAATTTACAGTTTGTTTTAGGGGGGGGAGTGAACGGTTACGTTGGGGTAGTGCCGAATCCAATCTCAACCCAAGTATTTCCCCTAATTCAAGGTCAAAGATCGATTACCGCTAGCCCTTTGGGTAGCCCGACTACTACAGCTAAGATGCTCGAATTTGCGGCACGTCACAATATTCAGCCAATTACTGAAACCTACTCTTTTGATCGAGTTAATGAAGCGGTGGAGCGATTGCATAGTGGCAAGGCTCGCTATCGTTTGGTATTAAAACGTTGACAGTGCTTATGTACTAAATTTGGTTTTGAGCAACAGTCACAGGTTATTTTAGTTTTGTAGCTTCTGTAGCCTTTGTAGGGTGGGCAAATTATTAAATTAAGCGTTTCAGCTAGATAAATTTGCCCACCTCTTAAACTAAAGCTAACATCAAGCAGTTTAAGAAATACTCAAATCTGATGCTTGAATATAGCAAAAGTTAGCAATCTAATTTTTGTCTTTGTTCCGATAGAGAACATTCACAATTAATCTGGCAATTGCTTTAAAAAAACTGGGCTTTTGCTCATCAGTAGAAGCGGAAACTACAGAAGTTTCTGGTGTTTTAGTAGCTGGTGTTTCTCTAGTCGAAGACTCTTTTACTACTGGTGATTGATTACTTGCTGATTTTGCCGTGGGAGTTTCTGTTACTGCTGGAGTGGGGCTTTCTTTTGTTTCAACCACAGGATTTTCTGTGATTACAGAAGTTTGTTCTTCTTTGGTCTCAACTACGGGAGATTCTATTGCTACTGAATCTTTGCTTTCTGCGGGCTCAGCTTTAGAAGATTCCGTTTCTGGAGATGATAAAGCATGACATTTAGTTAAAAATTCTTCTAGTTTTTGACGATCTTCTAAAGCTGTTTGACGTGCATTAGCAGCACACTGTGCTATGTCGTCTTTCCCTATATACGAAAGCCATTTTTCTAAATCTTCTCTAACTAAATAATTGGTGCCGTCAGCAGGAAATTGTTGACATAATTCTAATAAATCTTCTGCATTGTGAGCTAATTGACCATTTGGGAAGTGGAAAGGCTGAGTCATGGTATTATGTTTTAAATTAAGCAAAGTTCAACTTTATCTTGCCACAGGTAATCAAGATAAGCCTCTATAAGGCTTTGAGATGTTAATTGATAGCTACTAAGCAGGTACTTTCATACCTCGTTCCACGGCTGGGCGTTGCTTGATGATTTCGTACCAGCGTTTTAGAGCTGGATGTTCATCTAGAGTTAATTCCATAAACTGATAGGCCGCAACCCAAGGATAAATAGCAATATCCGCAATTGAATAATCACCGCTAATATATTCTGTTTTAGTTAATTGAGTATTTAAGACATCGTATAACCTCAGGGTTTCCTTCTTATAGCGATCAATCGCATAAGGAATTTTTTCTGCGGCAAATCGATTAAAGTGATTATACTGTCCAAACATTGGCCCCACACTGCCCATCTGAAACATTAACCACTCAATAGTCTGAAAACGCTGTTTGGGTTCAGTTGAGAGGAGTTTTCCCGTCTTTTCCGCCAAATAGATTAAAATCGCTCCTGATTCAAATACAGTAATATCGGCATCGCGATCGATAATGGCAGGAATTTTACTGTTGGGATTAATTGCAACAAACTCAGGGGTGAACTGTTCGCCTTTGGTAATGTCTATGTTATGTACTGTGTAATCTAACCCCACTTCTTCGAGCATAATAGATGCTTTGCGACCGTTGGGAGTAGTAAAAGTGTAAAGATCAATCATTGTTAGTAGAGGATAACTGGATGAGTATCAGCAATTTCAAGCAATTTTACTGATCGGATTATGTTGCTAATGACTAAATATCTCCCTCATCTCGGTAAACTAATAACTAAGTTTAATTATGTGATTTTAGAATAATTAAGAGTTTGTTGGTTGATATGAGCAATACAGTTTGGGAATTAGATTTTTATTCACGTCCAATTTTAGATGAGAATGGCAAGAAAATCTGGGAAGTGTTGATTTGTGAGAGTCCCAACGATATAGATCGATCGCCTGATAGTTTATTTAAATACAATCAATATTGCTCTGGTAAGACGGTCAACTCTTTGTGGTTAAAAGAAGCAATTGAAAAAGCGATCGCCGAAGCAAAAACTTCGCCCAAGAAAATTCGTTTTTTCCGTCGTCAGATGAATAACATGATCGTCAAAGCCTGTGAAGATGCTGGTATTACTCCTCTTCCTAGTCGTCGTACTTATGCTCTTAATCAATGGATCGAAGAAAGAATTAAAGATGTTTATCCCCAAGAAGAGGGATACGATCTCAAAACCGCCAACACCCTTTCAGTACAATATCCACCCTTGAACCCTATCCCCCTACCCGATGCTGTCAAAGGAGATCAGGGAGATAAATGGATCTTTGTTAGTTTGACTGCGGCTGACTTTGATGAAATGAAAGAATGGGATATTGCTTTTGAAGAATCTTTTTCCCTTTCCTTAATGGATATTACTCCAGATACCATTATTCCTGGCTTAATTATCTACTCTCCCCGCGCTAACCCTCTTGCGGCTTGGATGTCGGGATTGGAAATGGGTTATTTAAATCTAGAAACGGATCTGCGTCCTCAATTGCGTTTAGAAACAGGATTAAGCGACAGTTGGACGCTGGTTAATCTAACCAATAAAGAAACCGTCCAACAGGCGCAAGATTTTGAAACAGCTAAACAGAAAGCCAGTGGAGTACACTTCCTTGCAGTTCAATCATCTCCAGATTCTGAATCTTTTGCAGGATTTTGGTTATTAAAAGAGTGATTTTACGCCTGATGTGAATTACTTCATTTATTTGTTTTAGCTAATGGCTAATAGCTAATAGCTAATAGCTATAGCTTTACTGTGATTTGGACGGTACTAACCGCTTTTCTAAAGACTTCACGCGAAGTTTGGCAGTATTATTTTCAGGATCGTATTTCAAAGCTTCTTTGTAGGTTTCTACTGCTTTAAGAATCATCTGTCTTTTTTCATAAACATTAGCCAGATTATTTAGAGCAACGACATAATCAGGATATAGTTTCAAAGCTTCTTTGTATTGGCGAATCGCAATGTCGTATTGTTCTTGAGCGAAGTAAGCATAGCCCAAAGCGTTATGAATTAAAGCCTGATTTTCTGGCTCTAATTCCTTGTCTGCCTTTAAAGCTTTATTTAACAAGGTTACCGATTGAACAAATAGCTTTTTATCTAAATAGAGACTACCCAATTCATAATATTCTTCAGCCGTACCTTTTTCTTGTTTGAGTTTATTTTGGAGACGAGAGAAAGTACTTTCTTGCTTACGAGTTTTGATTACTTCGCGCAAAATGTAAATAGCAGCGAAAACTAGTATTGCCAGTAAAGCAGAGATGTATATTATAGGTAAATTCTCATTCATGAGCGATCGCAGTTTAACTTGAATTTTTAACTTACATTTATGATTATTGATGATTGTCCCATATATACCAAAGCAAGATCCTTAACTGTTAATAAAATGTTGAAGCCTAAAGCCATTTCCAATCAGAGAAAGTAGCAGCCTGTCCGCACTTTTGCCCCGAATCATCATGTAAATTCCAAATTGTTGTCGTTTTAATCAAGAATCTTTGCCCAGTACGCGAAATCCTTACTCCTTGGTAATTATCGATGTATCCTTGTTTAGCTACTTGTTCTAGCGCAGCGGCTCTAGTAGCTCGGTTGACTGGTTCTGCGGTTAATCTAGAAGGAGTTTGAATTAATTCTTCCCAGCTAGTTGACCATAGTTGCAAAGCTTTCTGATTACCATAGTTCAGTATAGGATCTGCTTGAGTGCCATGAGAAACGACCACAAAAGGAGCATAAAATAAATCTTTGGCTAATTGCTCTGGGGTGCTGAGAGGCTCGATCAACTCTTTACCCAATAGTTGTTTAAAACTCTCTGCTAAAATTTGACTCCAACAAATAATTTCTGGCTGTTTCCAAACTGGCACGGACATAAAATCAAGGACAAGAATCTAAAAAATAAAAAGCTGAAAAGTCACCGTTACACCGCCGTAAAACGACGGTGTAACGGTGACCGGTGTTCCCCGGTCAATCACACCATCACACTTGACTTAGCTCAATAATGTTACCATCTGGATCTTGAGTAAATAAAGCGGCACGTCCAGAAGCACTCATTTGTATCGGATATCCCTTACTCTCTAGGTGAGCTTTGACTTGTTGTACATTGTCTACTGCTAAAGCTAAGTGAGGATTTCGTCCCCATTTCTCTTGATTAACTACCTGGGAAACATAACCTGGAGCAACAATCAGGTGTAGTTGATATTCTGCGATTTGATACCATAATCCTGCATACTTAAGCGATCGCTCTGGAGATTTAACTAAGCCTAAAACCTGGCTATAGAATTGTTCTGCCTTATGCAAATCAGAAACCAAAATAGCTGTATGCAAACAGCGAGTAATTTTCATGGCTCGACGTTACTTAAAATATTCCTGAATTTCTTTTTTCTCTTGCCTACTATCTAATACTTACCACCATACATAATTATGAGCCCGTTACTGTAATTGGCGATCGCCCATATTTAGTAGCGATCTATCTTTTCTATCTGCTCTCTTCAGCGATTATACTCCGCGCACTTTCTTAGCAATCGCCATATTTAAACTTCCAGAAAATACGGCTCTATTGACCTAGTAATTTGATTCATAAGCTTTCTTTAGTCGTGAGATTAAAAAAATTCAAGCTGTAAGTATCGCTTTTTTTACTTTTTAAGGTACTATTTGTATATAGACTTTAATCTATTAATTTATTTTTACAATAGATTAAAGTCAATTTGGTTTTGATGTTAGACAAGGCTAAAAGCCTTTGCAATCTAATGACATACTGCATTCTATTTCTCTTAGGACTAGCAACAACCTGGGTTGGCTTCAAAACAGGAGACGAAATTCATCGATTAGCTCTAGCTTCTGTCGGTCTTGTTTCTTTAAGTTGGGGATATCTTTTTAGCCCTTGTTTATTTCAATCTCTAAGTGGAATTTTAATTTTGGGTGCTTACCAAATCTATATTTTTACAGTTGATTGATCCCTATGATTTTGTCTGAAAGCATAGATTTATCTATTTTGTCAATGTTAAAAACTTAAAACATAGTAAAATTTATCAATATAACATTTGAAATTGTTACCATGTCAATTACGAACAAGATTCACTTTAGGAACGTCAAAGGCGATATCTTCGGTGGGGTCACTGCTGCGGTTATCGCCTTACCAATGGCTCTAACCTTCGGGGTTGCTTCGGGGGCTGGGGCTTCGGCAGGACTTTGGGGCGCGATTTTGGTCGGCTTTTTTGCTGCACTGTTTGGCGGAACTCCCACACTAATTTCCGAGCCTACTGGTCCCATGACAGTAGTTATGACCGCTGTAATTGCCTCTCTAACGGCTGCCAATCCCGAACAAGGGCTGGCAATGGCATTTACGGTAGTCATGTTGGCTGGAATTTTCCAAATAATTTTTGGGGCTTTAAAACTGGGTAGATACGTTACCATGATGCCCTACACGGTCATATCTGGCTTTATGTCGGGGATTGGGGTAATTCTGATTATCCTGCAACTAGGACCATTTTTGGGTCAGGCTAGTCCCAAAGGCGGAGTAGTCGGCACGGTACAAAATATCCCAACGCTATTTGCCAATATTAATGCTCTCGAAACTATACTAGCTGCTATAACTGTGGCTATTTTGGTTTTATATCCTAGTAAGTTAAAGAAATTTTTGCCACCTCAGCTACTGGCGTTAATTGTCGGGACGTTAATTTCTATATTGCTATTTGGTAATGCAGATATTCGTCGTATTGGTGAAATATCCGTTGGTTTACCCAGCTTACAACTACCTACTTTTAGTGGCGCACAACTTCAGACCATGTTGTTTGACGCTTTAGTCCTAGCAATGTTGGGCTGTATCGACGCTTTGCTGACTTCTTTGGTAGCAGACAGTTTAACTCGTACCGAACACGACTCAAATAAAGAATTAATGGGTCAAGGTATTGGTAATTTAGTTTCTGGTTTGTTTGGCGGTATTGCTGGTGCTGGTGCCACTATGGGTACTGTGGTTAACATTCAAACTGGTGGTAGAAGTGCGGTATCTGGTTTGACTCGTGCTTTAGTTTTACTTGTAGTAGTTTTAGGCTTGAGTCAATATTTGACAGTTATTCCTAGTGCAGTATTGGCAGGTATCGCCTTTAAAGTAGGTGTCGATATTGTAGACTGGGGTTTCCTCAAACGCGCTCACAAAATTTCTCCCAAAGCAGCAACTATTATGTATGGGGTAATTGGGCTGACGGTTTTCGTTGATTTGATTGTTGCGGTAGGTGTCGGGGTATTTGTTGCCAATGTTCTGACTATCGAACGTCTTTCTAATCATCGTGCCGATAAAGTTAAAGCCGTTACTTACGACGATGAAGAGATCGAGCTAAGACAAGAAGAAAAAGAGTTACTCGAAAGAGCCAATGGTCGCGTACTTTTATTCTATCTCAGCGGTCCGATGATTTTTGGGGTAGCTAAAGCAATCTCCCGCGAACACAATTTAATTAATGATTATCAAGCATTGGTTTTAGATTTATCTGAAGTTCCCATTTTAGGCGTGACTTCTGCCTTAGCTTTAGAAAATGCTATTGAAGAAGCACTAGAAAAAGGTCGTCAGGTATTCTTAGTTGGTGTCAGCGGACAAGCTGAAAAACGCTTAAGAAAATTGGGTGTCATGGACAAAGTTCCCACTCAAAATCTAATGAGCGATCGCATTACCGCTCTCAGACAAGCAGTAAATTACGTTGACGAACACGTCAGTGATTTTGAAGGTAACCCCTTGCCTCCTCAAGCAATTGGGTAACTTTCTTCAAAGCTTCGATTAATTTAAGACAATTTCTTCTATTATTCGAAGTTCTATTTTGATTCCAGTTTTAATAATTTTTTAACCAAGTAATAAATAACCATGATACATTTAGCATCACTATTTCATAGTGGATTAGCCCCCGATATTGTATTTTCCGACTCATTGTTAGCAACTGCACCTAATTCTGAAGCCGCGCCGATGGTTTTAGCAGGAGTTTTGCTCAGTCTCGTCTTTATATATTTAGCGAGCAAACTAGGGGGAGAACTTTCTAGATTAGTCGATTTACCCCCCGTCTTAGGTGAATTAGTTGCTGGTGTAGTAGTCGGGGTTTCGGCATTGCACTTATTGGTATTTCCCGAAACAGGTGCAGTTGCT
>JAAUYG010094941.1_pt1 | contig 14963 bp, 13 predicted proteins | sample 7278091 | NCBI WGS metagenome assembly JAAUYG01 (sample SAMN14350201, study PRJNA611818) | marine sediment metagenome | isolation source: surface marine sediment (0.6m) | place: French Polynesia: Moorea | collected 2018-08 | reverse complement strand
GAACTGGAACGGGCCCAGCGCCGTGACTCACAGGGACAATCAATGTCGCGCAGAGGTCCCGTCCCTTGTCAAGGTTGCCTTCTCGCCGTCCTACCAGTAATCAATGTGCGCCTGAAATGGGTCTTTTGTGTATATCATGCCGCAATTTCTGATATTATGTAAGCTGGAATTAACCCACATCTTTCATCTGTTTTCTCTGAATTATTTCTGTCGGACAAAAAATATCATCACCGCCGAAAGTCACCTTTCGCGTTCTAACCCAGAAACAGTTCCCACACATTTGCGAATTTCCACGGGACTCAATAATTGCAAAGAGAAGTCCACAGGAAATGGAAAACCTTGCTTGGATTGGCTAATATTTTTTCTCTTCTCTCCTGAACAACCTTGCGCGTACCATTAGTGTCTTCCAGCGGGCCATCCGAGTGTCGGTAGAAAGGGGCCATTCACATTTATCAATAATGAATTGACATAAACCAATCGGCCGGATTCAATTCCATTCCAAATCCTGTATCAATATGGCATTGGCCCTTCAGTAGCCTGTGCAGCGGAGACGATTCCCCGAAGTCTCCTTCCCACAGTTCTATCTCTCTCCTAGCCATTTACATGGCGAGAAAATAGTTACAAGGCAATGGTGCATGAAAATCAATGGCTTCATATTTTCGCAGCGACGGAGCGATGAAATGGCCCTTGACGGCACAACAAGCGTGCCGAGATGTAATCACTTAAATGGTCCTGATTCTGAACCCGCTTTTTGCAGCAGGAAGGACTGAGTATCAAGTAAGCAAAGAGCCTCTAAATCACGCAGGTCTGGGACCATCCTCCTGCAGATGAAAATGTGTAGGCCAGATTTTCATATGGACAGGAAAAGCAGCGGTGGTGGGTGGATTTCAACACTACAAATGCTCCAGTGTGGCTCACACAAGACTAGCCTATGGTTGTTTTCACCACAGCGGATATTTTTCTGTGACCTGTGCAGTCGCCGCTGGTGATTTCTGCACAGTTCAGCTCAGCGGCTTGTCCTGACCTCTCCCAATCTTGCTCTTCCGGAAAGACAAAGAAAGCCACAACTGACCAAAAGACATTGTTTTGTTTACTGGGGAATTTGTGAAGCAAGAAAAAATGCGACCTAAAAATATAGCCTGACCATGAGACTGGTTTTTCTGTAATGCATCACCAAAGCAAGAAAGGCACGATGTTCACCGTTACTCACAGCCACAACTATAGACTGTTGCACACGTTTGGGATTCTCTTTCCAGTCTGAAGGTCGTTACGTCGAAAACCAATCACACATCCTGGACCTGGGTCTGTGTCAAAATAGCTGCTGTCAGCTGTGTCTGTGTGGTGATGGGGGCTACAAATTATGGACAACATAACGCACTTTAGGCCTCGAGTCTTCAGCCTCTGAGCATGGTCACATCTACAAAGAGTCTCTGAAGAAAGTACTGCGTTATGGTGATAGAGAGTGATAAATGGCCTTGGTGCCAAAAAGGTTCATTCCCCAAAGAAGTACTGAGATACAAAGATGACAGAAAATATCTATCGACTGTCATTTCATCAATGTTCAGAGCATTTCACCAACTCGAACGAAAAGCACCACAGTCTCCAGTGGAGAGGTTCAAGTTGCTTGAAATTCAAGGTGAAAAGTCAACAGACAGAAAGAGTGTTTTTCAATGCAGACTCTTTGTGAAGAATTCGGGGAAAAGGTCTATTTGCTTGGGAGTCTAAACATCTGGCCATTGGCGCACTGCTCGGAAGTTCATCCCAGGACAAGTTTCAGCAAAGAATGTATCCACAGCTTCCATTTGGAAAGCCTCTTTGCAGCGAAGCCCTCAATTAACAATTTTCTCATAACGGCTGAGTTGTGGAGTTTGAATCAGCACTGAAGTCACATCTGCTGAAGCGATTTCTGTGACTTGAAAACGTCAGTATGGCTGTCGTACTGGGGTGACATGAGCCAGAATTATGCCTGGCCGTTTTTGTACAAGCGTTAACACCTTTTGTCCACACAAGGCAATCCAACAATCTCGCAAGGTTATTAATCCAAACGCCCACACAAGAAAAAGATCCACCATCCAGATGGAACGCCACTTTCGCGTCACGCTTCATCCACTGCAAACGTGCAGAACAAGTCACACCACTCGATGCAAAAACGCCAAAGCTGAACTGACACCACAGCAAACTTCTACGATGGTTCACACGCGATTTCAAGAACAATCGTAAAACAGCAGACGGAAACGCACCTGTGTCGTTGATCCTGGAGTAGACGTTCTCGCCGGTGCCGGAGCTGCGGAGCGTGTCCAGGTTCGAGTCATGGTGGTGGTGATGGTTGACGAGTTCAGAGTCGGACTGCGAGCAGGACGAGGACCGACTCGACTCCTCGCACGACGGCGGGGTGCGCGACCGCCGCCGCTCCCACTGGTCCCCGGCGCCGTGGTGCTGGGTGGGCCGCGCCGGGTGGTGGCGCCTGTGGTGCGGGCGGTGGTGTGGGTGGTGGCCCCGCCGCACCCGCTGCTGCGGACTCGCGCCTTCCTCCGTCTCGCCTTCTCCTTCCGAACCACTCAAGTAACTGTACAAACGACTGATCGTGTTGTCCAAGTTCTCTATCGGAGATATGTGATTCTCATCTGGTGTCAAACCTGTCAAGCAGAAAGAAGATAAAACCACCATATGAAACTCTGTATTGCCTGCTGCTTATCGCATGTTAAATGGTTTTGTCTGGTGCGTTGGGACTTAGCCCGCGTTGAACGAAACCTCGGCATCCGTTGGGAACTGACGATGAAAAACTGTTTTCGACAATCAGTATCCCAGAACTGAATTCCAAACAGAAATTCAACCAGACCAAAAAGCCCCGTCGTCGGAAGTTGATTCGACTCTCTGAGAAAAGAAAAGAAAGACCACGGGCAATTTCGGCCGACTGTCCACTTTTTCCTTGTCTTGGCACAAGTTCTTTATTGCCGGTTTTTTCCTTGGCAATTTACATTGTGTTCCTGCAGCAGGCTCGGTGCACAGAGAGCCTTATTGGTATTCCTTTCTGCGGGCCTCAGTCAAGACGCTGAGGAGAATGGGAGAAGAATTTTGCCTCCTCGTCAGCAATAAAAAGCCACGTATTATGTGGGACATACTGTGATTAACGACCTCCTAGAAGACGTTAAAAGGCAGGAGATCAAAGGGATGCGAGTGCACTGATATCGAGGTACTGCAACGATTGAAGGACGTAAGGAGCCCAATGTCAGCAATCCCATATTGGGTTTGGGTTTTTATTAGTCCTTGCCTACTTAATCCTGCAGCGCTACTCGCCTGCAATTGGTAGTGACACCACTGCGGTTTTCGTTAATCCAACTGCGCATTTTCAACTTCACGCAAAACCATCTGCAATTCCCTGTGCGCATTGTACCCCTCCCACTCCACTCCCTGAATAAAGGAGGTTGAGGTTATCCCTCCAGAGTTTCCAAAGTATGTTTTAAATTTACAAACTATCTGATTCATTCTCCGTCCTCTTCACTGTTCCAATGGCACTTCTCTTCTTTCATTCTCGTTTCCTTCAAAGGCAGTCAACTGCAGTGCCCACAGAAAGCTTGATTCTCAGACCTGACCTAAATCACTGGCAACAGATAGTGATTCCACTGAAGGGCGTAAACTGGGATGAAGACCGCAAATTCCCGCTCTGACGGATCTTCCATCCACAGTTCGTGAGATGCCTACGTTTATTCCGTTTCCCCATCAAGACGCGTTTGCGCATGTTATTCCCGGGCGTGGTGCATGCGCTTTTCAATGCATCTTGCGTCCTCATCCATCAATCCCTGTTAACTAAAAGTGTATGTGCCGCGATATTCTTTTGTCATCTTCATTAGCTTCCATTTGCCCAGTACTCGCAGAAACATTTCAAATGTAAATTGAAGCTAAAATATTTCTTTTGTTCTGATGACTGAAAGGGGAACTTTGGACTTTTTTGTTTTTGTTTCCTCAACACAAACGTCCATTAAGGGATTTCGCATGAGGTTTGCAGATTCACCAGCAAAGGGTCCACCACCACACGACAGCTTAAAAATTTTCCTTGATGTGTGTGGCCAGAGACGAAGCCAAGCAAAGCAAGCCTGCGTCTCTCCTACATTTCGCCTGTGACTCGATTGTAAGCGTCTTCTGTGCCATTGCGATGAATAATGAAAAGCCTGCAGGCCTCGTCTGTACTTGTGCAGGTTAGAAGCAAGCGTAATGGCATTCCGCGTCAATACTGGATTCCATTCCCGTGCCGTAATCCAGTGTAATTAGCAAAATGTAACGCAAACTTGTCCTGGATGACCGAGACACTTCCTCTCGCAGACACCAACGGAATACTTTATCAATTTGCAGTATCTTAAGTTCCCTTTCCTGCATTAAACTTTCATGCAGCTGACGTGCTTGGGCTCCAACATTGTAGTATTTGGCAACTGGATGCCGTCGATCCGTATTCCTAAAATGGGTGTCTGGTTCTCCGTCTTTCTGCAGCACGAAGTTTTGCACACAGAAGCAATCAACACCCGGAGTGTCAGGTGAATACACGCGGCATTTCTTTTGTTTTGTTAAAGCTGATTATAAATCAATTCAGGCTGAAAAAGAGAAGATGCAACAATGAAGCTGCGCGAATTTTCCGCCTGGCTGCACCCTATCCGCATTCATCACTCTCCAGTATTAACCTCATTTCTATCTCATTTCTTGATCCAACAGACGACAGGCTTCGTAAATAATGAAGATAGAAACGGCTGCAGTCATTATTAGGACAAAAGAAGGGTGGAAAATCCTGCAGTAACTCGAGCGCTTTGTTTGCAGAACTTTTGAAGCCGTAATTGCAGCTAAATCTTATTGCTGATTAAAAATTGAATTTTGCCGGAGATAATGAGGCTGGAGTATCCGGAACAATGCGTTGTCTTTTTTTGCACGTGTCTGGATGACTTGCAGGTATTCTGGTGTCTTTCTGGCTAGCAACCTTTCAACAATGATGGATTTGGCCATTGCCTCTCCTTGAGTAATGTCTCTTCTTGAATCCCATCCTTTCTCGAAATTGTTCTTTCTCTATCTGTCACTGAGACTTTTGAAATGACAAGAGCTGCAGTTCATTGTACAATCATTCACAAAGTCGCTTTGCTGTCTTCAGACATGCCGCCGCATCTGCAGAAATGTTTCTGATTTAAAATCAGTAACAAGCTTAAGTCCTGGCAATTACCCTACTTATTCTGATGCAGGTCTCGGCTTCAATAAGCTTGAAATGCTCGACCTAAAGTGATACAAGTAACACTTGAGAGAGCTTTCCACTGGTCTTTGCAGCCCTCCGCTAGGGAAACATTACGCAGCTCAGCACCGGCTACTGTTGGTCCATATCAATACAATCTGCCACGGAGCAGACCTATCCTTAACCCTAATGGGATCCATCTCTAGTACCCGGCAACACTTTAGTCACCTTACCATTACCCATTTGTCCATTATGTCACTTTCCTTTCTCGTTTCAGGGGTCGCTCTCAAGGAACCTACTCCTCGTTTTCACTATCTTTTATGAGGCAGGACAAAACAGCATGCAAAATAATTGACCTTCAAATGGACAGACTGTCTGGATATGGCTCCGCAAGGACATCAGTTCTTCAGTCTTCCATGTAATCTTTGGATTTGCGCCCAGTCTAAAAGCAAATGGTCCTTCCCCATTCTGACACTGCAGCATTTCATTGAGAGCGACCATAAACATTACTCGACAGGTGACAATGTCTCAATCAATCAATATTTCGATCTTTTGAAAGCCAGGAAAACTTCAACAAACAAAGAAAGACCAGAGTGGATTTTCCGTTTCAGTGCTTATTAGAGGGATCACATGTTCATTTAGGATTTTTTCTCTTCTCCGGCTTTGACCACGATGATTGCTGCATTCAGCCAGGTTTCGTCCCGCCGAGACCACTGAAGCATTCACGATCCCATCTCCTTTCCTTCTGCCTGTCAACATACTGCATTAGAAAACCCAATCTGCTTTTAGTAAGAACACTCCATTCTTCGCATGAAAAGACGGATGCTTTGTGAATCTTGCTTTGAATGATTGATTCTCTCCAAATGTGGTCTAACACCTCCATAGCTTGTTGCAGGAAACCTGTTTGTGCAACGGAAAACATGATGATTGTTCCATTTGGTCTTAGAAATTGAAAACCGTCACTTGCTGAGCAAAACAAAATGAAGACATGGACTCCTGTCCAGGCCAACCATGGCCGATTTCCAGCTTTCCCGAGTGACAAAAAAAACACGATGCAAAAGCCAGCTAGAAACAATAAAATATGGATTCCTTCTCCATACAAGAGGCTTTTCTGAACAAGTGATCCTCAGGACACAAAACACCTCCCTTCAATTTCCTAAGAAGTTGTCAAAAATGTCATCCACTCAATGCCTGCAGAGCCACTGGAAAAGTGTGTCTTGTCAGCACAGACTGGTCCTGGTGGTCACTGGCAAAAAGGATGAAAATGGCCCGAACAGAAAACTTCTTCGCGTTCATCCTTCCTTGTCTTGTGTGTTGAGTTTTTTATCAACTTTTGACCAACTGCTTCTTTGGTTAGAGTGAACCTTTCATTTGGGCCGTAACTTCAGCTACCACACTCTATCATACTTCTGTGAAGACTCTTCAATAATTTACAGTTAGAAGGCAAACTAACGGAGCTGAACAAAAGTAATTACGGGTTTAAGTCATAAAACATTCATTATTTCGGGCTCCGAAAAAGTGTCAAGTCGACAGATGTAAATGTGTCGCCTCTGCGTATTTGATCATCCTGGTCAAACGAAGGTGTCAACTTCTGCTGTAGAAAGCAAAGCAATTTCTTTGGACATCCATTTGGGTGAAGAGAAAAGTTTTCTTCTGACCCAAAAAAAAGAAATCAATCAGTTCTCACAGCTTGTTCATACGTGAAAGTGTTCAGGCGAAGAAGCAGCGTCCCTCATTGCTGCTCACAGCACATGAACTTCAAATGCGTATGAGACCTGTGAAGCAGACTGCATAATGTCCATAAATCTTCTCCCATTGTATGGTTATGAATTAAACCAGCAGTTAAACATGCATTTAGCGCTGTTGAGTAATGAGCATCGTTTGAGACTTTAGCAGTTTCAATTCGGTCAGCTTTGTTGCGGGAAGAAGAGAAATCACTTGTTCATTAGGCCTTTTTCTCTCGGCTCTGGGTTTGACCACCATGATTGCTTCATTCAGACAGGATTGGTCCCTCGGAGACCAATGAAGCATTCACTATCCCATCTCCTTTCCTGCATACTCTTCTGGAATACCTAATCCCACCTATAAAACACCGACCCCAGGGCCCCGGAGCTGTACCACTCAAAGCTGCCTTCACAGGGGCACCGTCTGCATTCCCCTCACGTCACACCGTCTAAATAGCCTTTTCCAACAAATCTGTTTCTCTAATTAGATTTGCTTTGCAACCAGATGGTGTGTTGACACGTGGCTGGTTTGGCTTCAGTGGTGACAGGCAATTCCAAACATATCCCACCCAAGTCACACAGGTATACTTCATTACAGTAATGGATATTTCTTCTGCAAAACTAGCAGAGCAAGACCCTCATCCCTGTTGTTGGCGACGTGTTGTACGAGACGATTCTCATCTTCTCCAGCTGCAATCTTCCTCTGGCAGCTTAGACTTGCCGACCTTGCCTTGCTCGTTGCAGCTTAACACTCGCTGCTCGCTGAGATATCTTCATTTCCTTTACGCACAAAGACGTGAATTCTGAAAACAAGCACCCTCTGAACTTACAGATGCCCTTTTCATAAGATACAAGTCGAAGGCAGAACCCGCCTGCTTTTCATTGTTGCCTCCGAAGATTTCAACGCGACACTGAGGAAGGCGAAAACAATGACAAGCAACGACTATCACAAACACACGAGCGACGTTCCTCAATGTTTTTCCTGTCTCTTAATTACTCCCTAAAAGGCTTCGTTTTTGTCAGGAGAATACTGTTAAATCTAGGTGAGGTTAAATGGTTCTCACAGAGCAGACACTAAAAGCTTTCCGTCTTTTACGGTTGCGCCAGTTGTCAATAGTTGTCATCCTCGTGAACGCAACCAATACCATTTTGCAGCAGCAGCCGCGTATGTAATGGGTGTAAAATAGCAGAAGAGCTTGTCAACGGCGAAAACATTATTTTTTCTGCCCCAACTTCAAGGCTGCTTCTTCCGCCTTGTCATCAAGCTGCTCAAGTATGCTGTTTCATGTTGCTTTCATGCTATCATGCCTGATTGCTGGCTGCCATTCATTAAATCATATTCACTGTTCCTTGTCTCAGTTTGCTCTCCTTTTCAGAATTTTTGATGTCTGCATTTGTTGGGAATTTTTCTCTTGTGCAACAATATTTATCCCATTCTGCACTTCTCTATCCTGTTACAGTTGTTGTTTGTTGGCCTAATTGAAGAGACTGTAAGAAATGCGACAGAACTGGAGAAATCGTCTCGCATCAGACAGAATTACTGCCAATTGTGTCTTTTACCGAAGATCACAATGTTCCTCTCAAGTTCAATGACCAAACACAAAGCCTGGGCAAGTGATGCAAAGGAGAAAACGATCAACTGGTAGACACCAGTTTTGACATCAGCACAACTGAAAGGTTCTCAGAAATTTGCCATGGAATAACTGGGGGAAAGTGCATGGAAAGGTCTGCCAAATGAAGTAAAACACAGAGAGAGAGAGAGAGAGAGAGAGAGAGAGAGAGAGAGAGAGTCAGCAAGCAAACTCTCCCATCGGCAGCTCCACAATGTCACAGAAAGCTGTGTGTTTTAATGCGGCCTTTTCTGGGGCCTGAAAAGATCCTGCAGCTGTAGAGAAAACTCTGGCTGCCTTTGGGGGTGCGGAAGAGGAGGAAGACTTTTGTTGTTGTCTCCTGCGACCGTGCTCAGATCCGCCCTGGGCGCGCAGTTCATTACTCAAAGAGCCGAGCCGCCCGCAACCAGTGAAAACAATACGACAAAGTCCTAATGCGCTTCAGTGTTTCCTCAGCTCATGTTAACAACTTACCAAAACGCCTCGCGCTCTGCCATAACGATATAGCTTGGGAGGGGAACTTCCATTTGCGGAACAAAGGTTCATCCGCTAATAGGTACAGGTAAAAAAGATGAAAGCAAAAACTTGGGGACGCTCCACACAAAAGAATCCATCCAAAATTGGATCTGACTGTTGAGCAGATCTTATTTCTAGGTCTCCTTCAGAGGCGGTTCACAATCGCAGTTGCCTCTTGCCTTGTCCTTGTTCGAAGGGGATGAATCACAGAAAAAGAAAGGAAGAAAAAGCTCCTGAAATATTAAAAGCTGCTCATGTTTGTCGTATTAAAAGTCAGGTGGTGCGTTTTGCTCCAGCATTGCCTGCGACAAAATCAAAGACGGTTACTTTTTTTCTTCGTCTTTTCAATGAAACCTAATAAGACACACACAAAGGCAAAATTGATTTGCAAATCAATGTTTAGCAATGAATAAAATGAAAAGAAATTCCCCTTGAATAATTTAGCAGGATAAAAGTTGGAAGAAAGCTTGTTTGCGTTTTTAGCACCAGTTGCTGTGCTGCACCAGCTTCAGAACTGTGCGGCTGCAAATCAAATTCCACAGAGCTGTACAGAAGCTGCAAGTATTAAATGCATCCATGGAACGTGCCTATTTCCTCTGCTCTCGGTTTTAATATTCATACAGCACAGCTACAAAGCATCCGCTCAAAAACAATACAAAATCAATAGGCTTCCTGTGACATATCAGAACGCACCTTCCCTTTCAGAAACACAATCGGCTTTAAATCCCAAATCCCTTTCAGACAGAGGAAACATGATAAATGCTGAAGACCACTTGTCACCAACATGGCGCCACCCTGAAGATCAATGGTTTCAGACATGGAACAAAGGATGTGGAGTAGTACCCGTGTTGTTAAACCTGTGCATTTGGTGTGCATGCAAATACAGAATTACCCAAGCAAATAAATAACCCAACCTGCACCTGAGCAAACAGCTACTTGTTCAGTTAACAGCAGTGTTCAGCAGTAAAGCTCTGGCTTATCAGTATGTCCTGTCAGGTAGCAGCAACATTCAATCTTTGCAAATGGATCTTGAAGCCAGAGAAATGCAATATTGAGGAAGTTCTCAAGTTACTCCTTTACTTTACCTGTTGGATACAAATTTCTTCCAAGATTCTTTTGTGTTGAAAGTTCAAAGGCAGACGTGAGAGGTATTGAAAAGTCTCCGGGCAGTAAAATGATCACGTCTTGTCCGTCCAGCACGCATAGAAAATAGTAATTACTCCGCAGTGAACAGGTGAATATTCCTCACTGTAAACGGAACTTACAATTTCCTGTTCGTCCTCCAAGATGTTATGAAGTTGTACTGACAGGCGTTTGACCCGTGAATAACAATATCTTTAGCAACTTGGCTGGTGTTGAAACGGCTGCTCTGCTTGCGGGGGAATAAAACAGGAGCCTGCTTTCAGACGTTTCACAAACTCACTCCACTGCACAACTGGCCCAGCAGAAAAACCAGTAATGGAGAGTGGGTGCGAGTAAATAAATAGCTGTAGCCATTACCAACTTGCCACGGCGATCTCTCTCACCTAAGTTCACAACAAATCTGCCGTGCAGCGATTAAATGTCACAGAGAATGGAATCTTGGCCCTATCTCTCACAAAGGATTCTCTCCACATAAAGTGTGCACCATCAGTGCGCCAATTGCAGCAAAAATATTTAGACTGTAAAAAAAGTGTTTGACAAATTGTTGTAGCTCACGGATGCTTCCTTGGGACGTCGAATCAACTCCTTTGTTGAAAGTAACAGGAATTAAACCCTTGGATGCACCCCACAGTCACCTCTTTGAAAAGAGGGTTTAATCTTCAGGGCTCCTTATTTGGAATTTCAAGCCTTTCATCATGGGCAAACACAGTGTCAAACAACGTCCCAGCAAAAACTCAACCTTTGTCAGTCTTAAGTTACTGTAGTTTTCAAATGGGCAAAAGCACAAGACGATGTGTGCTCAGCTTTTGAAATGTAGACAAGACAGTGTAACCCTGTTCTGCGGAAATTTTTCACTTAGCACATTGGTGAAGTGTTCTATTCAATCACGAGAAATTCTTTCGTTCTTCTTTGCTTTGCTGGGTTGGTGAAAAGCAGATCATGATGATCGTGCAATCGCAGAGAAGTGAGAGATCACTAATGAAGATGAACGGAGTGCAAAAGCACCGCAAGGATGTGGTAATTAAGAAAAATTCAGGTGCCACTAATTCTCTTACGAGTGTCCCGGAGGACGCGGCGTTGTATGCAGAAGAGGACCCATCTCACGGGCAATGTCACAAATCACTGAACCAACCACATGGGGACAGCCAGGAGGATCCCTCTGTCCCTGGGAACTGCAGATCCCAGGAGAATCTTTCCAACACCTGTCTACAATCCTCGGCAGATCACAAGTGACAACCACAATCGTAACTCTTATCTAATCAAATCAAATGCAGCGAATTGTTTCGCAATTCTTCATGTATAATTCACGACTGCATCTTCAATCACATCTTTGTCACTCCAGCGGATTTGCTCAGCAACAAAAATGTTTCCTCCCGCATGAAGAAAAAGCCGCATTTTCGTGCTTCCGCCAAATTGTCCAGGCATTGCTGGAATATCAATAAAACATTAACGGTGCGTTTACATGGAAGGAATAAATCATGCAAAACAGCCACATACATTGCATGATAATCAAACCTATGTCTGCCTTTTCTGGAAGCTCAAGTGCGTCATTCGTGCAGTTACGTTGTATTCCAGTCCGAGTGTGGATGTTTTCTCGGGACTGTCCATTTATGAGGCGTGTACCATTGAGAGGAAACGATGGAGAGTGTGATTGCAAATATTGACACAAACAACTCATAACAATACTGCTGCACAGGTGGTGGAGTGCTGGACAAGAGGCCTCAGTGTGTTGTCGCACAGCCTGTTCCACTGTTTGATCCGAGTGAGCTGAGCTACCTGGAGAAGTATCACCCTGCCATTCTCAGCCACCATTCCCATTCACCGACTGCAGCCAAATCCCTCTGTGTAAGTGCCTTTAATCTGACACGCAATTAATTACTTTTTCCTCGCAGCTAAGACCAGGCTGACCTTCCATCCATGGCTTTGTAAAATAGTTTGTTTGCCCAAAAAGACAACTTTTCTTTGGTGAACCAAAAAAAGTTTTCCGAATGTACAAAATGACACCCCAAAGGGAATCCTCGCAAAGCCTCGTCATTTCTTCGCAAAAGTCCAAACCAGGTCCGTCGCTGGCCTTTGCAAAGAACGAAAAGGAAACGTTGGGCGGAAGGGATCTGTTGACACAAGACAGGCAACATGCGACAACAGTCAACCGTCCTCCGTTTGAAGTGACATCAACAGGTGCTGCATTTTACCTGAGTTGATACAAAAACTATTTGGGCCACAATCCAGTGAATCTCAGCCGCCTCTTGTAAGTCTTCTCTTTGTTGCGGTGAAGTGAGGGGAATTAATGCTTCTCACATACGCGAAGCCTTTCCAATTTAATCTGCGTCCATTTGTGGCAACTCGAGGCAACAGTATTAGGAAACATATCCAGCCACTTGAGTTCGTTTCAAAAAGCTTCTTCTTCCTCTGAGATCTTACAATTGCGATACCTACGTCTTCCAGGTTTTGACACAGTGAGATTAGAAATAAATATCAGCAACTGCAACAATGGCGGGGCCTGAAAGCTAGCAACGGGAAACACTGATCCCCAACTGATAATGTCAAGAGGGGATTTAAATTCCAAGTGCAACTCATTTCCTTTTTTCTGCTGCTATCTTCCGTTTCTTTATCATTCCATTAATGATTTGAAACGGGCTGTGCTTTGAAGCTCTTTTTTAATCATCAGACTGTCGTTTGCACTGATTAATCACTTTTCAGCGGAGTTTTCAAGAAGCGCAGCCACAGACACTATTGGGCATCATTACCACCAAATAAAACTTCAGCAAGTGACACTTTTTCACGTCCACGGGACAAGACGCGCTCGCGTTGCCTCGCGCTGTAAAGCCTTTTCCATTAATCACTATCAGTGTCTTCCCCTGCACCCAACCCCGGTCTTTTCATTTCCTACCTTTTCGCAAATGAACGCTAGTTGGGGGCGCCCCTTTGCCCAGGACCCCGATCCTGTACTTCCCGATCACGGATATCTCTGTCTGTACTAATGAAGAGTTCAGCTTTGTCGCGGAGTTGACATTTAGCCTTCACTTCCTGTGCGGACAAATCCTCTCTCCTCCCGATATGGGCTGGCCCCAGGAAATTCTCATCTCGTAAAACATGGCCGATCCATTTAACTGGCTCGCAGCAGCTTTTCCCTCCGTTGCTTGGCCTCATTTTGATCAATCTTACAGGACTGTGTCCAGTGTCTCAACGAGCGCTGAGGGAGTGCGGCGAGTGTAATCTATACGTCCGCTACTTAGAGGACAAACTCAACACGGACTTTATTTGCCAGTTCACGACTTGTTCTGTATTTATGACCTTCCTTTTACGGCGTAATGAAGAGGAAAACTCGTGTATTTAGATGCACCAGACTCACTTTTTAAGCGAGGCATGCAGCAATGTACGGGCCTTGTAAGGACGACATAAAACACTGTCCCCTTTCCCCTTTATTAGCAATTTAAGTCCGTCTCATGAGAAATTGTCTCCCCACGAATACCTTGCGTTCTCTTCCTCGGTAACTACGGGCAACAGTATCCAATAAATTACCACTTCGTTTTCTCAACTGTTCAGGATGTACTGAATGCAAGTCATCTGTCTTATTTAGCCCTTGTTTATTGACCTTAACGGGGAAAAATAAATGCCTGCAAGACTATGTCTCAGGCAGGCTTCCTTCTCAACTGCATTTACATCATTGCCACACCATTGCTTCTGTCACCTTTACTCCTCTTCCCTGAAAGTTTGTTCCAGTTGGTTGACACCCGGGGAATTGTCTCTCTTTGTCTGATAAATATGATTTCGCGCTGCGAATCTCAGCAGATGTGAAGCTACACAAGTTTATATCATTTTCTACCCGGCAACACAGGAAACATGAGAAGTGTTGGATTCTATTTAACGATGTAGAATCTGAGGTTGTTAGCCTCTCAGGACGAAAGTTTTCAGCTTCATTGTTGTGCGGGATATTATCTTTTGCTTTTGTCGGTCAGCAAAGAAAACTAAAACGATATTGCCAGTGTTTTTTTTTCACTTTTGTGTCATTTGCATCAGCATGGCGGACCTTCACAAAAATCTACATCCTATTTCGATTTGTGGGTTTGATGTTTCATGTTTCTGCAGTTGGTAAGGCAGTCACGTAGCTGAACGCGCTTGCGCGAGAATCGCAGCTTCAGGTTTCAAAGGAAAAACGCTACACTTGATCCAGAAGCGTCTCATATCACAGAGACTTTACACGCCTCTCAAAGGCGTGATTAATATCCAGAGGACGCCGGTAATAAATAAGCACCACTCGCATTTCCATACAGGGGTCTGGCACATGGAGTGACCATGTAGTCGGTGAAGGTGGCCTTCTGCCCTGAGAGATGTTAGATCAATCTCCATCCACCAAGATTGATCACTCTAACCACACAAGACATGAGTGATATTTATAAGCGCCCCAGCCATCCCCGAGCTGTGCGCGTCCAGCTGTACACCGTTCGGTTCTGTTGCAGATCTTTGACCAAAATGTTGTCAATGCTGTGGTGGAAGCACAGATTTAAATGTGTGGGTGGAAGTAACCGCAGCAATGGTGTTGGGTTCATGCGTTGTTCGCACTTTTACGTGAACAGGATTTTTCTTCTTTCCAGCGAACTCCTTTCGTGTTTTGTGGAGAGAAATAGGGTTTGCGTGTTATTACATTCATTCCTCAAAGATTTTCCGCATCTCAACGAGATTGGTATTTAAGAACAAGATGAGCGGAAGAAACCAAGATGCCCTTGGAATTGACTGCTGATTTCGGTGGGAAGAAAACCATAT
>JAAUYG010180460.1_pt1 | contig 14971 bp, 9 predicted proteins | sample 7278091 | NCBI WGS metagenome assembly JAAUYG01 (sample SAMN14350201, study PRJNA611818) | marine sediment metagenome | isolation source: surface marine sediment (0.6m) | place: French Polynesia: Moorea | collected 2018-08 | reverse complement strand
TGTACAATGATGTACACAGTGTTAGCCACATTATCACGTATATGTGCTATTCTACAATTTATTACCTACAGGGAAGTAGTGACATGAGTCTTACAACTTTTACCCATACTCAGTCAACCCCCCCCCCCTTCCCTTTACACTCCTTACTAGCAGAGCTCTCATTGTCATTACACCCCCCCCCCCCCTTCTTCGTTGGCACCCACACCCCGGGACTCAGACCAAGGTTACAGTACCTGAGATAACCTGATTACACAGCTAGCTGAATGTGTATTGTTATCAAGCCCTGCGGAGATGAAATTATCTGAAAATGGCGATTCCGTCACTGCGGGCTGCTAGCTGGGGTAGTGGCAGTAATCCTGAGGGGGCTATAAACACGCCGGGTCCCCGGCCCAGGGAGAGTAGTCGTCTAAAAGCCTCAGTCCGCCCACAGCTAACCTGGTTAGCCCTTAATTACTGTGGGTACAGTGAGCATAGAGGGCCCTGGCTTCCCACTTAGGGGAGGTAGACAGCCAGAAAGGCAGAAATAGTACTATATATAGCTTTATACCAGGCTAGCACACTGAGATAGCCACAGAGTTCACAGCTAGATATCAGGATATGGCCCTAACATTACACAATAGCCACACTTAGCTGCCAAAACCCCATACACTCTCACAGCTGGCCAAGAAATCATGCCGATACAGACTCTAGTACACATATACACACTGCACTGGCTGCCATAGTTGGCCATCTACTTCAGCTGCCCCACAGTAACCCCACAGCTGGCCAAGAAATGACATCATAATTTGGCAGAAACCGAGTCGGACATGTTGGCTCTGTAACCCTGACTACCGTTACCAGGGTTACCATGTGGTTGCTATGACAGCCTGTCTGTTTAGCCTATGTCAGACCCAGTGTGGCGTGACAGGCCAGTTTATAAGAAATGGAGTTTGGTTGTTACTGGTCGCAGATTGTATTGATTACGTCAAGTTCCCCTCTCAGTAAGGACGGTGGGATGGCAGACTGAGAAGGAATCTGATAAGACCGGAGACTGTGTACCCAGTCAATTCTGTCCTAACCCTGACAGTAAGGCCCCCGGCCTGGCAGCCTGTATGCCAGTAGTGGGACGGAGACCCCCAGGTCCCTGACTGTATGCTACGCCGGCACAGTAATCAGGACGAAGCTGTTTTTTAGACTGCAGATCGATTTCCCAGTTTAAGAACATTGGCGAGTATTTCACTCCCAGCCTGGAGGACCTGCCACTGCCAGATAAGGGGAGGGGAGATCAATATAACACAGAACCTCCAATCCCCACTTCCTGCCTCCTCTCTGTCTGCCGGCTCCACGGAAACAAACACAGCACATACCACCGCACCACCCAGACTGCCTGGCAGGTCTGAGACACGACCGAGACTGACAGACAGTGAGATAGTCAGACAGTGAGATAGTTAGACAGTGAGATAGTCCGATAGTGAGATAGTCCGACAGTGAGATAGTCCGACAGTGAGATAGTCAGACAGTGAGATAGTCCGACAGTGAGATAGTCAGACAGTGAGATAGTCAGACAGTGAGATAGTCAGACAGTAAGATAGTCAGACAGTGAGATAGTCAGTGAGATAGTCAGACAGCAAGGCTGACAGAGAGTCAGACAGTGAGATAGACAATGATAGTCAGGCACTGAATGTCAGACACTAACAGTCAAACAGTGAAATACAGTGAGGTAGTCTGATACAGTGCTAGTCAGACATTCTGATAGTCAGACACTGAGATGATCTGATAGTCAGATAGTCAGACACTGAGATAGAGACAGTGAAACTTGTATAAAGACCACCCTAGGGACCACCAAAAAGAGGTCCTTTTACACAGGTGGTCTTTATATACAGGTTCAATAACATGGAAAGTATAGTCCTGGTGACCTCTGGAACATGGTCTTTGTAAGCAAGTGGTCTTTATATACAGGAGGTCTTTACGGCAGGCTTGTACTGAGATACTGAGATAGTCACACAATGAGTCAGACAGTGAAACACAAACAGGCAAGATAATGAGACAGTTGTAGTCAAGGACTGAGATAGGTACTGAGATAGTCAGATAGACATAGTCAGATACTCAAAGTGAGATAATCTGACTGTAACTGTTGATATGAAAAACAGCGAGAAACGAAGCAGTAATAGGTAGTACTAGAGCACTGTGAGCTGTGACAGGGCTGTGGTCCTGTACCAGTTACACAGCACACACTGGCTGGCTGAACCTATTGTTCTCTCTCCCCCCCCCCCCCCCAACTGGCCGGTAATGGTGGGGGACAATTTCAGTTCTGTCACCTGGTTACAAAACACCGTTTCATTCCGCTGAGACAACCAGAGACAGAGCGACAGTAAAGCCGCCAGTTGCTGGTAATGGATGGATTCCGACACAGCAACATAACAAAGGACAGCTTTCCGCTTTATAGTCGACACGGCTCTTACTCGCCCAGTTTTAGTGCCAGAAAATGGAAAGCCGGGTGCCATACACACTGCCATTTTGATAATTAATGGGGACTGCAATCTCCTCACAGCGCCCACCCAGAGTAACAATCAAAATTAGCGCTAGGGTAGGATGCCGAGAGGCGCCCTCTAGGGCCAATGGGAAGGATTAACAGGGATGCAGTCGGAAACCACGGTCGCGGAGGAGAGACGGAGGGAGATGAAAGTCAGAGAGGGTACATGAGAGGACTGGGGGAACAGCCTGGCGGCACAAGACGTGGCTGGAAGGACATTAGTCTTGCTGGGGGAGGGATGTAAATCAACTTCTCACCACAGCTTGGGGACTGAAAAAACAAAGCCTGGCACAGGTCTAGCACTGTGAGACAGTTTTGGGGCCTAAAACAAGGTTCAGCATTGGTCTAGCATTATAAGGCACACAAGGGAGTAACTAACCACTAAGTCATTGGAACATCTTGGGACCTGCACATAGCACAGATAGCTCAAATAGCTAGCACCTGGCACATAGCACAGATAGCTCAAATAGCTAGCACCTGGCACATAGCACAGTCAGCCAGGTCAGGGACTAGCACTGATAGTATACTTAAATACTACTACCCATGTAGCTGTAGTAAGATATTCACATTGGCAGCACTGGGGTTGGGTTATCATACCAGAGTATTACCATAATTAAATTATTGATTTTAATCAGTCTGTTTACATCTCATACACGCCATTCCAATCTGCTATCTTACCTCCCCATAGCCACACACGACGACCTGCTTCCCTCCAAACATACAGTCTGTGGTTCTCTTCAGTCTGAAAACACACAGCGCCACCACAGTTAGCAGACCGGGAACTGTAACAAAATACTGTATGTACAGTACTACGGCTCCATACGTACAGCTATATAGCTTACTACAGTGATCACTAACTCAGTGTGGTGGGATGTCCAGGGCAGACTGTACATCTGGCCACTCAGTTCATACACTGGTCACAGAGAGAACATGAACTGTGTGCACGGTAACACAGTGTATTACTATACTCACGCATCTAGGATGGACTCCCTACAGCTGTACAGGTTGTCAAATTTTGTCTGGAACAACAAACAGTAACCACGGTAACAGTGGTAATGCGGCAACAGTCAGTGGTAGGATGCTGTCGTGTCGAGGGTAGCAGAGTGTTTATAACATGGTACATGTAGTATATGAGGTAACATTCACTGCATTGACACCACAGACACAGTGCTCACTCTCTACTAGTGAGAACAACTTTCTGTACAGAGACAGGACACAATTGTGACAGCAAGTCGTCGTGAATCCATTTTATAGCGTATTATACCAAATGACACTGCTTTGATTATAGTGGACAGAATTATATGACACATTTTTTTGGGGGGGTGGGAGGGGGGACCAATGTCAGTTATCCCAGGAAAGCTGCTGTATGAGAAAAGACAGTTGTAAGGCAAGTCTACATGGGCAGAGGCCTTGATATCATTGTAAGTATTCAGTTCCAGTTTTCAAATACAACCAAGACACAGACATACACTGCTTTAGGACATGTGCGACCCAGAGTGTGAGAAGACCAATGTCAAGGATTAAACACAAGGACACACTGCTATCTGTGTCGGGGTGACACCTGTAGCAACCTGCTATAAACAGTTACAGTCAGACAGCATCCCGTCTGTTCTCACACTACCAGGTCTGTCCCTCTCCAGCTCATTACCTTGGTAACGGAGTCGTTGACGTTCATGGCCGGTACGGTCAGTTTCCCAGTCTTAGACAGCTGGTACAGGCGGTGGACCCCGGTAACACTCTCCTCTACGATTCCCTTCACCAAGTTAAACATGGCCGGGTACTTCTTCAACATGAGGTGAGTAGCGTCTCCGCCATCATCCAGGATCTAGAGGTAGGGACAGACACTTCATACTGCAGACACACATACCTAACACACTGCACACAAGCACTGTAACACGCTATATAATACTGTACAAAGCCACACAGAGATATTGTAGTAAAATTCTCTTTGTTTTACCTACTTCTGAATGATGTTTTTTAAAGAACTTTTAGCTCAGGTACACAGAGACAAGTCTCTCACTCACATACCATGTTCGGCTGCCAGTTTTCGTTAGAGATGCATTTTTCGATGCACCACCAGAAATCATCCTCGTTCTCCCCCTTCCAGGCAAACACGGGTACGCTGGCCTCCGCCAGGGCCGCGGCTACCTCGTTCTGGGGACAGACAGGAGTCAGAGGTCAGGGTACACACTCTACTACACAGACAGGGGTCAGAGGTCAGGGTACACAGACAGGGGTCAGAGGTCAGGGTATAGACAATGTACATGATGCTAGTATGTATAATGTCTCAATCACAACTCAAGATTTAACACAAACTAATACAAGTAGATAATTTATTCACATTTTCGTGTTAAAAATACAAATAGATGTAGTTGTTAGGACAGTTCATAATACACATGAAAGTGTCGGCAATCCAGATAGCGAAGTCGCTAACAAAGCTGGATGCCTTACAGAAATACAAAACAAGTCATATAATATGTAATACAAATGCCTGTTTTAAAACCCTCTGCAAGTTAAGGCCACATTTTCTTGAATGAAAGCGATGTTTTAAACTGCCAGGTGGAATCCCTGTAGTGGGATGGAGGTAACAAGGTTAGATCAGAGAGTTTCCTCCACAATGGGGAAGGTTTCAGGATCAGGATACAAAATGACATCAAAGCTGACAGTGTGAGAGACAATAGAATGCCAGGTGAGAAGGTGGAGAGAGGTATAGGACACCAAACCCGACTAGCGATAGCGCCAGTCCAGGTCACCTAGCAACAGCAAAGGTCGATCAGAGATCAAAGTCAGCAACTTCACTGTTTCCATAGTAACGGCAGACAGCGAGAGTGTTAAGGTGACGGCGCTCGTTACTGTGGGGTAGCAAGAGAGGACTGGGGGTGGGGGGGTGGGAGTAAGGCAGACCTGCTACCTGTAACTTGGCATCAGATAATAAATTACGGTTAGGGGAGCTGGGGAGTGGGAGGGGGAGCTGGGGTATCACAGACAACACATTAGGACCATGTCAGCAGTTTAAACACTGCGGGTGACAAAATGGAGTGGGACGGAGCTAAGATATACCGATATAAGGCCCAAACAGTCCTACTCCTACTGACTGCTATCTCCCCGTTCCCTGCCACTACATCCCAGCCTGGTGGCCTGACCTCTGTGTGACCTCCACTGACTAAGCTGTGTAGTAGTCAGGTTATTTAAGCAGGTTTTAAACTGATCCGGTGGCGAAGGTTAAACCTTGGATCAGAGTTGATGATGTAGTAATCCGTGGTTTAGTGAAGGAAGGCGGCAGGTCGGCCACTGCCTTACAACCCGTACACCAGTTTGCTGGGGTTTCGGTTCTCCCGCAACCTCTCTCCTCCCCCCGCACAGACACACAGACAGCAGGGACTCGGCTGATCACAGACCCAGGCAGTGCCAGGCCGCGGACAAACACTGGCGGCTGGTAGTTACACCACGGTCACTGACAGGGATTCTGTGAGTGGTAGAGAAACCCTGGTAGGTGACGGGTAGGGGGAGAGAAGCCAGGTAAGGGACAGTGACAGTGTCAGGGTTGGGTGGAAAGACCTGGGGAGAGGTTGACACGGTGACAGGTCACGGACAATGACAGTGACATGGGTAGAAAAACCTCCACAGCTCATTACCAGGACAAACATTGTACTAAGGTTTTTACACATGGTATACAGTTCAACATAGGACCTTGTCAATCAGGCAAAAACGTCCTTCACACAGGCTCAGTGGTGATGTGTCAGGTGAAGGCGTTTATTAGGATATATTAGCATAAATACTTAACATGCTTAAGACAAACATATAGACACTATGCCAGTGTATGTTGTATACAATATCTATACTATGTCACTGACCTGTGTGGAGTAGATATTACAGGCGGACCAGCGAACCTGGGCTCCCAGGGCGATCAACGTCTCTATCAACACCTGGAAACACACCGGTGGTAACAGCTATAATATAAAACTGTACAACGGACAACGCCAGTACAAACATCTCAAATACCAAGTTGAGTACAGATACCAACTAAGACGTCCAAAATCTAAAAGACAAAATTTCCAACAAACATATTATGTATATCTACTGTTACAGTGGGTTATAAACCAACTAACCGCAGTCTGAGCCGTGATATGGGTACAGCCTACAATCTTGGCCCCCTGTAGTGGTTTATCTCCCTGCGCACGCTTCCTCAAGGCAATCAGACCAGGCATCTCTGAAAACACACACCAGGGGGAGCTGTGGTAGCCAGGCATTACCAGTACATTTTCATTTCTAGTTAAAGAATAAATGTCTACTACTGTACATGAGAGAGTCTGCAAGGTTTATATTCTTACATGACACCGTTGTTTGGTTGTCAGGGATATGTACCACTCTGTGGTTGCCATGGTAACCTGCCGGGTATGTGTAGTAGCAGAATCAGGTGTCTAAAGCTTCCTGGTGCCTTTTTAATCAGAAATCATTCCGCAAAGACATCCAAGACATGCGATTACGGTAACCATAGTAACAGAAATCGGCTTGCACACCTCGATTGCTACTAATAGTAACATCTCACACCACGGCACAGACAGTGGAGTGAGTGTAGTGAGGATTATAGCAGAAAATCATCTCAGCTCCAGTAATCTCAGCTCAGGCAGATATAATCCTACGTAGTTAATTATTTTCCAGTTTTGTATCGGGTACGTTTTGGAGGGAGGTTACCAAGGTTACCTTGCTCAGCAATTTCAATCTCCCGCCGCCCAAACGCGTGATGCTCGATGTTACGCACACAGAAGTCGGAGAATCCCTTGGAGCTCGCCTGGAACGGGAACGTAGGAGAATGCAAGGGCTGGTCTGCATTCAGCAGGGACACACTAAACCCTCCCCACCCCTCACGCCCACCCCCCACCCCCGGGCTAAGTTACGGATCCTGTATCCACAGTAACACGGAATGAATGACAATGACACTTCATCAGCAGATGACGATTTGTGTACCTGTCTTGGTAATATCACAGTAACTTCTAATACTGTATACAGTATTTACCAGCTGGCATGATTTACTACCAAATAGGTTACAACAGTGTCAGGGGTACATACAGGCATGTCACTAATATATACACGATTGCCTGTTAGTACTGAGCTCTGTATTATCAGGAGACAGTAGTACCAAAGATATGTATACAGAGCTGTATGAAAAATAAGGCAGCTTAAATAATACAGGTTTCTGTCAAATTTCACCCTCGTATAAAGCCAGAGAAAAGGGGCAAATTACAAGTACTGTGGTAATCTATATCTGACCTTTCATAGTCACTTTTCATCAAATGTAATAACCAGCAGGTCCTTGGAGGCTTCATGGAATATCTTATAGCAATATATATGATAATACTACTGCATTATGATACACAAAGGGCTGGAATAGGATTAACATGATAAACCTTAGGTCTGACCACTCAAGGTTAATACATTGTATATAGCAGTAACCAAGTCCACCTTGGCAGAGTGGTAAAACATTTGGGTTCAAATATATGGATTGCTAGTTTAAATCTAGTCCAGGTCACAAACTACTTCACCCTGTTTAGCCAGATATCAAAGAGCAGGAAAGTTCCCACAACAGATTACATCCTACCTGATTATATCATCATGATTATGTCAGATTTAAACAGGGGTACGGGTGGAGTCCAAGGAAGGGGAGGGAGGGGAGGGGAGGGAGGGGAGGGGAGGGGAGGGGTACCTGTTGTTTCTCCCGTGGGTTGACATCTTCCTCATCTGATGACTCCATATAGGATGCTGAAAACAGACAAACACAGAGATTGGTAACTGGTAGCCAGGGAGGATACAGGACACAATACATCACAGTGGACTGTATCACAGCAGACTGCATCACAGCAGACTGCATCACACATAGCCGGCAGTATGCTGACGATGATGACAATCAGGCTATGAGCTATGACAGACATATTGTCCCTGTACTGGCAATGAGCGTGACACAGCGCCATGTCATCACTTCCTATCTTTGTCTTTTACAGTTTCAAGACAGGTGGTCTTCCATCCGTGGTCTCTTTAGACAGGCTGCTGTAGTATGCAGACTGTGTATTGTGTATATTGTGCAGTGTATATAATGATGTACATTGCAGTGTACAAACAATGTAATTATACTGGTATAGATTGTGTATGCTCATTACGATATCTGATGATGGCTATAGAACGAGAATGACTATGTAACTGTGGGTGTTCTGTGTCTGTGGTAACAAAGCCCCCCACTGGGGCAATCCAGCACTGTGTCCCCTCCTACCTGACTGGGTAATTACCTAGCCCTCCGTTCGCTTTGTTGCCACAAGGACGAGTATTTAAGGCAACTAATTGCAAATGTTACAGCTGCCTCATGTTTCCCACCCCAGCCCCCAGATGGCAGCTCTGTCAGAACACGAGAGCCCAGTGCCTTCCCCAGACCAGGGAGGGAGGGACCTGGGGACTGGCTGACAATTTCTAGGATTTAGATTGGGTACACAGACACTGGGCTGGCTATCCTGGTAACGTTTCAGCAGTCACCGTGGTCAATCACCTGTTACTATGACTAGTCAGCACCTGACGGAAAGCCATGACAATTGCTTTCTTAATAAAATACGAAGCCTAATCCCTATAAGGCTTGTACAATGGGCAGATATAACACATAATGGTTGGTACAATGGCCAGAGGCAGTGGGAGTGGCGGCATTCAACCTATAAAATATTCACAGCACTGTCTCCACTGGCCAATCCATCTTACTGCTACGCTGTGTGTATTGACAAGACAGCCAGGAAATAGTTGTCAGTCAATGCTGGTTATTGTAACAAGTCAGAAGGTAGGCAGGGTTACAATAAACATACAGTGTATTGTATCAGGTGTCAGCCTTACACAGAGACCTACACTACACTGATCCTCCCACCTGAACACTGTCACACTGTCCCCAAACCTTAAACTTCTGTCCCCTGGGGCTAACTATCCCCCCCTCCCAAATCCCAGGGCTGCTTGGTCATTCAGGAAAATTAAAATGTGGCCCATAGCTACATCCTGAGTTCCTGCTATCAGCTATGCTCACTATTAGAGAAGGGACCAGTAATTTGTTACCATGGTAACTATATGCCATGATGTTTTTCTTCAAGCACGGAAATGGCCATTTATGGACTGAGCTTTTTTTTTCTTTGTTTTTTTTTTTTTTTTTTTTGTGAATGGACATTTCTCAGACTGTGGTATAATATACCTACATGCTCGAGTGGGGAATTCTCAATTCACATCCTATGAAATTTGACAGTCTCATGGTTGTGTATTTCCGTAAGTCTGTAAGTTTGAAACTGGATTGTCCCAGTTTTAGCAAAGCATACAGAACTGTAATCTGGCAATTTTCAGAAAGTACAAACATATACATGTACTGGGTAATCTCAGATCAAAGTGTTCCCCACCAGCTCCCAGCCTGAGAGCAGGCCAGTCAGTACAGACCCGGTGGTAGCCCTCAGAGCCCAGTCTTTATACCAGTATATATAGCCCATTATGAGGCTTTAAGGTAATCTGACCATCACTCAAACATATCAACAAGCAGCTTGGTACATGTGGTACCCAATAATTGACAGAATACCCTGGCACTGCTTGAAGGCATTATATGGCCAGTGAGGCCAGAGTGTGGCAGTCTGTCACAGATCCCGCCCCTGATACCCCTGATACATGGGAGGGTAATTCATTCCATACAACAGTGCATCTTACAACATGTACAAATTCAGCAGTTATGAGATTTCCTGTGATCATATAGTGATTAGCCTGATTAGTGGAACATATCTAACTACCTGTCCTGCCCCCCCCCCCTCCCCCCTCTGTCACTAGCATACAGCACTGTACAGTACAGGGCATACTATACTCACAGCCACCAGACTCTGTGCTGACCAGACTGGAGCGGCGAGCCTTGGTCGGGGGTACGATGCTGCTACGGCGACGCTGACGTTTCTTAAACTCCTCCAGCTCTTCCTCGAGGATTTTTTCTGGGACTTCGTCGTCCATTTCCATCTTTTCCAGCAGACTGGTTTTAGATGGCGATGACTGCGGCCCATCTGCCGCGGCCCGCCGAGCCACTGGCCGAGGCATGGTAACACAGCGGGTTGGTTCAGTTTTACACCACAGTGAGACACCTCAGGGGGGTACGGCGTACCCTAACACCCTAGATGTTAAACTAACAGTACACACCTCCCAAGTGCAAATGACTGTCTATTCTTCGTGCCTCGACTCATCAATATTTATTGAACTGGTGTAAGTGGAGGAAGAAAAGCCGACAGGACGGAAGCCGCGGTGTCTGTGAGAGCTGGCGTGGTGCCGGTGTGGCCACCTGAGATATAAAGGTAACACATACCGCTAATAATACAATCCCCAGATAGACTGTATAGAGGCGGTATCGGCAGACCTAGGCATTACTTAGCCCGCCTTTCACAACCTCCAGCACTGTGACCAGGCGAGCTATAGGTCTTCACTGTCAAATATTGATACAAAGCGGCCACAGGTCGAACTTTCCTCTAGCAGACAGGAGACAGGGACATCAATCAGTGACTATACAGGACAGGACAGCAGACATTGCTACATCCATCACAGGACAATAACGGAATGGAACTCCCCGGGCCTACAGACACTGGGGTAGGGGGACTGCTGCTGGGGGCACAGTCCCTGGGGTCGGGACACAGGTGGCACTATGGCATTATTGTTAACAAATGTACTATATAAATATGAGCGACAATATCAGGGTTATAACATTTGGGGTTACTACACACAATTTACTACAGCGGGACAGGTTAAACCAACACCCAACACTGGGAGTCTCCTTGACTACTGTCACAGCATATTGCTTAGTGACCAAGGCCACACATGGTAGTCATAGCAACAACATTCATTCAGATATAACAAAGTGTTAATACATGTAACACACAGTAACCTAGACTACTTAGAAACACTGTCACCCAGCATACAGGTAGACAGGGACAGAAACACTGTCACCCAGCATACAGGTAGACAGGGACAAACGTAAGGTGACAACGCGACTGTTTACACTTGACAATCCTTGTTATAACATCCTTGGCCACAAGCGCAGACAACTACAGGTACAAACATATCCCACAGTGACTGAAACAGGGTAAAAATACCCCCACAGTGTTCTCCTACTGTTAGTCTAATCTACGTTCCTGGAATCAGAACTCCCAACAGCTGAGAACTAATTCGCTCCCTGGCACGGATACTCCACTCACAGGTCAGGGAAGCTAAGATATACGGCTTAAGTCACGATATATATCCATATCGGGAGAAAGTGGCCGCTAGCCAATATTTGACAGTGAACCATGAGGCCAGTAACGGGGGGGGGGGGGGGAGGGGGTGTGCAGTGTTATAGCGGATACCAGGCAATGTGGCGCTACAGTTACTGTAGTTTATCACATCTGTGTCAACTGTTAATAAAATGTTCCTGGTGACATATCCTTGGTATAGGATGATGACAATGTGTCTATATCATATAACAAACATTACATTAAGTCATGATACACCATCAGGATCTATCCTGTTACTCCATCCTGCTATAGCCAGAGTCCGTGTACATGGTGTATGTCAGCAGATATTAACTACTGCCTGGACACACGACATGCAAGTGGGTGTTTAGCTGGATCCACTATGACAGGTGTCAATACGACACCGGCTCCGTGGTGTCTGCCGTAGACAGGCGAGTACTCCGGTCACACGGCCAGTATCAGTGAGTGCGGTAGCGGGTCTGTGGGGTGGTCTCTGCCACCCGCAGCCCTGGGTGTTACACTGACCCAACACTAAACACTCCGTCATTCCAATCACAACCTCTGCAGAGAAAATCCCAATTCCATCAATCAATAGCCGCGACGTGCCAGGGTCGGTATGTGCACTGATCAGGTCCCACTGCTCCCCAAACCGGGCCTGAACACAGCTGTTTCTATGGTTACTGAAGAAGCTGGCACCAGCAAGAAAACTCTTTCGCTGCTGTTGTCAATCCTACTCAGTCTCTGTCACCTTGTATTGCCTGTTACTAGGACACTGTGTTGTTACCATAGTAACACATGTGGTTACACATGGTATTTCACTACCTTGCATTTGTCAGGTGATGGGCCTATTAGTTAGGTGTCATACCTACCTACTAGGTAATCCACTGCCGTGCCTGTGCCTGAGAAAAATACACCTCGTACTGTATTACATGCCTACGTAATGTTTGTAGATACGTAGACACGTGAGTGAAGCTCGAGGTTTTTGCCCCCGGTAACACTGTGTAACCCCGGTAACACAGTTACCCCTGAGTAACACAGTGTCCTCGGGGACATCATCCAGTCAACTTACACACTTTCACATTACCTAGACTGCCTACAGACTCTGTACCCTACCACACACTGCTCTGACCAGTTGGGTGCTTTTGGCACTATCCTGTGTTATCCTGTGTTATCCTGCTGAAATCCCAGCAGACGACCCATTCAAACTTCTTATTGATCCCGTTCTCCTTCCCATGACCTTCACCAGTAACAGCCGACTAGCAGCTACCAGCTGTAGTAGTTTACTGCCGGCCTGGTGTTCGGCCTGGTGTCTCACGGCCTGGTCTGGGAGTCTGGAAGCTGTGGTAATGAACCAAAGTCTATATGTGGACTGGTAAAGCAGGCCGTGTATGTAATCAAAGGCAATGCAAAGATTTCAGTCTGCACAATTCCTGGCTGGGAGTCAGTGTGGTCGCTGTGATCTGATTGGAGAACTGAGAGGCTCCTGGTATCTCTCTGTACGGCTTCACCTTTACACAGTGTGCGGCAGGGAGAGGGGCTGGGAGGCCCCAGTGCTGCTGCCGTGGCTGCTGCTGCCACAGCACCCAGGGAGCATCAGGGAGACTAACAAACTTCCTGCAGGAAATCCTCAGACCTGGCCTGTGACACAGAACACGGGGCCAGGTGACCTGTCCTTCACCCCTAGTACCCTAACTGTGACAGTGGTAGTATACAGTGGTCCCTCTCTTAGTGGCCACTCTCAACAGAGGCTCTACTACTACTCTACTACAACCCGCTCTAATAAGGCACAAATCTCTGTCCCTACTACTATTAATGTAGTTACTTATCCCTCTCACCAAAGGCCACCTCTCTAATGTGGCCATAATTTCTTCGCAAATAGGATAGCCTTATTAGATGGCTGCTGCTGCAGTATCAATCCTTCCAATTAAGGTACCTATCCACAATCATTATTAAGAAATGACAATTTACCTGTCTATAGCATTGTGTACTACGTGTACGAAATAAATCTATATATATATATATATATTGAGCTTCAATAAAACGCTCCCATAATACTGCACACAATTCACACCCGATGAGTGGCACTGATGATCAGATCATTGTCCATGATCAGTCGATAAAACTAACGTCATCTGATACTATTAGTAAAGACTTACAATCGATTAGGAACTTTGTGAACAAAAAGTATAATTTTGTGTTTTATGGAATGGTTGCATCATAATTTTGTGTTTTATGGAATGGTTGCATCAAATGTTGAAGCAGGAACTTGTTACTACTTATACTTAACCAATACAAATCATAGTTCAGAATGAGGATGAGTTAAAGACTTTCTGACAATCCACTCAGTAACACTGAAGGCAGACATTACCTAGTAGACCAGCCACAGGAATCAGTTTCCATGTGTTTTGTTTGAAACAGTTCAACTGATTATTAATCGTTAATCAATTGATAGTAAAGTTGACAAAAAACTCTGATAATCGATAACACTTTTTGCTAAGAAATGCAGAATGTCCCCTCCCTGCCATGTGCTCCTAAGGTTACTAACATACCGCAACATATATAAATCCGAAATCAGAAACAACATTTAAATTTGAAAACAAGTATAAGAATAGCACCACATATATAACGATTTCTGAAAATTCATACTGACTCCCCCCTCTAATCCCCCTCAAGCCGTTGGATAATCCTGAGATGGCAGGATCTGGTGACACAGACCTTACAGGTCTCCTGTCACCACAGAAACATGTAAATTAAGCTTGGTGACAGGAGATAACAGCCAAGGGAAATGTCAACCCTGCCAGGTCAGTGTGGAGGATGGAGACAGGGTGACTCGCCAGTTTCCGGCACTCAGGCTGACAGCAGCTGGAGCAGCCTGGCTGTTATACACACAGATGAAGCAGATACACTGTCAGGCTGACACAGATGTTATTGTTACAACTTTAGATAACAAGGTAAAACAGAAATCTGGGGCTGTGTGAGTGAGAGGAAATCAATCTGGTATAAAACTCAGGACATAAGTACATGTCCCAATATGCAGGTGCTGCCTGTCTGTGTGGGGGGGGGGGCGCGGCCCCCGCCCCCCGCCCCGCCCCCGCACGGCGGGGGGGGGGGGGGGGGGGGGGGGGGGGGGGCGGGGGGCGGGGAGGGGGCGCGGGAGGAGGCAAATATAAAACGAGGGAAAGGTCGTAGAAACAAC
>JAAUYG010143691.1_pt1 | contig 14974 bp, 14 predicted proteins | sample 7278091 | NCBI WGS metagenome assembly JAAUYG01 (sample SAMN14350201, study PRJNA611818) | marine sediment metagenome | isolation source: surface marine sediment (0.6m) | place: French Polynesia: Moorea | collected 2018-08 | reverse complement strand
GTAGTAGTAGTAGTAGTAGTAGTAGTAGTAGTAGTAGTAGTAGTAGTAGTAGCACTAGTAGTAGTAGTAGTAGTAGTAGTAGTAGTAGTAGTAGTAGTAGTAGTAGTAGTAGTAGTAGTAACAATATCAGCAGCAGCAGCAGCAGCAGCAGCAGTAGTAGTAGTAGTAGTAGTAGTAGTAGTAGTAGTAGTATAAAATATCGAGAGCAAACACCCCAGATGAGGAAATCTATGAAATGGACAAACTGCGTGCAGTGCCATGCCAATCTTTTTCTGCGCAGCAGAAATAAACGACATAACCACTGAGATCAGGCAGAAGCCTAACTTAAAGGGCCACGTTTACATTTGCTACAACCTTCGTTGAAATGCAATTGGTTAGGTTTCCCCTCTTCATGTTCCCTACACAAAATCCGCATGTGTATTGCTTGTGTAGAAAAAAAAATCTTCACATTGTCGAAGCTAAAAACAACAATCGAGATCGGTGTGGTTTACGTTATAAACAATGTGCTAATCCGGCAATGGGAAAGAGACTATAATGCATAAAGCCCACTTGATGAGAAGCCCTCGGCCCTCCGACTGGGCCGACGGCGTGTTTTTCCGTGTCGTCGGCCTGCCCTGGGCCCGGGGAAAGTTGGCAATGATAACAGCTGATACCTCCTACTGCCGGTACATGGCCTTGGGCGATCTCCACGCATCGTCTAGTGCCAGGATTAGCCTTGGCGGGAGAACCTTGGCCCGTGGATCGGGGCTGGAGGGGTGTGACTGAACTCAAACCGACGTGTGTACTCTGAAAGCTATAGCTGGACCTGCGTAACAGTTGTAAATTGTAAAAGAACATGGTAGAAAAGTATGTCGAGAGGGTGAACTGTTTGCTTTCTTTTGCAGCGGTTACAGATTTGTCGTGACGGTTTTTACACAGTATCCACAGCCTTTTCGATATGAAACAAACCGTGCAACAACTTCATGCATAGAGGCCTTCAAGCAAACGAATATTCCTCTTATATTAGGGAAGGGCATTACGTCGAGGGAATGGATACTGCCAAATTGCCCAAGATTATCATGCTTTATGTTTAGCTCATTTAAAGTATACATGTACTAATTGTGCAATAACACACGTTAATGTGTGTGATTATGCAGCAAGCTACATGTATTTTGTCCATTATTACACTGTTCAAAGTGATGACACAATCGATTATTGAGATGATGATGTCTGACATCTGGGCAGTCCGGTCAATGATGATGATGATGATGATGATGATAATGATGATGGTTTAAAGTCTATATATCACAAACATGAGCTGTCCAGGCAATGGTGATGATGGTGGTAGTGATAAATGATTATAATGATAAAGAGGACGACAACGACGACATCATCATCATCATCATCATCATCATCATCATCGTGCTGACCATGAGAATCATGCTGTTTGGGATTAGGTTTTTATTTTCTCATTTGTAAGACACATCCATCTAATGTAGATCTATATATTTTTAAACAATTCTGAGCCGTCGCACCAAATGTTCCTGTCTGTGTGCCTTTCTCCGCCTCCACACTGCCGCCTCACTCAAGGACTTCTCTCCCCACAGGCAGTCATCAGGGGAGAAATATTGATGTAGCTATCTATTGATTCATAGTTGCCTGTTTGGTGATATTGCCATGACTTGGCGAGCTGTTACGCAACCCTTCCGTCGTCACCCTCGACCTCACCTGTGCCGCCCTGGAGGACGGGATTAGGGCCCTGGGGGTGTGAGGGTGAACCCTCTAGAGACAGACTTCCCTGAGCCCTCAGTGGGCAGACCCCCCTTCACAGTTGGGCTGCCGCTCCCCAGAAAGGCACTGGGAAATCTTCCCTCCGAGTTAGGGGGTGCTTTGATTGATCACTGAGCAGGCAGATAGGCCGGGCAGCTCCTCGGCTATTGATTTTAGGAGAGAGAGAGAGAGAGAGAGAGAGAGAGAGAGAGAGAGAGAGAACCCAATGGCCTTCCCTCCCCGTTCCAGGCTGGCTAAGTGCATGGAGTGACTGGCTAGCCCCATCCTCTCCCTGCCGTTCCGGCTTCCTCCGGCCAGTCTGCCTGCCTGCCACGGCCTCGTCCCTGCCTGTCCGCCTGTCTTGCCGCAGTGTGCTGCTCAGCACTGCCCAGCATACACAGACACACGCTGCTACCGCTGCTCTGGCAACGCACACGCCTGCTTCCCTCACTCCCGCACTGGGGATGTTTCCAAGATGGCTGCCTCCACAAGCTGCAGCCTCGCACCGGATCCGGGCCCAGCAACGACTGCCAGAGTCTTTACCCCGGAATTTGTCATCCCTAGCACGGACACCCACAAGCCGTTCTGGGCCCAGTACGACCCTTACCACGAGACGGTGTTCCCATGGCAACACCTCGTCCCTGTTCGCTCCCCAAGTATGTCATCCGTGTCATCCGGACCTTCAGTGACTGGACATAGTCCTGGAGTGGACGTCCGCTCCCTGGGGACACTGCCGGAGCCTCTGTCCCCCAGTGGGCGACCTGCTCCTGTGTCGTCCCTCTATCCTACCCCCCACCCGGCGGACAGCAGACACTACTACGGCAGCAGCGGCACCTATAGCAGCAACAGCAGCAGCAGCAGTCTCAGCAGACCCCAGTCCGGAGTCCCGTCACACGATGAATCTCACGAGTCACAGCCACTGCTAGGAATCTGTGAAACGGCCATAGACGGCCCATACTCAGATCCTGAAGCTTCGGGATTCGGAGTAAAATCGGGTTTGGATAACGCCCAGAACGGGGTCCAGAGCGCCCTGGTGGGACAGGCCATTGCACACTTAATCCACCCGACCTGGAAAGTCGACTACCAGGACTTTGCCCCGGAGGTGACAGGGTTTGAGGACGGCAACCTGCGTTGTCGGGAATCGTTCAGGTACGTTCTGTGTTCACTTAAAAGTCTCACTCTTACTCATACACAATGCTCAGGTTACTAATTTAAACGTAACTATTCAGGAGAAATAAGACACACACAGTAAAATATGCCTGAGTGTTCAATTGTTTATTCTCCAATATCCAGTCACTCGATACAGAAATTATTGCTTTAAGCGAAAACTTAACACATAGACACATAGTTTAAGAACTTAAATACAAGTTATAAGAAGCACCTTGTAATCTTGTAACGTTACTATATCTGCGACTAAACGTGGATTGATTACAGAACTTGTGGTCCTGTGAGATTCTGCTCCATTATCGAGTTCTGCAAGTACATAAGTAGCCAGACACGGTTACAATTTACAATGATCCATGTGCACATTTTCGACAAATGTGCTAGACTGTAATAAATAAAGATAAATCAAATACCACGCTGCAAAGCATTACATGCCGTACATTTCAAATGCTTGTTCCCCGTGCACGTTTATGATGTGACATAACCTGGAAGCTTCAAAGTTGGAAGAAACTTCGCTTGTCTTGATATTTAAGACCCGATTAGATCAGCATGGTTACATAGCAAGACTGCAGTTGTTGTGGATGTCGCCGTTGTCGTCGTCGTTGTCAGTAGCAAGAGCAATACATGTGTAATATGTATGTGTCAAGAATCGACTGACGCCAGGCATCCTTTGTAAAGATCAAAAGCTACACGGTTCCAGCTCTGCCGGAATGGAGTTCGAATGTTCGTAATTTGGTTCGACGGTCACTGTAGCAGTCGGTTTTTCATCAGCATAAAAGGGTAGAAAAATTATATATATTCTAAATACCGGTACATTACATCATTACTCTTTGTGAACTGGTGACCGCAAATTGTTTTGCTGGGTGATTGAGGATTGTGTACATTGTATTACTAATCTTTGGCGCTGGTACATGCAACTGCACATTGTTTCACTGGGTGATTGAAGATTGTGTACATTGTATCATTATACTTTGGGGACTGGTAACGGCACATTATTTTACTGGGTGATTGAGGATTATGTACAATGTATCATTAATGTTGGGGGACTGCTAACTGCACATTATTTTACCGGGTGATTGAGAATTGTGTATATTGACGCATCTCCGCTGAAGATTCTGCAATCCCGGGTCCCAAAAGAAAGCACAGAAAATCTTCTTAGCTGTACACAACGTTGACCCTTTCTAGCAACTCCGACAGGAGACTGCGTCAATTTGTCATTTAATACCAAACACGAGGCCTCTCCAGCGGGAGCCCTTCAAGGAGATACACGGTCTGCGTGGTTGTGACATGGCCCTGTGGTCTCCTGAAATGCCCCCAGACCTCAAGTCCCCCACCACAACAACCCTAGATTGCCAAGTTCGAGTGTCGACCCCACGCTGAGTGAAGTATGAGCAATCTACCCGCAGTCTCAGCCCAAAACCCCTAATCCTTCCCTTGTAATCCATGGCGTAGGCAACGCTATTGGAGCTTTCAAAAACAGTTTCTCCTTCATTACTAACTCGCTCCCGCGGCTTTGTAAGGGTCGACAATGTTGTCTCTTCGCTGCTCCCTGTCAGTCTTCCAGCAGCTCCCTCTCTATTTGGGCTTCTTTCTTATCGCCCACTCTCATGGCCAATAACCTTTAATCAAAGCCTTCGGGCTAACCCGATATGGCTGGTCCTTTCTCTAAGGCCGCTGCCCCTGGCGTGAAAGCCAAGCCGCTTTCATGATTTTGATTTTGTATTCCCGACATGTTTGGCGGATAACCCTTGATGGCTCAAGGGACCACTGCTAACAGTGGCCCCATTTCCCACCCCCATCTCGAGCGATACCCATTTCTGACTGGTCTGTTAGCTACCTCAGGGCCGCCTTTCTCTGTGCTTGAACTCCCTTGTCATTATCACTCATTCTACACATTCTTCTATTTTGCCCATGTCGTTGCGAGTTACATGTACTTATTTTCTTGTGTCCCTTGCCAATTTCACCGTGGTCATCGCTCGCTCTCTCTCTCTCTCTCTCTCTCTCTCTCTCTCTCTCTCTCTCTCTCTCCATAATTCGTATCGCATACGTTTATTATTTTATCGTCATAGGCCTTTTCACTATGTTGATATCGTGACACAGGATATGAGAGTATGTAGACAACAGTTTAATGAGTCATTAATGCGAGTTATACGTCTAATGACTGATAACAATGCCCGTCACAAATAGAGACAATACCATTACATCAGCGGGAAAAAGTGATGATGGATAAGTTACTCGTACATTCAGATAGATGACCAGAAATGGAACTTTGAGCACGCAAGGAAGATATACATGTATGGGTAGCCATCAAATAGTGATACGACAGACATCACAATCGCATTACGAAGCATAAAAATTGCACACCTACACAATCTTATGTTGGTACCTTACATGTCCAGGCAACAAGCTGAGGTTTACTATTGCCACTGCAAGACTCACAGGTAATCCATTACCATTTTCACAAGGATTTTATGAGCTCTCTCTTTGGTTTACACATATCTCTATGCTTTCTGCCTTTTTGTGCACTTTGTGAACCGTATTCGAGCATCGCTTTTGCTTCCCTTGGATTTTATACCCATGGCTTATGCTGTCCCCTCTAGGCAAGACTACATGTAGCTTTGGTGAAGGTTTCAAGGAGCTACAGGCGCTTTGGTGCTCTCTCTCTCTCTCTCTCTCTCTCTCTCTCTCTCTCTCTCTCTCTCTCTCTCTCTCTCTCTCTCTCTCTCTCTCTCTCTCACACACACACACACACAAGGTCTTCACTCCGTTGCTCCTTCTTTTCCTGCCCAATTTCCCCATTGAAAATGTATTGATTACGACTTGAGGCATGGGCTAAAATTCTCAAAAAACACATTTTTTTTTTCAGGAAAATCGTAGTCTTATCCAGACATGCACTCAATATGAAAATCTAAATAGAAGCTATGAACACTTTCTGCACCTCAATTTTCTAAGCTTCTTCTTGACATACAGTAGGACTCCCTTCTAAGACTGAAATTCAATGAAATTGACTTAAGTTAGAAGCACTTACTTAAACAGTTTTGGAATCCAAGCCCTGGAATCGGGACGATCCCCGCCATCAAAGAGTGACTCCCCACAGGAACAGAGAACCTTAGTGGGTCTCGACTTTATGACCAGGACTGGTGCCGCTGCTACAGCTGCTACTTCTGCTGTCTATACAGCCAGCACCTGCCAATTACCCCCGGTCCTTTTCCCTGCGAACAAGATGGAACAAGTCCTCGGTACGCGCTAATCAAAGCCGGAAAACACCTCGCGGTCTGGTTTGAATTTTACACCCGCCAGTTTTATTCACTGGAGCTGTGGCCTACTGAGAGCAACGCCTTACTTGGGGATTGATTTTTTGTGATATTAAACGATGCGTATGATTCAAAAGATTGCGGCGGGGGTTGTATGAAGGTCTCGGTTTCTCTTTCAGTCCAAGGCTGCAGGGAATCCCATTGGAAGAGACAGGGTATGACGGGAAACTCCAATTGCTCCCTTTTAAAGTAACACAGTAGTTTGCATTAACCACTTTTATTGTGACTCACCATTGTTGTTTGAGGCTTCAAATTCCTGAAAAGGCACACGCAGGTAATAAAGTAATGTTACAATGATAGATTCTGATTCGGAACAGCTTTGTTACCGCACATCAACATTGGATATATTGATGCAAAAGAGCTGACAATGACCTAAACACTCTCTCACCCTGAAAAATTCTCACTCACTCTGAAAAATTCTCACTCGCTCTGAACAAACACTCTAATCAACTGCAACTATACACACGCACAAAATGCCAACACGCAACCGCCATTCGTTGCTGACTTACAGCTGTATACAACAACGGTATAGGTAGACACTATACACACACTACACCACATATCTTTTAGTATATCAGTATACGCATGTGTCGTCATCCATGGGCGATGTTTGTGTACAAAATGTGCTACTGTATAGATAATCGCATGAGACGCCATTAAATATATATATTTCTCCACTTGACAGGTTTCTAAAGTTGACAGGAAGTCATAAATTTTATAGATATCACTTCTCTGTTATCTTTATATTTCGAGAACTGTACTAAAAAATGGATTCCATCTTCTATCTGATTAACTTCATAACTGGGACATAGCCGTTGATCGACTGGAAGTGGTGGGCTATTATACCTGCCCCTCATTTGGCAGATTATGATATGATATTGCCAGATAACGATATGAAATAATGTGATGTCAAATTCAGTCATCATATCCAGAAGTTCACAGATTTGATTTGCTGTGGGGCTTGTAGAGTTTCCTTGTTATATTTTTATCTTTGTTAGAATTTTTTTCAGTTTTTTTTAACAACCCGAAAACACACTAGCGAGATCAATCAAGTCCCACAGGTGACGCCGTATGAACATAGCACGGTTGGTTGTACACGTTCTGGTTGGTTTATGGAGGAAATGAAAGGGTGAAAAAACGGTCCCACCGCTTCAATTCCAGATTGATAGTTTGTCACAGAGGTGTTCGTCGTCAACATTTGATGGTACATGTAGATCTAGCTGCGTTAGCTACATGTAAGTGGGAATGCCTCTCGGTATGGCTTGTGACAGTCTGGATAAGAAATTGGGCAGAACCTGAACCCTTCTGGATATGATGATTGAAATCGAATACACGTGAATTTGGGGATATTATGACTGAAATTGAGATGCAATAGGTCATGCAAAGCTCTCCTTGTAGTGGGTTTTTTTTTCAGTTTTAAAGACTGCTTTCATTAATATGTTATAAAAATGTGTTACACGGAAACCCTTACAGCCGGGCCTTACAGTCTAGGCCTGCTACATACCCAATTTCAGTGCTCATATGCAGACGCCCACAGATAATGTACCTGTATCTGTTGATAATAATACACTTTTGAAGCCGCTAGATTCGAATATGCTGCTTGGCCTTATGTCGACAGACGCTTGATATTCGGTTCTCGAGTAGCCGCCATTTGGAGCAAGGCAGGTAGATAAACGCCTTGGCTCGCTTATCTAAGGACCTGAGTTTTTAAAGGAAACTGAATGTATTTTAATCAATTATAGTGTATCACAGTGTATCAATCTTAACTGCTGTCCGATGTTGTGCCACTTTTGTACAGTAGAAAGTTTCAAGACAATATAAACGATAAAGTATAAGGTATACGTATGTGATTATATTTCACTGGCAAGTATACCATCTTGAGGGAAAGGTAAACATGCCACTTTTATGCATGTTCAACGTTTACGCCCGATGATGACTAATGTTTATAAAGTTTAACACAACATTGGGTCTATTAACAAATGTATAAGTAAACTCTTTAGCACGACGATCAGATTTACAATACTAAAGAAAAGACTGTGGACAGCCATATGTTAACACATTTTCGTTTAAAGGTATATGGGAGTGGAAACGTTTAAGGCGTAGTTTTAAAGAAGTGTCAAAGCTTCTAAAATTATAAATGAATGGAATGTCACATGTATTTTACAAAGAATCTGGATCTAGTATTATGTATTCTCATAATTCATATCGAGAAGGTCACGGGTTATGTAGGTCATATCCAAACGTCACAAGGCAGCCATGCTGAGAGGCAGTCCGACGGAGTCAATGCAACTAGATCTACTATTCAATGTAGCAAACCAGCGCATTTGTGACTAACTATCCATCTGGAATTGAAACAGTTGCACCTTCTGTTGCAGTTCTCTTTTGTCTAAATCAAATGGAACATGCATAACCATGATACCCCAGCGCTACTTTATAACAATATAAATCCAGCAGTTACAAGCCTGGTATTAAGGAACAATAAATGTTGAAGTCCAAGCCATCTTTCAAGAGCAGTGTGAGTGTCCGCTGCCAGAGAGTAAAGTCATCCATTGCTTTGGGGAGGGGGTATTTATGTAGTCGTAAAGTAATCGCATTCTCTGAGCCCTCGATCAGAGATTCGTCGCCCTGAATGGACAACCAAAACGGAAGTAATTTCAGGAATTCCTCGCCTGACGAGATTTGGTTGCCGGTAGCAACATCATCCCCGGGCAAACATCGCCATGATTAAATGGTTGTGAGATACACTGCTCGACGCATTATCCCTTGGTAGCTGCCTGCCTGTGTGGTTCCTGTGCCAGTGCTCAAACAGGGTAGAAGACTGAAAGAAGGGTAAAAAAAAATAAGGTGGAATACGCCTCTATATCATAATACGATGTGTTTCCGTGGGAGAGACAAGGGGTTTGGACCCTGCATTGCACCAGGCATAGGGGGGATTCTTAGGCACTCCATGGCTGTGAAAGTGGATTAGGGCTCTGGCCCTCTGACTCACCCCTAGCGGATTAAGCCTCCATTCTACTTAATCTCCTCTCGTTCGCCGACGACTGGCTGCGCCGGACGGAGATTTTCTGTCGCGCTCTCAAGGACCGCGGCAATCCGTTTAATGCACAGCCCTATGTACTTTCCGTGATTGCGCATCGGGTCCCAATTGAGAATATACTTTTTGCGTCTGAGGAAAAGCAAACTGAGCTGGCCAAAAAAAAAAAGAAAAAAAAAAAAGAAAAGAACGCCTAGACCCGAGGCACTATGTGGCACAAGAAGGAATCATCTGTATTGCGATTTTTTAGATCTCACCTTATGCAAAGCTGCATGCAATATGTTCCATCAAGTTGCTGAAGCCTGCGATGAAGCAGGGGCGGTTGAGATTGGGTTTGAAGGTTTATATACCGCTCACGTTGCCCCTGCTCCTGATTTCCCCATATAGGTTGGATTACGTGGTTGTACCAGATTAGTTGTACTTTCTACAGCTATGAAGACGTGTGTCACGTTTGCACTTCTCTGCAGCATGTGCAAAATCCTTATTGTTAGTCGCGTGAGCTAATTGAAATCTGTCATTAAGTACAATAACGTGCATGTCAATGGCAACCGTACATGTTATGAAGACCTATGTCTCATAGAAGAGTCTTTACATCAGGCGTTGAGAGGATATGGCAATGACAACTCCTGCATTATCGCTCAAAATGACTTAGTTTTAAATTTTCACTGCAATGTTTCTCCAGATTGAATATCTCATGTCGCTTCTCTGCACTCTCTGTCCTTTTCCTAGCCTTCGGTTTTTTGTTTCAATCCATATGCCAAATGCTAAAAAAATGTGCTGGTATTCCCATATCATTATTTATTACGCACTAATATTAGTGTTGCCGTTGCTCACAGCAAAACTTTGATCCTGCTTCCGGTAATAACGTGTACCGAATGTGTCTGTTACTTTTTTTGTGGATTTTGCCACCACCGCCAAGGTTGCAATGCTAGCCGTTACGGTTACCATAGCAGCGTTAGTATTAAATATAAGATCTTATCTTGCACTTATTTTCACTGAAATCCACTAAAATTACCACAAATTCGGGTAAAGAGAGCAGTCGCATAAACAAAAGAAACTACTGTGACTTCAGTCACACCGCGTCTTTCTTGGTAACACTCATCGGTACCACTTATTATGAACGCCACTCATTGTCTGATACACTTTCTCCACTGTCTGACAGATGTCTCTAATTACGAAGATGTTCCTCGGGCGACAAACTTATTTGTAAGCCGTGGTCGATAATTTCCGTGGGCGTCCATACACGACCGCAAAATATGCTGAGGGGGAAATTGTCAAGTTGGCCGCTCTGATGGAGACGGCGGGTTCTTTTATCCTTAAACCCATTTATACCGAGTTTGGGCCGCTACAGCTAGCTGAGGGGTTGGAATTCCTGAAATGTTTTAAATCAAAGGTTTGCCTTAGGTGAGACTCTTTACCTAATCAGATTCTTGGATCCCCACACTGCTCCCATTCTACGTCGATTTTGAATCTAAGTTAGCTGGGCGTAGTTCAATCACATCATGATTTAAAAAAAAACAACATTGTACACTGCAACTTAAGTCTTTTTGGAACCTCAGCCCTGGGTTTGATGACGTCAGCCGGCAGCCATGGTGAGCACCCGTGGAGAACTGTGATTTCCCTTTAATCTGGGAACGGCATTACCGGCAAAATTTCCTCTTACCACCGTGGCCGTGTTGTTATTACCTTGAGGCACATGTCTGGACGTAACTCGACCGTCGTGAGCCGCTGATGTTCTTGTCACACTGCTGTAGCTATCCAGCAACAAAGTCCAATTTGGGAAGACCGTATTTCTTCTGGGGCCCCTTTCGACATCTTCGTGGTCGATAATGAAATATTTAGCGGATGGGGGAAGAATATGATTGCGATTAAAGGCATCTAGTATGGCAGGAAGAGTAACGAAAGACCCGAATGTAATGCATCTTAATTGTGAACACGGTAATTTTAGCTATTACCTTACGAAAAATAGTATCAACCGCTGTAACAACAGTAACACTAACGGCTACGGAATTTTTTTTAAGTTCCTGAGGTGTATCTTGTGTGAACCTATCCTCGGCAATGTTAAAACCGCGTCAAAACATAAGCGATATATCGGCGGATTTAGCGTTTTCACTGGCTGAGATTTCCGTGGCTGTAAAAATCTTCGACATGGCAAGGCAATATAAAGTGCATGGCCGAAATTGGCATCCGTCATTCTATCGGAACGTAATGTTTATTACTGACCATTGCCTCCCTTCTGCTGTGTTATTACGTGCTTACTCAGCTCTGTGGTGGGTAAATCTTTGCTAGATTTAGTAACGACCAAACATAGAACATTATCTCAAGCAGGTGAGCATTTTATTTTACGAAAAAAAAGGCAGCTGTACATTTTAAGGTACAAGTTTCAAACCTCCCTAAAACGTTACAAAAACTACGGAAATATTTCAAGGAAACTGCATTTGCTCTCCTGCATGGGATTGTTGGTGTAACCATTGCAAGGTAGCACTGTGCGTATACAAATTCATATCACGCATACCCCAGGGGATGAGCTCAATATAACTTGCATGGGAATAGGACCTATGTGTAACAGTATATCTGAGACTGGTTTCACAAGAAACAGAAAGAAAGAAAGAAGTTAAAGCTAAAATGCAGACCTCAAAGTCAGTATTCGTGAATGAGATTCCCTTTTCTATGATCAAGTTCACACTGGACTGGTAGATTTTTCCAGAGTCTCCCACCGGGACTATAAACTATGCATCCACACTGGTCCAGGGACACATCCTAATATCGCCGTGTTCAGTTACCTGTTTGATTGCATCCATTACGGGAGGGACAATAGCCACAATGACCAGTCTACACACGGTTTATACAGCAGCTACCCCTACGATCAATAGACCCGTCCGTCTGCTTCAGGCAACGGCCAGGTAATGGGAAGCTCCTGATGACTAGCGCCATTCTCGTAATGATACTGGCACAGACAACATCTGTAATTATAATCTCAACGAAGAGACCACACTCCTACCAGAATCAAAGACCCTCTATCTGCATGGGCTTTTGGTCTGCCTGCATTGCAGTTGCTCGTTGCATTCAGAAAGTACTGTTCTCCACTGTCACCAACACAAAACACGTCATTTAGTGAATGCCGAACACTAACGTATCATTAGCACGCTTAGGGGATAATACCAAGATAAAGCCAGTCGCTTTGTAGAGCCAGGCTTCACTCGACGCGCCACAATATAGCGCTTAATTTGTACTGCAAAAATGCCGTTCATACGTAAATCATGAAACGAGTTCCTGAAAGCTTACTATAACATCATCGTATCCGATTACCCAATTACAGGGATTGGATACGGTTAGTGCTTTATAATGTACAGTTCCCTGACTTATGTTGAGTCATGTACGGCGCTTACAAAATGACTGTTTCTTAAGAATTAGCAATCGGGGCCAAACAAAAATAATCTGCAGCTCCTTCTCATTGGTGCCATGCAAGTGCGTGTCTCACACAACTGCTTCTAGGGGTGGAAAGTGGTCCGTGCCGACGCGGTCGAAGCCAAAATCAATCCAGCAGGTGTTTGACCAATGTCTTCAGGGCGGCAGAATGGGGAACGTAGTAGGTGTGAGGTGTGGGGTAGGCACAGTAGGAGCATTTTTTCTACCGGAAGGAACTGATTGAATAGCGTGGTAAGATTAATCCAAGCTGCGCACAAGAGAACATCCTATCCGGCCTTTGTTTTTACAACGGCGCATCTTGTCAGCACAACACTGGCAGACAAGACAGGGTTGGCGTTGGCAAACAAAACCAAAAAACTGTCGCTGGTTAGGGCTAACTTAAAACATTCTACTTGAGAATTGGACCTTTTCTGGCGCCCAGCCAAGAGAAGAAGCGGGATGCCAAATGCAAAGCAAAATACCGAAATGTATATTTCTAAGTCTGAAAGTGCCATTTGTTCCATAATGGCGAATGTTCAATTTTAAGAATACAATGTACATGACTTGCATTTGTGGTCCAGCTCGGCAAGCAATTTCTGGAAAGTACGGCTGACCCTAGAGGCAAGCGGACATGGTTAAATGTAACTCATTTACAATCCATACGCCGTTAATCCCTTCTCATATGCCTTGCCTGCTTTCTTCTGGCCCTTCTCCAGCACGATTAGCTGCATCATTTCTTATAGACAGAATTAACCCAGAAAAAAACAACAAAACGAACCAACAACAGAATGGAAAATCCAAACCAAACGACGACACTATACTATCAAGTTCGACCTTTTCGTCATATCCGATCTATGGCCTGTCTCTGCCCCCCCACCCCCACCCCCACCCCTCTTCACGCATTGACCGTTTTTGGCAGATTTTTTGCCAGCTTTTCCCCCCAGCTGCCATGTTTAACCCCACTCAGGCTCGCTGACATGGCGTCCGTCACGGAGGAAATGGACGAGTCCGAGACAGGGCGTGGCTGTCACCACAAAGGGACGCCGTGGAGAAGAGGAGGGGATGGCAGTAGGAAGAGACAGGGTCTTTTCATCCTGCTATTGTGACACAAAAGGCCGGGATTACCGCGGTGGCATTATTTATACAGCAAGCCCCGTCCCTCCATGCCCTGCCCTGTCTGGTGTTTACCATTCGGGGCGGACAAGGGTGCCGGGAGCTGTCAACCTTTTGATGCACACCGTGACGTTGCCTTAACCGAGTCATCAGGATTGGGACGGGGTGTCACATGAAAACAAAATGCTAGACTCACTTGAGTTGTCGAATACCACAACTATCATAAAGCAACGGAAAGTACATTTGTCCCTGGCGTACCAAAGTTTAAAGCTAATAGTTCATAGCTTTAGCTATCGTTAATTGTTATGTTTTAACTAACGTCAACGTTGATTCTAATACCGCCAACCATACCCTTGGGAGCATACGACGTTCGGTATAATTAGTGCCATACCAAATCTAAGTATATTTTAGACATCTCATACGTTATTTAGCGTGCCAAACGAGACCCTGTGTCGTTCAACCATTTTGTCATAATTAACGGAATTTAATTACACGGTGTTTCAGAATGTTGCATCTATTTAAAAGCTGGAAATACTTTGCCATATACAATCCAAAATTCGAGACAATACACAAGTGAAAGTTGTTGATTTATTTGCTGTTTACAGAACATAGAATTCAGTGCGAATTTGCTCTCATTTTGCCTCGACTTGTGTGTTACATGTATTTGGACCTTGGCAACGCCTTGCAGTCGCTTAATGCTTTAATTTTCCATGACCTGTTCCAACTTCGTGAGGCAAAAAGATTTTGTAGGAGTTAGTACAATGCTAGAAAAATGACAGAACTTTGTGGCGTCGCTGTCTGCTGTGTGTTGTATGTTTGAGGGTTACGTTCCCTAATTCCCTGTCCGAAATTTCGTTAACTGTCGGCCACGACAAATTACTGTAGCTTCCAAGCAACCATTTAAAGCAACATTAAGTGTGTAAAATAACAAAGTACCCCCCCCCCCCTACTACTACTTTTTCGGTAAGGTTGTGTGACATAGTTACCAATAACAGTAGTAACAGCAGTTCAGCAACAGCAGCAGTAGTGGTAGCCAACATGCGTAGCTATAGTAGTAGTAGCTAACAGCATCAGCTGTAGTAGTAGTAGTAGTGGTAGTAGTAGTAGTAGTAGTAGTAGTAGTAGTAGTAGTAGTAGTAGTAGTAGTAGTAGTAGTAGATGTAGTAGTAGTAGTAGTAGTAGTAGTAGTAGT
>JAAUYG010067902.1_pt1 | contig 14974 bp, 13 predicted proteins | sample 7278091 | NCBI WGS metagenome assembly JAAUYG01 (sample SAMN14350201, study PRJNA611818) | marine sediment metagenome | isolation source: surface marine sediment (0.6m) | place: French Polynesia: Moorea | collected 2018-08 | reverse complement strand
TCCGCGCTGGCGGAACGCAAAGTGAAAACCTGGCCCATCTGGGAGAAGGAAGTCTCCCGCTTTGACTGGCACTACGATGCGACCGAGGAGTGCTACCTGCTGGAGGGGGAGGTCGAAGTGGAGACCGCGGATGGCGAATGGGTCGCGTTCGGCGCCGGCGACTTCGTCACCTTCCCCAAGGATCTCGACTGCGTCTGGGATGTCAAAAAGCCGGTGCGCAAACACTACCGTTTCAAACCGTCCTGAAGACGTGCGATCCCGTGGGGGGCCCCGGTACCGGGAAATAAGCGCCTATCCGCCAGCCTTGGCGGGAAGCGCCATGACGGCCTCGTCGGCAACGACAAAGACCTGGTCTTCGGCCCCCGGACGGATCACCTGGCAGCCGGTAAAACCGCCGAAGGCCGGCAGGAGGGCCTGGTCCGGACCGAAGCAGAAGCAGGGCAGGGTCGCCGCGAGGCCGCCCCGGCCGCGCATGGCGACGGCCGGATGCAAATGGCCGGCCAGATTGTAGCCTGCCGCCGAGCCCTGCGGCTTATGGGTGAAGACAAAAGGGTCCTCCTGCCGTTCCTCCCCGACCCAGTCGATTCCGAAGGCGGATGACGGCGGCCCGCTCCAGCGGTCGTGGTTCCCGCTGACCAGCGTCATGGCGACCTGCGCGTGCGCCGCGCGCCAGGGCGCGATCAGGCGTTCGTAGATATCGGGATCGTCGATCGGGCCGTGGGTCAGATCGCCCAGAAAGAGAAGGGTTTCGGGTGCAAGCGCCGCCAGCAGAAGTGAGAGCCGCTGCAAATCGGCTGCCGTCGTGCCCTGAGGGACCGGTATGCCCCGCTCCCGGAAAAGCTGGGCCTTGCCGAAATGGGCATCGGCCACGACCAGCATCTTCTTCTCTTGCCAGAACAGGGCCCGTTCGGGCAGCAGCATGAGCCTTTGGTCCCGCAGGACGTGCTCGACCACGCAGCCCTGATCGCGAGCCCGGCCGCTGGATGGGTGTCGCGCGCTACTTGTCATCGGCCTTTTTCTCCAGGCGCAACTGCATGCGGCTTACGCGCTCGGCCAGCTTCTCGGAGCTCAGGCGGCTGCGCAGGCGGTCGACCATGATGGGAAAGGCCAGCGGTGTGGGCTGCTCGAGGTCGACCCGGCGCAGGCGGGCCCTCGCCATCCGCTCCAGGCTCGCACGCAACCGCTGGTATTCGAGCTGCCGCTCCAGGACTTCGCGGGTGGATTGGGCCAGAAGCAGATTGTCCGGGGCGTAGCGCTGAAATACGTTGTAGAGCAGGCTGCTGGAGGCCTGGATCTGGCCGCCGTGCTTGGCGCGGCCCGGGTAGCCCGGGAAGACCAGCCCCGCCACCCGGGCGATCTCGCGAAACTGCCGGCGGCCCATCTCGGCGGCGTTCACGCTGTCCAGAATGTCTTCGACCAGCCGATCGACGGTGAAGAGGCGCCTGTCCTCGAGGGCGTCCAGCGGGATTTCCCGATCCGCCAGCAGCTCGAGTCCGTAGTCGTTGGCAGCCAGTGAGAGGGTGAGGGGCCGTTTTCGGGAGAGCCGGTAGGCCAGTAGCGCGGCCAGCCCCTCGTTGACCAGCCGCCCGGCGAAGGGAAACAGGAAGAGGTGGTGGCCGTCCCGCGAGACCAGCGTTTCAAGGAGCAGTTCGTCCGCACCGGGAATGATCGAGCGGCGCGCCTGAAGCTCTAAAATCGGTTCGAGGGCCTGCATTTCGGGCGCGTCGGCGACACCCCGGGCAGCCCGATCCAGTTGGTCGCGCACCGCCGCGGCCAGTTCGCTCGAAAGCGGCATGCGGCCGCCCAGCCATTGGGGGATCGGCCCCCGGGGGGCGCGACTGCGGCGCACGTAGAGCACCATGTCGCGCAGGCGGATGTATTCGAGCCGTCGGCCGGCAAAGACGAACACATCCCCCCGTTTGAGCCGGGCGATGAAGCGCTCCTCCACCGAGCCCAGCCGTCGGCCATTCAGATATTTGACGACGATGGCGGCATCTGCGGTAATCGTGCCGATTTGCATGCGGTGGCGGCCGGCGATCCGGGCATTGGCCGCGGTGTAGCGGCCGTCCCGCCGGATGATCTTGTGAAATTCGGAATAGGCGCCGAGCGCTTCACCGCCGGTGGAAACGAAATCTAGCGCCCAGTCGTACTCCGTTCGGGGCAGATCCTGGAAGGCGTGCGTGGTGCGCAGTTCGCGGTAGAGGGCCGACGGGCGGAAGCCATCGCCCAGCGACAGGGTGACCAGGTACTGGGCCAGGACGTCCAGGGGGCGCGTGACCGGCACGCGCGGCTCGATACCGCGGGTGGCGATGGCGCTGCGGGCGGCCGCCACCTCCACCAGTTCGAAGGCATGGGTCGGCACGCACACGATCGCGCTGGTCAGGCCCGGGCGGTGTCCGCTTCGGCCGGCGCGCTGCATCAGGCGGGCGACACCCTTGGGGCTGCCGATCTGGATCACCTGATCGACGGGGCTGAAATCGACACCCAGGTCGAGGCTGGAGGTGCAGATCACGGCCGTGAGCATGCCTTCACGCAATCCCTGCTCCACCCGCTCGCGCTCGCGGCGGTCAAGGGAGCCGTGGTGCAGTGCGACACGCGCACGCCAGTCCGGCCGCGCTTCCAGGATCGCCTGGTACCAGATCTCGGTCTGGGAGCGGGTGTTGGTGAAGACCAGCGTGCTGCCGGCGGCCTCGATCCTGGCGATCACCCGGGGCAGCAGCTTCAGCCCCAGGTGACCGGCCCAGGGAAAGCGTTCGACCTCCTCCGGCCGGATGGAGGTCACGCGGATGGTCTTGGGCACGCGGCCCTGGATCAGAACGCCCTGGTCGGCGGTCGATCCCAGCAGTGCGCGCAGGGCGGCTTCGGTGTTGCCCAGGGTGGCCGAAAGCCCCCAGGTGCGGACACGCTTCCGCCAGGTTCTGAGCCGCGCCAGGGCCAGCTCCACCAGCACGCCGCGCTTGCTGCCCATGAGTTCGTGCCACTCGTCCACGACCACGAGTTCGAGGCGGTCGAAGCGTTCCCGCGCGCCGGTGTGGGAAAGCAGCAGGTGGAGGCTTTCCGGCGTGGTGACGAGCACGGTGGGCAGCCTTTGCTGCTGCCGCTTCTTGACGGCGGCGGGGGTATCCCCGGTACGGCCGGCCACGCTCCAGGGCAGGCCGAATTCGGCGGCCGCCTGCTGCAGCGCCACCAGGGTGTCCGCGGCCAGGGCGCGCAGGGGCGTCACCCACAGGACGGTGAGGGGGGCCGGGCGATCCGGCTGGTTTCGATCCGCGTTCGCTGCCAGGCCCGCCTGCATCGCGCCGAACGCGGCGGCGCAGGTTTTGCCGATGCCGGTGGGGGCGTGAATCAATCCGCTCCGGCCCGCCCGATAGGCGCGCCAGGCCTCCCGTTGAAACGCCAGCGGCTTCCAGCCGCGGCTCCGGAACCAGCGATCGATCGCTGCCTGAGCCTCATTGGGCCCGTGGGGGTTGTCTGCGTGGGTCTGGGTCTGGGTGTTCATGCGCGGCCCTCATGACCCGGGTTCATGGCCGGGCGTTGTCAGCAGCGCCTGGAGGGCATCTAACGTGTCGGCAGCCGCGACTGTTTTGTCGCGCCGCCAGCGGAGGATGCGCGGAAAGCGCACCGCGACGCCGGACTTGTGCCGTGTCGAGGCCCGGATGCCCTCGAAGGCGATCTCGAAAACCAGCTCCGGGCGCACCGCCCGCACCGGGCCGAACCGTTCTCGCGTGTTGCGCTGGATAAAGCGGTCCACCTCACGGATCTCCGCGTCGCTCAGGCCCGAGTAGGCCTTGGCAAAGGGCACCAGGCCTTCCCCCTGGCGCACCGCAAAGGTGTAGTCGGTGTAGAGCCCGGCCCGCCGGCCGTGGCCGCGCTGGGCATAGATCAGCACGGCATCCACGGTCAGCGGATCGATTTTCCACTTCCACCAGTCGCCCCGCCGCCGACCCACGCCGTATGGGGACGACAGACGCTTGAGCACGAAGCCTTCCACTCCCCGTCGGCGCGATTCAGCGTGCCGGGTGGCAAGCGTTTTCCAGTCGGGCGCATCGATCGTTGGTGAGAGGACCAGGCGGTCGTCCGCCGCCCGGTCCAGGAGGCGGGCCATGGCCTCCCGTCTTTGGGCGAGGGCATCGCTGCGCCGGTCGCGGCCCCCGCATTCGAGCAGATCGTAGGCCAGAAAGGCCACCGGTACCTCCTTTAGAAGTTTGCGGCCCACGGATTTGCGGCCGATGCGGCGCTGAAGTGCGCCAAAAGGGAGGGGGCGGCCGTTGCGCCAGGGCAGGATCTCGCCGTCGAGCACCGTGCCGTCGGGCAGCGCAGCGGCAGCGGCGGCCAATTCGGGATATTTGTCCGTCACCAGCTCCTCCCCCCGCGACCAGATAAATATCTGCTCCCGGCGTTGAATGACTTGCCCCCGGATACCGTCCCATTTCCATTCCACCTGCCAATCGTCCCGGGAGCCCAGGGCCTCGGGCGGCTGCTCCAGGGGGGATGCCAGGAAAAACGGGTAAGGCCGGCTGGTGTCGGCGTCGGTGGTATCGGCGGCCAGGAGACGACGATAGGTGTCCGCCGTGGGAGTCCAGTCCCCCATCAGCCGGTGGGTGATGACGGCGGCATCGATCCCGCTCAGCCGGGCCAGCGCCCGCACCACCAGGCGCCGGGAGACGCCGACCCGGAAGCCGCCGGTAATCAGTTTGTTCCACACGAAGCGCTGGGCGACGTCCATCCGGTCCCAGGCGTCGAGAATCGCCTGCTGCCGCGCCTCCAACGCCATGTCTTTCAGGGGAAGCAGTTCACGGGATACCCAGACGTGCAGGGGGCGGTCGCTAACGCGAGCTGGCGGCGGCAGGAGCAGGGTGATGGTTTCGGCCAGATCGCCGACCACGTCGTAGCTGGCCTCGAAGAGCCATTCCGGCACCTCGGCGCGCGCGCCGGCCCAGGCCATGAGCTGGCGGGTGGGCACCACCCGGCGCGGTCTGCGGCCGATCAGAAAACTTATCGCCCAGATGGCGTCGGCGGCCGGCGTGCGTTCGAAGTAATCCGCCATGGCCGCCACCTTGCGGTTGGTGCTGGTGGTGGCGTCCAGGCGGCGGTAAAGCGCGGCAAAGGCTTTCATCGCCCTTCGTCCCCGGTGCGATCCACTGTGTCGAGCGCTTCGGCCTCGTAGCCCTGCTCCTGCAGCCAGCGCACCATTTCGGCCCGATACCCATGGGTGACCCCGATGGATTCCGCGCCGCTGGCCGCGACGGTGGCCATCAGCCCCTCCCAGTCGCTGTGATCGGAAATGATGAAGCCCCGGTCCACGGCGCGCCGCCGCCGGTGGCCGCGAATGCGCATCCAGCCGGAAGCAAAGGCCCGGGAGCGCTGCGGAAAACGGCGCATCCAGGCGGGGTGGTCGGCCGAGGGGGGGGCGATCACGAGCGCGCTTTTCCAAAGCGCTTTGTCCTGGATATTGTCGACATGGATCGTTTCCGGCAGATGCACCCCGGCCCCGCGGTAGATCCGGTTGATCCTGGCCACCGCCCCGTGGCAGAGAATTGGGCCGCCGTCGGGGTCCAGGCCGGCCAGAATCCGCTGGGCCTTGCCCAGGGCATAGGCGAACAGAATGCTGGTGCGTCCCTGGTCCCGGTTTTCGCGCCACCAGTCTTCGATCGATGCCATGATCGAATCCGCGGCCGGCCACTTGAAGATCGGCAGGCCGAAGGTGGACTCGCTGATAAAGGTGTTGCAGCGCTGGGGGTCGAGAGGCGTACAGGTCGGATCGGCGGCCGTCTTGTAGTCGCCCGAGACCACAGTGACATACCCCCTGTGTTCGATGCGCACCTGAGCCGACCCCCGGATGTGTCCGGCCGGGTGCAGGGAGAGGCCCACCCCCTGGCGGGTCGTCTTTTCGCCATAGGCCAGGGTCTCGATGCGGGCGTCCGGGCCGAGGCGGGCTTGCAGGAGGGCCATACCTTCGCGGGCGCAGAGATAGGAGGTGCTGCCCGCCCGGGCGTGGTCCGCATGGGCGTGGGTGATGACGGCGCGGTTCACGGGGCGCAACGGATCGATGTAAAAATCACCCGGGGGGCAGAATAGACCGCTGGGGGTCGCCTGAACGAGGGGTTTCATGACATTAGGCCCTGATGTTGTCGATGCCGGCCTGCAGGGTTTGAGCGGAATGGCGCAGGGCCTGAAGCTCGTCGGCATTCAGTGGCGGTAAGACCGCGCCTTCGACACCGTCGATGCCGACCACCGAGGGGATGCTCAGGCAGACGTCACTCAGCCCGTATTCGCCGTTTAGCATTCGGCTGACCGGCAGCACGCGTTTCTGGTCGTCGAGCACGGCCTCGGCCAGGCGGACAATCGCCATGCCGATGGCGGTATTGGTATAGCCTTTGCGATCGATGATCGTGTAGGCGGCGTCGCGCACCTGCGTGAAGAGCCGATCCATTTCCTCTTGCCGCCATGGATGGTTCAGAACGGTATTGTTTACCAACGGCAGGCCGGCGATCTGTGCCGTACTCCACAACGGCACTTCGGTGTCGCCATGCTCGCCGATGATGTAGGCGTGCACCGATTGCGGATCGATGCCGTAGTGAGCCCCCAGAAGCGCGCGGAAACGGCCCGTATCCAGCATCGTGCCGGTGCCGATGACCCGGGAAGGCGATCGCCCGCTGACGTTTTGAGCGACATGGGTCAGGATGTCCACCGGGTTGCTTGCGATCAGGAGCACCGAACGCGGCGTGTGGTGGTCCAATTGGCCGACGATCTCTTCGAACACGGCGGCATTGCGGTTTAGCAGGTCGAGGCGGGACTCTCCTGCTCTCTGGGCAACGCCCGCCGTTATGACCACCAGTTGGGCCGGGGACAGATCCTGATATTGCCCTGCCCGCACCGTAATGCGTTCGAAAAAGATCTGGCCGTGCATGAGGTCCATGGCCTCCCCGGCGGCCCGCTCGGCGTCCTTGTCGATGAGGATGATCTCGCTGGCCAGCCCGCGCATGAAAATGGCATAGGCGGCGGCGACGCCCACATGGCCTGTACCGACGATGCCGATCGTCCGTTTCTGGATCATGGTTGGCTTCCCTGAATCGTCTTCATGGATCATTATTGTTTGGATCAAGACGATAATCACGAAAACCGTAAAACAAACACGGGGTCTCGAAGCCGGCCGGTATCGCCGTCGGCTTGGCGAGCCGGCGGTGATACCGGTCCTGGTGTGTCTTTTGCCCCGCTGCGCCCGCTGGCCCGGGCGGTACGGGGACGCCGGTCAAAGAAAAGTGGCTCCCAGCTTGAGGTGCAGGAAAAGATTGACGTTGGCCGGCTCCACGCCGATGCGGATATCGTTCAGGCAAAATCCGGCCTGACGGGCGAGTTTCATCAAATCGATCTCGGAGCGGTAGATCAGGTGCCAGTCCCCGATGATTTCCATATAGTCGCGTGAAGGATTGTCGGGATGGAAGTTGCCGACCACCAGTTCGGCTTCCGCATCCAGATGGCGATAGAGATTTTTTATCAGAAAGAGGAACTGTCGGTCCGAGAAGTAGTCCAGCAGGCCGGCCGACCAAATCAGGTCGAACCGGCGGTCCGAGCGAAACCGCAGGGCGTTTTTAGGGTAAAATGTGATCTGGTCGATGTAGGGTCGGCAGGTTTCGCGCGCATAGGCGATGGCGCGCCGGTCCGAATCGACGCAGTGGAAATGGATCTTGCGATCACCGGACTGATCCAGGTATTCCAGCACGTCGCGACAGGGGCCGCTGGCGATATCGAGAACCTGCAGATGGCGATCGGGCCAGCGGCGCCGAAGCCTGGTCACGAGGTCGATAAAATACGCTTTGCGGTTGCGGACGGCCGCAGGCGCTTTCTGGGAATGAAAGTAAAGGTCCCAGTTTTTCAGATCGGCCCGCGAACTCACTTGGCGCTGGTAAATCTTGTCGATCATGAAAAAATCGCCGGAATACCCGTGGGGTTTGAGATAACCGTAGCCCTGGATGGTTTCCGCCGACATGGCATCGCCCAGGGCATTCCGAATCAATTCGGCCAGCGGTACGGGGCCTTTGGAATTCCTTATCTCCCCGGCTGCGGTGTGCAGGGCCTGGTCGAGGGTTTCGAAATCTCCGGCGGCAGGGCCGCCCTTGTCCACCAGTTCTTTTACGAAAGCAACATAGTTTTCCAAACCAATTTTCTCCTTTTGTTCGGGTTGTTAGAGAGTCACTGCGATACATGCTGTGACGGGTGTTTCTGGTATGATGGGTTGCAACTCTGATGCCGATCCGCAGGGCCTGGATTTAGCGAACGGAAAGAGAACATGCCTGTGAGGCTAAATCCGCCCCATAGCTGACTTTAACGCGAATTGAGCCCGGTTTGCAAAGATCTCCGACGGCACCGGTTTCAGACCGCAACACGGATGCTGCGCCAAAGTGATGACGCTTCAGGAGGGTGTGGTCGCGCTCAGGCCAAAGGTCCCGCAGGCGACCGTCAGGCGGTTAACCGGCGCTGCTTTACAAGCGGCGGGCGGCACTTATCATTGCAGCATGCTGACAAGTTATCCGCTATTACTGTCCGGCTTCGGTTGGCGGCCGGCGGGCGTGGTGCTTGCCGCCGTAATGGTCTTTATCTCTCCCCCACATGGCTGGGGCGCGGATCTCGATGCGTACCAGTGGAAAAATCGTCTGCTGCTCATCATGGCGCCCAGCGACACCGATCCGCGGGTGGTTGGATTCGAAAGTCGCCTGGCCGCGAGGCGGGATGACATCCGGGATCGGGACCTGCTGACCCTCAGACTGCTGGAAGCCGGGCCCTCGGTACAGCCGGACCAAACGCTGTCTCCGGAAAGCGTCCAAGCCCTGCGGCGACGCTACGGGGCCGCGCCGGGCCGTTTCCTGGTGATTCTGATCGGAAAGGATGGTGGGGTGAAACTCGTTCAGGAAGAGCAGGTATCGCTTCAGGCGATTTTTGATCTGATCGATACCATGCCCATGCGCCGCCGGGAAATGCGCCTGAGGGGGGACGGTGACCGGGGAGGCGATGGAGGGTAGGCATGTGGACCAGGCCTCGGGGTTCCACGCCATGGTCCGGTATCCGCGCCCGCCTAAAAACGATAAGATTCAATTAAAACGGAGGGGTCATGGAACTCGAAGGTCGGAAGATCATCATTCTGGTCGAAAAAATGTATAACGATCGCGAATTCTGGTACCCGTACTACCGCCTGAAAGAGACCGGCGCAGAGGTGCGGGTGGTGGCGCCGAAATCCGGTGCGACTTACAAGGGTGCCGCCGGCATCGAAGTACAATCGGAGGCGGCGGCCGGCGAGGTGAATCCCGATGATTACGACGCCCTCGTCATCCCGGGCGGTTACGCACCCGACCATATGCGGCGCGACCCCGCCATGGTCGAACTCGTGCGCCGCATGGCGGCGGGTGGCAGAGTGGTGGCCGCCATTTGCCACGCGGGCTGGATGCTGGTTTCGGCCGATGTCCTTAAGGGGAAGAAAGCGACCGCTTTTTTTGCCATTCGGGACGATATCGTCAACGCCGGCGCCGAATGGGTGGATCAGGAAGTGGTCGTGGACGGGAACCTCATCACCAGCCGCCAGCCGGACGACCTGCCCGCTTTCCTTAAGGCGATCATCGCCGCCATGATTGCCTGATTGCACAATCTTCCCCGTCGTATCAAAGCCACCCGGTGCGGGCTCTTTCAAGACTCCCGTAAACGTAGAATCGTTATCTACGGCAACCGAATAGGTAGCATCGCCAGTCTTGATTACTTCAATGGTCAGGATACTTGTTTCTTGACATTTTACCTAAAGGTAGCGACAGGTTAGGTACTGTCTTCTTGTTCCTGCCAATATGTCGCGGCGGTGACACGGGTTATAATGATGTAGGCGAAAATTGACACGGGGGCCAGGCTGGCTTTGAAAGCCACCCAATTATCCGTATCTTGGGTACGCCACATCATCTCATTCGCGCATGCCAAGACAATTGCAAACAATATCCATCTAATGGTCAGTACTTTCCATCCCTTCTCGGTCAGATAAACTTGTCCCTCCAATGCCCTGGCCAGCAGATTGGGACGAATAAACATTCCAATCAGAAGTGTGAGCGCAAATAATAAATTGCCTATCGTGGGTTTGATTTTGATGAACAGGGCGTCATTAAAAATGAGCGTTGCACCGCCAAGCAGAAGAACCAGGATAACCGTTACAATGGGAAAGACGGGAATCCGACGCTCCATTAAGAAGCCCATAATGGTGAACACAAATGTTGCGATGATGACGGCCACGGTCGCCGTCATTAAATCCCACTTGTAATTGGTGATGAAAAATATGATTCCCGGGGCAATTTCGAATAAAATATGCCGATTTAAATATCTCTCCGCGAATCCCATTTTCTTCCATACCTCTCAAGGCTGCGGGGACGTATGCTTTACGCCGTCCCCACCGGCGATGGGTTGGGCCGTCGTTCAGCTTTTCGATGAAAAAGAACGCCAGCCCCCAATGGTTCCAGCGCTAAAAATGAGGCCGATCAATAGCGAGCCGATCGAAAAGGCAACAAAACGTGGTGCAACATTTATCGCGGATTCATAAATTCCGGCAACAAACATTGCTTCGGGAACAACCAGAAGCCCACGCAAAATAAAAATGCCGCTGATTACCGCAAGCACGTGTTTCAACCAGGGTAGAACGCGAATACAGCCAGCACCCGAAAGGGCATATAATCCGAATACACCGAGGAGAAGGCCAATGGCCATACTCACCGCAATGAGGGAATAACGATTGGCAGCCAATGCTTCAGGTGCTCCAAAATACAGGCTTAGCGATGGGGAAAAACCTATCACTATCTGGAAAAGCGCGATGCAAAAACAAAACACGCCTGAAATAACAAGTATCGGCCTATAAGATTTCACCAGCATACACCTCTCACCATGGGGTTATCCATCCTGGCCCTTCATTCTTTTGATTTCATCTATCGTGTCACTTAAGCTTCGTTCAAGTGAAAATTGCTGCTGCCAACCCAGGGTCTCCTTGATCCGCTGATTACTGAAATTCCATGATTTTCCTTTTATCGCCGCCAAGAATTCAGGGTTAAGCGTTAAGGGGGTCCCCAGTACCAGGTGATTGAATTTGTCAAAAAGAACTCCGGCGCCCAGCATAAAGTTTGGCATGGTCATGAGGGGTAAGGGTATTTTGGCGTCGATGCCGTGCATGGTTTCAATGATTTCTCGAAACATCGGGGCGGTATCATTACAGACAATAAAGCGTCCCTCACACGCTTTTTCTCCGGCAAGAATATGGGCGGATGCAACATCTCTGACATCGACATAAGGGAAGTTCATCTGTACGACCCCCATCCTCATGGAGCCCATCATCAACGCTTCAATAATATCGATGGTCGGCGTGTTTCTCGAAAAGCCTGGGCCGCCGATAGCACCAGGCAGGACAGATACCAGGTCCATTTTTTTTTCTGCGGCGATAGCCCAAGCCAGTTTTTCGCCCTCCGTTTTGGCCTTGAAATAGGGAATCCGTGTTTCGCTCGTCCAGTCATTTTCATCTGCAGGCGGCGCATCAGACGGTTTCAATGGCAGGGTGACCACGGAAGAGGTCAATACGATTTTTTTAACCTTGGCCTCATGCGCCGCATGAAAAGTGTTTTCGACACCATTTAATGAAGCATCAATAATTTCCTGTTCCCTGCCAGGTTCTGTATATGAATAGACTGCAGCCAAATGGAACAATATATCGATCCCCTCCATGGCAGCCCTGAGCTGATCTCGTCGGTCCAGGCTTGCTTCCACAATTTCCACATCTCCAAGCGATTGAAGCCGTTTCACACTTGGCGTATCTTGCAGGGAGCGGATGCTTCCCCGAACCGAATGCTCTGTTTTCAGTAATTCCTGGACCAAATTATATCCCAAGTGCCCGTTTGCACCGGTGACAAGTACTTTCATGAGGCCTCTCCTTTTTCCGGAGTCGAGGTGTTGTTGCGGTTTCTAATTCGCGATTATTATTCACCTTTTTTAAACCGGATGGAACTTAAAAATGCATCAACGATCTAAATGAGGCGTGCGGGTTTTTTGCGCGTCAACTTATCAATCAAGATGTTTTGACCCTGGAGTCAATTTATTAGAAGTAATATCCAATTTCATCTGGTATCCATTATCATTGATTAGCAGAGGAACCGATTTCAGTCTTTTCAGGTATTCCACCATTTTGGATTTTACATAGAAATGTTGATTAGCGTTTAAATCTCCGAAAAATTTATTGTGTGCAATATAAGCTTCGATAATTCTAATTTCATTGTATACAAAACTTTTTATATCTTGATACGGCTCTGCGTCAGTACTTATAGTCTGCATATTTTGACTGTATAGTTCCAAACTCCTTATCATCACGTATAATTGCAGCAGAGAAAACTTGGCACGCTCAATTGCGTACTGACGATCAGCGGCAACATACCAGGAGCTGATTGCCGATATCGTTGTTTTTAAATCTACCAAAGCCATCTGGACCACTTGGTATGAGGAATATGTATTGATTACATTTTCAATGACCTTCTCACTAAACAGCCTTTCAAAATTTATAAGGCTATTTTCTGAAGTGTTAGGAATACAATGGGGGGCATTTGCTTTAAGATCTCCAATGGCGACACTCAAATATTCGAATTCCATGACCGTTTTTGGGTTTATCGGGATGCCTAACGCGTCAATATAGCCTGAACATGATGAGCCATCGGCGCGTACAGCGGCACTTCCAGTGAAAAGCAGACAGACAATGAGAATAATTGAAATATTGATTTTGATTAGCATATCTTTTTTAACTAAACCATAGCGACCGATTTCACTGAAGTGGCGATGCCACGATTGGCGAAAGCGGTTGTCATATAAATTTAAACTGACATCGATTCAATCAGTGCTATTCAGAAAATGATTCCTTTAAGTATGAGATCATTTCATCTAAATTATTGAATTTAAAATCCCACGACTTATACCAATCAATCACATTTTGGCCGCTATTCAGGTATTTCGGCGCTTCATGATCAAAGAGGTAAATCACAGAGTTGTTATCGCTCAGAATATTATAATAGACGTTTCCTAAGCCATCTTCGCCAATAACAAGAATATCGGCAGGGACAAACTCCAATGAATTTAGCTCTGCGACTCTTGTTGTTGTGTTTGGAAGACTTAGCTCTGAAACCGTATTATAGGGTGCCCCCAGCAGCATGATATCTTTGGGATAATTCATCAAAAAGTTTTTGTAGAATTCCGGAAGTTTTTTATCGATTGAAGATTCAAGGTTCACGATTTCTTGTTCAGAAACCGTGCGTTGGGCTTCCCTATCACTGGTGGACGAATTTATGCTTTCAGGCGCTCTATCTTTTGCATAAGGGTCATTTGCTGTCCTCTCAAACTTTGATTTGATGTATTTATATATAATTAAATAAGATATTGACGCGATAATGCCAGTTGTTACTACGGTAATAATAAAAATTTTCATATGTTGATCCCATTTCACTTTCTATCGGATAACGACCGGCACAAGGGGCCCCGCCGTAGCGGCATATCATGGCACGGTCGCGGGCGACCCCCATGCGCTTGTCACGCATTACTGACCACCTTCGATATCTCCCAGCTATTTATATCTTGAATTTGATTGGGAAATCCTCCACCGGGATTCCATGTTCTTATAACCACCGATAGCTTTGATTTTGGTATTGCTTTCATTATTTTGTGAATCGTGGTGTCGATAAACTCGGTTTTTTTCCTATATATGATATCGGGGATTGTAACGATCAGCCCTTCTCCAATTTTATGATCATTTTTATAATTATATACTTCTAAAAAAATATCTGGCGGCACCCCGGTTTTACAATGATGATTCCAGTCAGGGGCCCAAATCTGGGTTTTGAAGAATGTTATATTGGCATGATCATTTCTGTTCCCCCTGTATTTCTTTGTCCACTTTTCGTTATTTTCTTTAGACCATGCCATTCGGCCAAAACCGAGGAATCCACTCTTTCCTTCCATGGACTGTAACGACCTTATAAATGCTTTTACAGGCGAAATGCCCACCAATGCATCTATATGCGGAAACAATAGCTTATAATTTTCCCATAGATATAGCTGGGCTTCGGCCGTGGTATTTACCACCCATAACCTATATTCTCTAAATAGATACCTGCGGATGTAATTATTTATGCTCATGGACGTATTGATGCATCGTCGTGGAACAGGCGCGCTGTCAGGCGTCGCCTGCATCCGGATTGCAAACGGGCAATTCTAGGCTTTATTCGAGATCGCTCACGAACATTAAAATTTTCGGGGTCTTACTTCTTCTTTGGTTGCGGCCCGGAGCTGACATGCGGCGCAAACCCGTCCCACTCGTTCGAGGCCACGCAATACAGGCAAAAGTCGCCATGGTCGTAGATCGAACAGTTCAACGGGCCGCGCTCATCCTTGTGCGCGTAAGCTCCGACAAATGGCGTCCTGGTTGGCCTCACCACCCTGGTGATCACCCATGTGATACCATCCGCGCCGTTTTTGCCCATGAGCAGGCTGTCGCGCTCCCACTCGTTCTGTTCCAGTAAATCAACGCCAAAGCGCTTCATTACGGTTAGTATGGGATGTACGGCACGCTGGAATCCGCCACGCTTCTCGCCCGGCATCATCATGGCCCCGGAGGCCATGCCGACATACTTTGTCACACCGGCTGCCTTCATGGCATTCCAGACGTGCGGCAGGTTGTGCGTTTTAGGGCGCTTCTGCATGTCGTCGCCGAGCGCCGAGATAACGCCATCGCATCCCGCGAATGCCGCCTTCAACGTCTTCTCTTCAACCAACTCCGTCACGATCACCCTTGTCGTCGGCTTTACGTCTTCGAACTTGTAGGGTGAACGCGTGACCACCACCGCCTCGACACCGATTTGCTCCGTGCGGGCGAAAATCCCCTTGCCATAGGTTCCGCTGGCGCCGATGATCGCCACTTTGGCGGGTTTCG
>JAAUYG010135827.1_pt1 | contig 14976 bp, 15 predicted proteins | sample 7278091 | NCBI WGS metagenome assembly JAAUYG01 (sample SAMN14350201, study PRJNA611818) | marine sediment metagenome | isolation source: surface marine sediment (0.6m) | place: French Polynesia: Moorea | collected 2018-08 | reverse complement strand
GTCTGCAGCACAGTTGTCCTTTATCAGGCAATGGCAATATGGTCCAGAATACAGCAGATCCTGTATGGGTGCCGAGGACCCGTCCGGACCATAAACTGTCCAGTTCCAGGGTTTACTGTTCTGCAGCCCGAACTCCAGACGCTGCGAGCAATAGCCGTCACTCTGGATCATACAGATATCCAGATTAAATAGCTTGTCCCGGATTAATACTACAACAACCACGTACACAAAAATATCTATCAATTATAGACAAAGATACTCGTAACTACACTCAATCTACATATACACTTATCTACACGGTCTCTTAAGGGGGACTAAATTATTGAAAAAAGATACAGTGAGGTAGATGAAGGAAAACTAAATAAATGAAGGACCAAAGGTCCAGATTATGGATCGCAGATACAGATGCCCACATTTGAAGATTAAGGAAGACTAAATTAAAGACCAAAGATACAGATATATAAACGAACACTACAATAAGAAAAAACGATACAGATATAAGAACACTACAATAAGAAAGATACAGATATAAAGGAACACTACAATAAGGAAAAAAGATACAGATATATAAAGAACACTAATAAAAACAAACGTGTACATATATACAAAGGAACACTACAATAAGGAACAAAGGTACAGATAATATAAAAGGAATACCGCAATAATGAACAAAGGCAACAAAATATATAAGGAACACTACAATAAGGAAGAAAGTCACATGCATCTAGATCTATCCTGCTAGATTGAGTAGCACCTATCTGGCTCAATGCGCACAGATATACATATATCGGGACTATATTTACATTATTTTGTATATCTATGCTATTGGACAAAATCCTTGTCACTTTCATTTCTTATGGGTGTGTATGTGAGCACAGTTGCGTATTGGCGGGCACTGTGGATGCTCGAGTAAAAAAAGGTTATGCAAGTGCGGATTCCCTGTGTTAGCCTTTTCCGGAAATAGTAATTTCTATATGTAAGTAAGTGTCGTTTCCTGAATGTGCTGAAATTTTCTGGAATACTGAATTATTCTTTTGGGAAAGCATCCGCTGGCGTGGAGTATAAAACAGGCCGAAGAGGCGTGCGGCTATTCACATGGTATGACGTCGAGTCAGAGAAAGTTCCAGAGAATCTGTCTCGATCTCTACCGCCCGTTACGGTAAGAAGATTGCTGAAACTGGGGGCGATATCCCGTGGGGCGATATATTGTTACAGTGGATGAACCAAAAAAGCCAGTTGTAAACAAAACCAACAGTTAATTGCTGAAAAAAGGCTGATGGTTCGAGTAGCTAATACAGGAAGGTGACGCCAGATTAGTGAAGCGTTGTGACACGGTCATTAAGGACTGGAGATGGGGTGAAGGAATCATGATTTGAGATTGATATAGCTGACTGTTGTGTGTAGAGTCAATTCAGAAGTACAGATATTATCTGTGCTTCCGTTTCTTAGCCCTGGGGAAACAGAAATCAACCAAGAGAGGTTGTGAAGAGAAGTCGAGTCCATTAGATGTATGACCTGTGGACATCGTGTGCAAATAAAGTAACCGCAGTTTCAACTACTATTCAAAGACAATAACTATCTCGTGCTTTCCAAACAGGAGTATCAAGGACTATATTGCCTCGGACTCAGTAAAATATTGAGGATTTTTCAGAAGTCCACACTATTACTAACGTACTACTTTTCGGTTGTAATCTAAACAGAGGTTGTGAGTATACCTGTATACTCGTGCTGTGGTATTAGTTTCGTGAAAGTTGACTATATTGCTTTGATGCATTGTTGACTGAATCAATGTATATTTTATAATTTACCATTCAAGAGTTAATTTTGATACTAAATAGTTCAATTTACCTTTGGTATTCTGTCCTTTGTTCTGGATCCCACAAGCAAAAGAACCAAGGCGTTAAATATCCACCGTAACCCAAATGATGTACAATTTGGAATAGAAACGTGTTTATCTATCATAGTTTGTAGCGGTTTTGTACAATTGAAAAACTTGCCATTGACGAAGGTTGTTTTATATGTTTTGCAACTTAGATGAATTTTCACCCAGAGATTTTTAAGAAAAAAAATGTGTATATGTGTGTGACGAGCAATGTCGCCGATAGTAAGTTGTAGAAAGTAAGAAGTAAATGTATTTAAATGTATTTATTTTTGGCTATTCCAAGATACCCCCGCCCGGGGTTAATTTCTTGTTTCCCAAGCAACAGTTTCTAGTTTAACTACATATTGGATCTCTTGGATACTCAACCGCTAGTGACGCCATCTGAGCGGCAGTATGAGTGCCGTAAACCCAGTGAGCTCCGACCAAGACAGTGCCGTCTACAGAGTGCGCCAGCACCGGAACTTCCGCCGTGTTAGGGTAAATGGTGGTGGTGATGTAATCAGGTTGAACCACGTAAATGTCGCACTGGATTGGCTGAGCGGCGACACACTGCTTCCCGAAAATCTTCCAAGAGTTACCTTCCACGGGCATCGTGTTAATGGCTGTGTACCACGGAGAAGCCGGATCCGTGGTCCAGAAAAAACAGTCTTTGGCCGAGTTTTCAAATCCGGCCACGTGACAATCAGCGTCCCCCTCGCACGCTGTGTTGCAGTGAACGTGCGAATTTTCGGTCGTCGTCTGATAAGGGGTCTCAGAGATGTAACCGTTCATAGTCAGCTCAACCATATCACAGTCAGCTACAGACAACGAGAAATAGAGCTATAACTATAGTATGCTTCCTTTCCGTGGGTCTTTATATAATTAAAAAACATTAAATAGTAAATGCTAAATGATGAATGCTTCATTGTCCGAAAGGTATTCCAGTGACATGAAACAGTTGTCACATTTCATAGTTTTTAATGTACTTGCTATTTATACCTACATAATCATATATGAATTTTAACCCGCTCGCAACACACATTTTCTTCTCGTGATGTACACCATGCATATCGGGGGCCATTGTTTGTAAATGGACCCCGGGCACATGTATCAGCGGCTCCGTTTTCCATACAGTGAAACCTGGGAATTAGGGACACCCAAGAGACTGCCATAAACTGTCCTGAATTCTAAGGTGGTCTTATTTCTCAGGTTCATTTCTATGTACTAAATAGACCTCGGCACTGACGTAGGTGTCCTTAATTCCCAGGTTGTCCCTATTTCTCAGGTGGTCTTAGGGACAGGTTTCACTGTATAAGAGCGCTATAGAATATAGATCTCTACCCACATGTGAGAGCGGTCTCAGTGTGGGCCCATACCTGGCACGGTGTCGTGGTACAGGTTGATGGTGTATGTCCCGTGCTCTGTGGCCCCGGCCTGTACAACCTCCACACAGCTCCGAGCCTGACCTGAAATACACACACAGCAAAGGAGGAATTTTATGAAACCATCCCATGTTTAAGCACTTGACCTCTACGTAGGTCAATCTGGTATTGGTCACGTATAGTAGTAGATGCACGAATTTCATTTATCAGTATATATCAATTATATTGTACTACTACTACTGCTGCTGCTGCTGCTGCTGATGATGATGATGATGATGATGATGATGATGCCACCGCTGATGCTCCTGCTCCTGCTGCTGCCGCTGCTGCCGCTGCTGCTGCTGCTACTGCTGCTGCTGCTGCTGCTGCTGCTGCTGCTGCTGCTGCTACTACTACTACTACTACTACTACTACTACTACTACTACTACTACTACTACTACTACTACTACTACTACTATAATTTGTATTTCTCTATTGTGGAACGATACCGAAACATGCCGCTAACAAACAGCAGCAGCAACATTATGATGATGAAGATGATTATGACTCTTCTTCTTCTTGTTCTTGTTCTTCTTCTTCTTCTTCTTATTATTATTATTATTATTATTATTATTATTATCATTATTATTATTATTTACCACTTTTTCTTGCGATGGTAGCTCAAAGTGCTTTAATTATTATTACCCATGGCAAATCTGTTATACCCATCACCTGCTCAACTCGCTGGGGAGTATACGGCCTCTTACACACTTCAAGGCGCCATGGGTAAGTGCATTTGCCCTGTCTGTCTATCACCAAGTATTCGTTTACGGCTGAGTGAACCAAGGCAACCTGTGTCGTCACCCGTATACCATGCGGGACGGTTTTTGATGAATCAACTGGCTTACGAAGGACTCAAACCGAACGATGTTGCGGTTGTGTGTCCGACGCGCTAACCATTCGGGCATCGCGACCAGATATGACCGATTTACATTGCGTGGACACATCACGTCATTTCCTTTCCATCATAAGACATAAACGCATTCATTTTATCGGCCATAAATTGAGTCATTAGCCTACGGCGGATTTCGAACCCGTGCATATGCCGTTCCATTCGGCCACTGCGCCGGGACAAGAGATAGATTGGCATTGCATCTGTCAAAACACCCAGTACCTGCAATAGTAATGGTTTGCTACGTTAATATTTGCAGAATATTTGTTAGCAATGCAGATAAGAATCCCATACTTGAAGTCCCCGGTGCGTCGATCGCTTACTTTAATATTTTTCTCCAACCAGCAACATGGCTTACTTAACATAGCTGATCTGGGTGACCTTCGCCTTGACCTGTCAAAGTCATCCATGCTCTGAGCTCAGATCAGATTTTTAAAATATCTTTGCCTCACACGACATGATTACATTCAGTGGGATGCAAGCTAGGATCAGTGGATGAGAAAGAAGCAATTCTCTAACAGACGTATTTGGGTTTCACCAAATTAGTACAACACGCTGGTAGGGTAGGAGAAATTGGGGACATCTTGTAATACTCAGGATGGACACAAGCGTTAGGACTTTCTCGGTAAGATTCAATTTTGTTGATAAGATACCAAATCGAATTTACCAATGGAACGATTACTTTATCGCTTAGAAGTATTGAACATGACAGGAGTGAATGTTCATAGGAGGGAAATACATATGCAAAATGTATGCAGGAGGGAAATACGTACGTGAAAGGCATATAGACGCAGTATGTTTGTCACTGCTGTCGCCTATTAATCAGTTGCTAGCACCATTGCTGTCTCTCAAATTCTCTCTCTCTCTCTCTCTCTCTCTCTCTCTCTCTCTCTCTAATCCAGTGACCACGGCAGTAAATCAGAGAGAAGGAGCAAATTAGATCCCTACAGACCCCCTGTCCCCCTCCTCTGGCCACCTCCCCTTGAGATTCCCCGCCTGTCAGTGGTTCTCATACACCCATAAATAGTCCACATCTGATCAGATAAACTCGAACGCTTAGACGCCTAGCGGGGAAACCTCGAGCTCTAGAAGAAATGATTGCGAGATTGATAATCGATATCGGGAAACAATAAACATAGATTTGTTATCTGGTTGTGTCCGACCTGAGGCAATGTCACTTGAACGCTGGATAAAGCCGTGTTTGAACAGCGGAGGGAGGTAAATGGAACAGCCATAAAGTGCGTTCGTTTACAGGAACTGAACTCATTCCTTATTTTATTTTTAGCACATTCCCAAACGTTTGTAATACTGCAGGCGCAACTGACACGTGTATTGCAAAGTAAAGCTAAGGCATTTATTTATTTATTTATTTATTTATTTATTTATTTATTTATTGCGATTTGGTAATATTACTCGGAGTGGTAACATAGTTTCCACGGTAACCGACAAAATCGTCACCGTGTTACAGCCTCCATTATCGCCCTTAAACATCCCCATGTATGCAATGCAATTATGGCAATGTTGCGTGGATTTTACTCAGCAACTGTACAATTAAACGGCCATCATTAGCGACAGTGAACATTCCATTCAAAGTTTCGTATATAAAACGAAACTGCTCCTCTCTTCTTGATCGCACGTCTGGCGGTATAGTAATGTATGTAGACGCCGTCACCAAGTGTCGTAATAACATCTCCATAAAATCGGCGACTGTCGAGGCACCGCGTCAGACGAGGAGGGAGCAGGAGGTAAAAGCTGGCGGGAAAGAAGGCCTTTCGTGAATAGTGGCAATTTTCACTCCGTGTGACATTTCCAGAGGCCGACCAAGCCAGCTGAGCGCGGGCGGTAGAGAGACTAGCCTGCAAATTACCGCTAATTATGGAAATCACTCTCACCTCCCCCCCAGGGGACCGTCCTATCAGCCGGCGTGAGGTTTCGCCACCAGAATATGGTGGATTTGCCTTTTTCTTGAAGCAAAAATGTGTTCAGCGGTAGTCTGCTATGGTACACCGGATGTGGCAGGAATATTTTTTATGCTGGGTATTAGGCATTACATTGAGAACGGGTGCCGCAAATCAAACCCCATCAGTCAGCAGAAACAGAAACGCCTGCACCTACATGCTGCAATATCTGTCAACGATTCCTGCAATATCGCCCACCGCGACCTTCATAAAATAAAACATCACCATCCTATATCACTTACCGCGGAAACTCATTTCCGGTTCCGGGTATCTGGACGGGTGACTGTAGACTGTTCTTGCATGTCTTGGTTCTGGCCAATGCAAAGTTGCCTCTGTTATGTACTCAAGAGAGGCGCATGCTCCAAGATACAAACGAGTGACAACGAAGGCGTGTCATATAAATGCAGCCTTGTTTATTAACATACGTGGTGGGTAGGTAGGTTTTTATTTCTAAATTGTACAAAATAAATAACATGAGCATACAATAATACAATTACATTTTCTATATGCGTACAATTTTAGACTAAACATCATAGTTAAAGGCTGTTCTGTACTTACGCAAATTGTATATTATAAAACTAAAATTAATAGTGTACAGTTGATGTCCGCCAAAGTTTGTGTGATGACATGACAGCACCTTCAATCACGAAAATAAATAAATAGGCAATAGTGTAGAATAATTCAGAGCAAGTTCACCCAATTACATAAATTAACGTTTTTAAGTACAATCTTCAGTAGATATGTCTATTATGAGAATTTTACGTATATCTCAGATGGGGTAACCGAGCATAAGTTACACTGGAAACAATTTTAGTTTAGAATTTTAACTTGTATCGTTATCCAACAGGTGGCTACTTAACGTTTGACGACAATGTGGCAGTGAAATTTGTATTAACAATTTGGGACTCAGCCTGATCCAGTATAACTATGCGCATAACATGAGTTTGCTGTGGGTTGATACCAGCTTGATTTCTACATAGACTGATGTAGCAAAGTTTTGCTGAAATAACAGTAGTTAGAAGTCTGACATTTTGGATACCACATGGCCAGATCTTTGACTTCTGTCAATTCTAGCAAGTCAACCTTACCACGCTGTATATGTTGGTAGAGCAGTTCCCATAGAATCTAATTTCGGGCACTGGGCAACGGATATAAAACCATTGATCGCCAAAGGGAAAAGGAAAAAAAATGTTTTAGTGGTAATATTTCACTAAAGTGACTTGTTCATTAAGAAATACAAAAATACTTTCAAAAATACCTTTGCACCCACCCAGACCAAATGGACTATATACGCTCTTCGTATTCGTCTCGAAAGTTCGTCGGAATGAATGCATCTGTTGGTCCATACAAAATACATCATTGAACTCGTGTGATAACCCTTAATTATTATTTGTACAGAGTGAGTATATGCCACAGTATTATTTGTATATAATACATAACACACATAATACATCATGACAGTACTGTAGCTTCACATACACCCTCTCAGGAAACTAGCGTACCGGTATTCTCTCAGCATAACTGGTAACTAGCGGTGGCAATAGCAACACCGGGTACTAGATTGCTAGCGGGCTTGACAACAGGTATTTACTATCATGAGAAGTGACAGATTCCAGTTTGGCCCCGCCATCCAGCTGCCAGCGATGCATTCACGTATTATTTATTCATTAATGATTTTCTCGATCATAGCGAGTTGCGAAACTTTATCTGCTCTCGAGCTTTTCATAATGCCGTTCAGGTAGGGCTAGACCACATGTCCTGGTTACATTTACGGAAGTAGCAGCTAGTAATCTTTTCTTTCTCATTTTTTTTCCGGTAGACAGAGCAAATTGCTAGTATTTTTAATGATAAAAAGAGTGAAACATCCAAGTGTTATTATAGACGACAATGTCTCTGTCTCTCGCCTGATATCTTTTCCGAAATGCGAAATGAGCGATAATGAAATGGACAAGCAAAGAGTTCGACTCCCAGTGCATGCAGTGGCTGGCCATGGCCGGGTTCACGTCATTCTGTCCAAATAATAAACGTTATTGTCTGATGGCTGTGTCAATGCCATTTCTTCTGTGTAACTTATTCTTTTTTTTTACTAAATTATTGTACTTAGAGTGTTGGCTGCCCTTGTTTCTGTGATACTATATTTAGCACATGGTTCAGGACACCTCAGTATCCATATCAAGTACCACACTGAGGAGCCTTCTCCTGGCAGCTCCGTCTCTGTCTTTCACCTCAGCCGCCACACCGAGATCCTGAAGACCCATGACAGTACTGGTAGCCCCTGTTATAATAAAATCTAGAATATTCATGTATTAATTCGTGTGCTCGTGTTTCCCCTTGTCAAACAAGTAAACCTTATCATTATATCGCAGACTGGATCACTACACCCTCGCTGTTTGTAACTTCAGCGTCCCAGCCGAAGTGTCCAGTTTCGCACGTATTACCCTTCAGGCTAATACCCTAGACGAACAATAATCCAGTCTCCCTTGGGTTCCGGATTGGAGTTGCCATGGGAGAATTGATATGTCTGAAACACTTTTCCTATTGCCCCGCGAGGAACGGCCCCAAGACAAAGGGGATCAGCCTGGCAGATGAGGGGGTTTTACGGGTCAAAGGTCGGATTGCTCTTGCCAGGGAGTTCCGCGAGCAGACGAGAGTTCGAGGCGGCATTCTCATCACCCCTGGTAACCTATAAATATCTATAACCAGGCAACACGCAACGGAAACGCTTTATCAGTTCCCGAGGCTTGTAAGGCGAGAGTGAGCAAACGAGAATCATTTCAGACGGCTGCGACTATTGCCAACGGCAACACGTGATAAAATAAACAACACAGGCGACGTGAGCAGAGTACAGAATCGGGACGGACGACTGATCAGCTTAGCGCTAAGGAACGAAATTGAAAATCCTCAGAATTCTATTGGAGATTGCTTATTGCCTGTCTAGCGGTATAAAATAACTCTATACGCTGCGACTACATGTAAGTAACATTTTGCAAATACTTCTTGCAAGTAATTCTGAAATAATTCGTATTTTCTGTATATTTTCAGTACAAATAAAATGCATCATCATCATCATCATCATCATCATCATCTTCATCATCATCATCATCATCATCATCATCACCACCACCATCGTCATAATGTTCTTGTCATCATCATTATCATTGCTACTAGCATTAAGTTTCTCACTGCTGGGATCTGCAATCGTAATAGATATTAAAATATATTTTTAGTTACAACTCGTCACCTTGATATAGTAATTAGTGGGGGGTTTGTTAAGAAAAGGCAGTATTTAAACATTTAATATACTGCAAATTAGGCAGCATATACATAATAGTACATTAATTTAAGGGCTGTTTAAAGAAATTAACCTTTAATAAATAAATTTTCCTCTTTTGTCATTATCCAGAGCTCCAATCAGACCTGGACAGGCTGGAAAAAGGCAAAATGTTTATTCTCATCTCTTCTGTTATGACCTGGGCTCGTAGCAAACCGTTAGATCCCGTGAGTATATATGATAAGAATCCAAAATGAAATCATGTCATATATTATAGCTAAAGGAGACTCGAAATAACAAAAAGAATAAAATGGAATTGGCTTTAACAGCTATACATTTTTCCCACTGAATTTGCCTAAATGTGTATGTATATCAACTAGCTGTAAAAAGTTGGATATTGCCCTGTGTTGAATAAAATTCTGCATTATGTGCAAAACCAATATTCAATGATTATAGGCAACTGATATGTGAGATTCAGATAATCCCAATCATGCAAATGAAAAAAGGCTGATTTATCAGTTGAATGTCTAATCACATTTCAAGCTTATTTGTTAACTCTTGCTCTGTAAATGTGATATGTTAATTGTTTCCTTCTAGGATGACCCTGAGATCCCATTTACAGAAGATGATTACAGAAGAAGAAAGCCTCATCCAAATTTCAAAGAGCATATCAGTGCGGAGAAAACCGTCATGAAGATGGGAAAAACAGTACATTCAGTTTTCTTTTTATTTGACAATTAATATGTCACCATTGTTTAATCACATTTTACAAACCTACATGTATATGCTATTTTCAGATACATTTGTATTTGTAATATTTTATAGACAATTATCATGATTTATGATAGTTGACCTCTACCTTGTGAGTATGTTTTAATGTTTTGATGTTTTTTGTTTTTTTTTTTGAAACATTTCAGAATAAGTCAAAACTGACCACCTATGTCATAGCAACAGGACTCACTTATGGAGGTGGAGAAAATATCTTTCACCACTTCTTCAAGGTATCACTGCTTGTACTGTAATTGTAAAAATTGTGTTTGTAACATTATATATATTGTACGTAGTAGACTGTTTTGAAATTTCTTGTTTTGAGCCTTCAGTACATTTAGCTGGCACAGGAGATGAATTAGCCTATACATGTCTCTTAAGTTAAATTTCTCATTCTTAATAGGTAGATGTAGACATAATAACAATAATAGCATATCTGCAAGTTACTGATGAATATAAACCTTTTTCCTGTAGTTGCAATGGTGCCATTTCTCAGTTATCATTTCATAGCAGTATATTGGCAGATACATTTCTTTAGTTAACTGTAAGTAATGTCATTTAAGTCTATACATGTATGTTCATTTTCATTTCAGTCGGCATGGCACAATTCTCCAGAATTACAGTGCTTTGGAACGGGCGAGAACATTGTTCCAACTATTCATGTGAAGGATCTGGCAGCGTATGTACTTGTACAGTGGTCTATCTCTAATAAGGTCACCCTATATTTGCCAAAAAATTTTGGCCGCCTTAGAGAGGTGGCCTTTAGTGAGAGGGAGAAATATATGCATTGATAGTAGTATAGCGCCAAAGATGTATGGCCTTATTGGAGAGGGTGGCCTCTGTTGAGAGTGGCCACCAAGACAGGGACCACTGCACTTTCTATTCTTTAAAGTACACAGTTATTAAAATAAAACAGTGTCTAAAAACTGAACAAATCCATCACTGAGTACTTGGAGATTTGGGGGTACAATTATGCATTATAAAAGGATGCGCATTATGACAGTTCTACATGTATGATATATACCAAACAGGATTTTCATACTGCAACAGCCATTGGAAAGTTTTCAACCAAGAAATATGACTTGTTTGCAGAGAGACAACTACTGACATTGATTACTTTATAGATTAAGTGTCTGTGTGCATTATTAGGTGACGTGTTCCCATCACTTTTGTAACCTTGATTTTTGTCATTTTCTCATTCTATATTGTACACTAGTGCAAATAATGGTATATACATGCTTTTATACACAATGTAAGTCTAGACACCAGGAAAATATGATACGCCTTATGTATGTTTATAAAGTCATGTCAACTTTTTATTCTCATATATATTTTAGGGTGATACAAAACATCGCTGATGCACGTCCCAAGGTGCGATATTTGGTCGCTGTGGATGATTCCCAAAACACACTGGAAGAAATCGTAAAGGTATGCAAAATTTCAGTGTTTCCCCTACATGCCCTAATTCTTCAAATTTAAAATACATGTATTCAAAAACCAAAAAATTTTCAAATTGATGATATCACAAGGAATATATATACATTTTTTTTGTTAAAAGTAATAAGAGAATAATGCGATCCATTGCACCAATTACATTAACAATATTATGCACACCTGTGCTATTGCAAAATCGGTATGACATACAATTATAAAGAGATGTATGTTAATTAGTCATTACTGTGTATAAAGCATAAGGAATGTCCTTTTATTTTATAACAATTATTTCATAAATAGAGTCAAATAATCTTTAGTAAATGACACTTTGTGGATATAGTGCTGATATTGCTAAAGTTCAAAATTTGTTTCAGAAGAATACATGTAACTTCTTTTGTTAATTTAATCATTCGCCTTTGTGTATTCCAGTGTATTAGCCAGGCACTTGGAAGTGGCAAAGTCAAATCAGCCACAAAAGAAGAAGCCCTGTTGGAAAGAGATATTACGGTATACTTAACAGCATGAAAGCATCATTGACAGTGAAACTGTCAGCTAGCTATTAAAGTACCAACATGTCAGCTAAAGTATCAACATCAATCAGTTTCACATAAACTACATTGTACATCCAGTCTTTCTTCATATATATGTTCAGTTCTTTTTTGTTTCTTTCAGTGTGTTTTTATATAGAATTATGAATGGGGGAAATGAATGGTTTATCCATGGGCTTACTGTTTGTGTATTTGTGATAATGATAGCAATTAATGGTCTCAGATTTTCTAAAATTACCAGTAAGTGCATTAATATATCACTAACATTACAGAAATGGAACTTGGTGGCAAAGATGTCATATAAGCCAGCTAAATGCAAATATATAATGATGAATCCATGCAGTCTTGATGAATATGTGTATTATTAGTTGTATATTTATCAAATTATTACATTACATTAGCAATGCACATCACCAGTATATATGCTGAGCAGCAATCAGCTTCAAAGTGTCCTAATTCATGTTAAATTAATTTCAAATTGGGTGTGCATCAATGCATTAAATTCCCTTTTAAAATAATTCCCTCTTCTTGGTGTAGTTTTTACCACATCAGTTCTTTCTTTTTTATTGTGACCATTATGCATTTAAAACATATAAAATATGTATCTAGGAGATGCAAAGATCATGACTGATATCACATTTGTTGCAGCAAGATGACTTTGACCGATTGCTTGTTAACCTGCGCATGGATGCGGTCTTTGTGAAAGAGAGCATGCGAATACGCTGGGCAGGAGAAAGTGGACTAGTTGAGGGAATAGACGACATAGTCAAACAGTACAAGGAAGCAAGAAAATTACTTGTAAGACCGCTTCAAATGTTTACATAATACACAACTATGTAAATTTCTGCAGAGAAGATAAATGTTTGCTTTTTAAACACTAACTATAGGCCACATGCGAAAACGTACTTCTTTTATTTTGCATCAGTTAAGCGAATCATATGTATCCAACATATTTAATTACCACTTTATGAATCTTATAAATTGATTTTGATTATTTCATACACATATTAACAAATTACCAGAGATTACATTTCACTTCTTTTATCTTGTGAGAGAACTGTCTGGAGACAAATTCTTGTGCGTCATTTCCTTCTTTCTCTCTACTTGCAGCCAGTTCGAGCATTTGTGACTGGACCCCCTGCCTCTGGCAAAACAACTGTGGTCAAAAAGCTGTGTGAACACTATAAACTACATCATATCAAAATCAAGGATGTTATAGATGATGCCATTAAGGCTTTGGTGAGTTTCTAAATGCTTACAGTTATTACAGTTGTCAATATTCAATACAATTCAATATATTGTCAATATATAGTTATTACAGTTGTCAATATCATATAGGAAGATATTAAGTGTCTGCATTGTCTCTTTACTAGCTACATTGGGATCGTGATCATCCTGGAATTCATGTAGTCAGGGAGCTTACTTATTTAGTAACCTTACCGACTGACAGTAACATAGGGTATGGACTACCATCAGTATATATAGCCAACAACATTACCAGTAACCTTAGTAATCCTGAGTGTTTTTATTACAATTTATTTTCTTTTTCAATAATTAGCTGCCAATTAAAGTACAGATGATTCCTTCACTATTGACAGACTACAGAACAATGCTCCTTCTCACTGGAGCCAAAAACCTAATGTTGGTATATAACCAGTATCTTCCTTGGAACCATTAGTGGTCAATTTGTGGTCAGGGGCTAGCTGATACTGATCATTCTTCCGCTGCTTAAAACCTCTCCAGCTCCTGGAAATTTGCCAGCCATGGAGCAATTTTCTGAGGTCATCCAGTTGCCTCTCGTCCATCCTCCCTCAGTAGGTTATTATCACCACTTTCCAATCCTTTTCTGGATTTCTACAGTATACCCTTCAAAATCAGGTATTACAATGTACCACATATGTAATATACAGTGATCAACAGTGGTGACTCCTGGTGGCCGTCGCTGGGAGTATGTGTCAAATTACTGCATGTAGGGCTGGCTTATATGTAGTTTTCAGGTGTGACTGGGCTGTATATATATATATTCCTAGTATGATATATATTCATGCTGATAATTTATACAGCACAATAATAAGCTGGTCACTTGCAAAACCTGTTATATGGACACCTAGCTCTTTTCAAAAGGAAAACTACCTGAAAAATTATTGTAACTTGCATAAAAACTTACACAAAATTTAACATTAATTTGTCTCACGTATGTCATCTTATGTGATGAATAAACATTTCAGCAAAAAAGTGCTGCCCGTGCAAATGCTGAGCAAGAAGAGGAAGAGGAAGAGGATGATGTGTCGGCGGAAGAGGATGCTGAGCTCCTCGCAGCAATCGAGGAAAGCCGAGAAGAAAACAATGGAAGGATAGCAGACCAGCATATAATCAAGTTTTTCCGAGACAAACTCCTGTCCAAGCCATGCCAGAATCAAGGCTTTATTCTGGATGGGTACCCAAAAACAATGGAACAAACCAAGGAACTATTAGCTGGTGAGTATTAATGTCATCATGGTCATGAAGCCACTGTGCATGCCTGCATCATTGTGCATATATATAAACATGTATATATATGGGCCAAATGTACAAATATATGCAATTAGAATTCAGCTTTAGAGTGTACTAGTTCTTTCATTTTCATCGTGATTATGGCCTTAAATTGTGTAAGACAATACACCTGGGATTGGGCCATTTTACACTAGACATAATTGTGCTTTTTAGCTCTACTTGACTCTGTCAGCAGAGCTCATGGTATGGGACTTTTGTCCGTCGTCCGTCCGTCCGTCGTCCGTCCGTCCGTGTCGCAATTATCTCTGAACTTAATGCACGGATTTCTT
>JAAUYG010148399.1_pt1 | contig 14978 bp, 14 predicted proteins | sample 7278091 | NCBI WGS metagenome assembly JAAUYG01 (sample SAMN14350201, study PRJNA611818) | marine sediment metagenome | isolation source: surface marine sediment (0.6m) | place: French Polynesia: Moorea | collected 2018-08 | reverse complement strand
GAAGGGTAAAGGCGCGAAAACAGGGGCATCAAACGATTGGCGGGGCTTTTATTTGTCGCAATATGATTGGCTAAAGGGTAGTCACATGACCAAGGTAGTTTGGCCTCCGATGAAACCGATTATTCATACTGCGAATTAATGGCGCCAAATACTCCCTATTAGAAGTATATTTTCAGCAAATTCCCCCTAAATAGGCTCAAATAATTGTAACTGTGCTTAATTTGCATTCTAGTAACTTTCGTACATTGGAAACACGTTGTACGGGAAGAAAACAGCAGATATAATCTAGAATAAATTTTTTTGACTCGGTTGCGCAATTAGGAAGCAATTTTTGGGCCTTGGCTGCAATCCCCCATACATATCTAATAGTCCACCCCCACCTCACCCCCAATTTAATATTAAATTCAAGAATTTATTATTTTTTTATGGAGAACATTCTTTGTTGAAGTCATTCAGCTCACTTCTATGAGATTACCAGAAAGAAAATACTCATTCATTCCAGAATGAAGGAGTGAATAAATGATGTACAGCTGGCCAATGCTTTTTTTTTTTTTAGAAATTTCCAGATTTTTGTGAATATAGAATTTTTAACAGTTTAATAAAATTTATGAAAATATCACAATACCAGGGTAAGCAGAAATTTCTGGGTACTGGGTAAAACAGAAACATAAACACAATACTGGGTAAACAGAAACATACATTTCTGAGTACTAGTAAAATAGTGCCAGACTGAAAATGCTATGCATGTACCGGTAATACTTGCACATGTGCTTTAATTATTAAGGAAGGAAAAACATGAGGAAGTACATATTGAGGTTGCGCCAGATGATGACATTGTATAAGCTGTTGAAATAATGGCAGAGAAGGGAGCAATACAACAACGCAGATGTGCATGTTTACATTCGAACAAAGTTTCATTTATTTTATTCATGTCAATAGCATTTAGCAGAATTAATATGTACAGACAAATACATAACAGATAGCCTCACTAGTATCCTCTACATTGAAACTTGTTTGACTGCTGGGTGTTGTGACACTTTTTGGGGTCAGGCCGTGGCACATTGTGGTGTTTTTAATAGATAAATGCAGTCTTGGAAATTTAATTACACATGTGTATAATTCACGAGACCTAAACACCAGATTTCGTGAGTGACAAGGACGCAAAAGTTGTCCACGATGATTATCTGGCAAATTGGGGGAAACAAACTGTGCTTAGCACATCCAAGAACAACATCAACATATGGTTCATTTCTAATTTTAATTATATATTCTCTCATGACAGTCTTAACTACATTATTATTACTTCCAAGACACACAGCGCGCTGGAGCCAAGCAGTCGCTAAATATGTACAGAACAATAAAGTTTATTAGGGTATATAGCTATGTACAACCCATCTTAAAATCTACCAGCCAAGGTCCGGCCCTTTACTATGGTCAACTTTGTAGAGGAGTACTGAGGGTAGAAGAATTTTATACATGAATGGCCTTCTGCTATTTTTACTCACAGCCTGGATTCCTTCCAACAACTCAAACAGCCAATAAAAAGCATTCTTTATATCCTACAAGCTCAAAAGCCTCCTACACAGTTCATTACCCACACAAGAAAATGACTTGTATTTGACTACTTTTCCACACAACTGCTTGCACCAATTACAGTGATACAATCATCGGGGTATGAGATGCCTTGCCAAAGTTTTTTTTTTTATTTCAGTGAAGGAAAATTAATTAGACAGCATCAAGCATCAAACATTTTAGTAACAACATGCAACTTTCAATCTGATGTCTGAAACTGCTATTTACCCCAGGAAGCTAGAATCATTAGCCTATATCTACAACTGATTTCTTAGATCAAGCATGATTGTCTATTTGTATAATCATGTGAAGCAAAGCAGACTTCTTATAACATGCTTGTAGTTATTCATTTTTACAAATTTTAGCTCCAGCGCAATTTGACACCCATTTATCTTACATGCTGTTTTTAATGTAAAGCCATTTATTCCCTGGATGCGATACCCTGCACCTTTTGTCATCTCAAAACGAAGCTTTTAGTCTCCAGTTATTAAGGATTAACACCTGTGTTTCATAAAATATCATTTCGTTTTTTAAATTACCTTTGCGATGCCATTTTATATCCACAAACAAAAATATAAACATTCATCGAAGAGAATGAATATTTTATCTAAGCACCTACAAGATTCGCCGCTACCACTCACTATTTTAATTTCCCATGTGACAAAAAGAGTATATAAATAAATATCTCATGTAAACTACAAACTGATACCTATAAATAACCTTATCTTTTTAGTAGACAATGTGAAAATAAAAAATAGCAAAGTTACAAAAATATAATAAGGTTCACAGGATGAAATGCACTAAAATGTGAAACCAGGTAAACATCTGATATTTAAATGGTCTCAAATACAAAAAGATCCACGTCATAGGCTGACTGTATACTACGTCCATAAATATAATAACTACGGTAATATATGCATAACGTCAGTTGGACATTATAATTGTCAGCAGCGCAGACTGGCACAGATCGTGTCATTTGCGGTCAATACCTAACCCCCACCACACATACCCGGAGCACCTGGTACATTCTCTTCTTCCTGTTTTTAAATCCTGGACTTCACTGAAATTTCAGTCTGTATGTTATTTGTGAAAGGTAGCCATTGCTTCACGTTTGCATCCATTGCTCATTGAAGTCATGCTTATTGAAAGTAGTGATAGCATTTAGGGTAGACAAGGCATCAGTCACTAACCTAATTTTTTCTTCAGCAAAAACATATATATGTATTATGCAAAATCTTTTCAAATATCATAACATTGGCATGAAAATAAATCATAATCGCATTTCAGATTCAGTTTGTACTTCTGCTTCTATTTCCAATGCAGACTCGAGTGATTCAATTATTTGTTAAACAACTCGTCCCAGAACCCCGTTACAATTTTTCACTACATGTACTACCGGAAGTAGCAACGCCTAACATATACACAAAAGCACCAATAGAGTAAACACTAAACCCTGATGCAGTTTAGTTCCATGTTCCAGTTTCCATCCTACTTCATTCCAGTGCCTTCCTCTCGATAATATTTATTATTCTGTTCTATGCCGTATAAAGACTAGACAAAACCCAGGTTTGGGCCACAACTTTCCCAAGTCAAGTACCTCATGTGTAGCAGCAAAAAAGGCATCAAAGCAGAAATGCTTTTAAAGATTTTCCTTTTAAATACAACAGCATAAACAATTTTAAAGATTCAAGGAAATGTTGTGTTATCAAACTCCACCAAACAACAGATTTTCATCAACAGGCCTGTGAAACAATCCGCACAGGCAGAGCTCAAGTGTTTTATCATTCAATGGGATCCAATCCAGAACCAGCAAGGACTTCTCTCTCTAGTCCTGGAACTCACTCCTCTTTGCATCCAGATTTCAGTGTCTGTTATCACTGGCCGGATTTCCTGGACTTGGGTTTGCCACAGTATCACAAAAACCATGCGCCTCCTCATCTCCATGACTACAGCCATTATGAAACATGGTTTCCATGGCAACTGTGGCTTTGTAGTACAATTGCACCAGGCAACAGCGGTGAAGTCACATTAAGTTCCATGGTAACCATCCACGCGTGAGATAGTCAAGAATTAGTTACGATTACACAATGATGTCGACGATGATGATGACTGTGAGGAAAGTGATGACAGTGATGAGTGAGTGATGATGGCCAATCCTAGAGCCACGCTCCCATTTCCTTCTCTATCACCCCCGCGGCATCTTGTCTTCCCATCACTCTTAGAGAGTTCATTAAGTCAGTGATAGCGGATTTCTCTCGATGTCGGGCTTCCCACAGATCCAATATGTGTTCAGTGGGACTGGTTTTAGTTGCAAAGTAATTGATGTATCTGAAACAAAATATACAACATTTAATAACATTTAAAGCAAACCTTGAAAGTAACTGTTTATGTTTGCACCAGGGCAAGATTTGGATTTTTAACACCTTTTCAATTCTAATTTAATTACCGATGCTAACGACTAGACTGATGGAGCTTTCTATGGGACTCGTACATCGTACAGTATAGCAGATTTGCGTATGGCCAAATGAAGCTTCAACTACAATCAACATTACTCGCCTGATATAAACTGTTCTTGGCGATGATGTATGTAAATGGCGATGATGTATGCCTAGCAACAACACAGTTCATATATCATTTGACCTTGTACCTATATGACCTACAGGGCCAGCTCACCATGTCTGCAGACTACTACAATATTTGTGTGGATGTTGAAGCAAGGAAGTACGCACCTATCTACACTAAGTCTTTGGGCTAGCATTCGCCAGTCGTTTCCCCGAGCATTTGGAGGGTCTAACAGGCTGCAGAGTTTGGCCCGTAAACGCGACGGCAATCTGTAGGAGAGAAAATAACCAACGTCAACACGGTAACATGTGTAAAGGAAGTAACTGCCATGGTTACATTACCTGCCAAATGCCGTAAGAAAACAAGAGATGACGGTCTTCCATCTCATGGGATTTTAAGTAACTTTCAGCACTTGCAGCTGCACGGGCTTGATTGAAGCAACCACTGCTTGGTATCATTTGTTTTGTTTTTTTCCCTCAGGCTAACCAAACACATAGAGAGGTTTACATGGAAGGTCGATCATCCCCTTGTCTAGGCAATTTCATGTTCCTATACCCTTCCATAGCAAAAAGTTTAATCTGCAATGTGTGTACAACCATGCTACCACACACCGTGTCTGGACTGCTGACAGATTTTCCTATCATCAACTTAATAATTTCTCAATAATAAGACTGATACATTTTAACACCTCAGTGTGCAGTTTATGAAATACTAAGCCCACTACACCTGTACTACTCAAATACCAGGAGCTGCTATGCTCTTCCAACCAGCCAACAGGTATATCATTGTGAAGCTTCTTTTTTATGTGCTGTGCACTTCTAACCCTATTTTTGACAAAGTAAATCCTTAAAATCCTTTTAGAGTTCCTACCTGAACACTTGTTTAGGTTGTTCAATAGCAGCCACGGTTGATGTGGAGCCAGACGTACTGCTCACTGTGGATGGCCGCTGTCGGACCGGTTTGGACACCATGTGGGCCGGACTAGTGGGAAGCTTCTGCAACAGAAGAAACCGATAATTATGAGAAACACTGAAAACATTAAGTTCAGTATTTGTTATCCACGGCCTGAAAAGAAACGCGGACCTTTTGTCATGCATTTATAGTTAAATATGAATGCCGTGCTCTGCAAAGAGTCTGCATACAAGCCACTCTGTATGCAAGCCAATATTATGGTATATATATAAATATGTACACAGATCTATATTGCTTCTGGTATGTTGAAGCAGTATGATATAATTTACACTTTATAAACCTCACATATATGGCCTGTATCATGGCATCTAACTGTGCATTACACACAGATACATTATGGGAAAAGCCAGGATATTACACTGTCATATAAGTTTGAAGCGGCTCAAAAATGTTGATGGGGGTTGTGATGATATCATCCTGAAAACCTACACATACAGACACAGTAGCATTCTGTGTGACCTGACTATATACGGGCAATATCCCCCTAGGACTGACACCCTCCCCCTGCCAAGCTAACAGCTTGCTCCTGCAGAGAGGAGTGCCTAGAGAAAGCCGCCTTGTTTACTTTATTCTATTCATCTAGTTCGACCTCGGTCCAATTTAGGCTGACCCAAGATAATTTTATGAACTGTCCCTACTCAGTCTGGGAGGATTGCCTTTTGCGCTAGGACCAAATTTATGGTCCTGTCTGAAAAGGTTGGCTGGTCATTATCTGATTATGACAGAGCCCAGCGAGAAAAGACACACTTGTCCGGAAGCCAGGAAAGATACAGCATCATTTTTTATGACCGTCAAGCTGGATTCTTTTCAAAAGGTAATGTTTCCGAAACGCCAAAGAAATGAAGTTTTGCTACCTTAGGCAGGGGAGGGCTTTATTTATGCAGCTCGTGGCCTGTGTTTTGGGTCCACCTGAACATTAGCCGAGGCCTGTAGTTTGCCATGTGAGCTATATGCCCGCCAAGATTGCCCTTACTGATAACGCCTACCTCAGCCAGGGTTAGCAGGCACACCTGGGCCCTGGCTTGGTGCTCCTCTAGCTTATACCCCTGTAATTGTGCCATACCTGAGAGCAAGAAACTTAACAGCTCATGCTGTTCTTGACTCAGGAAATCTTATCTTCAAACTTGACATTGTTAAACAGAATTATATACAACTGGTTATGCATATCTAAAGTGTCCCTGGACTACACAGGTAATGCGACTGTGTATTTGCTATGCATGATGCAGAACTGAAAGAAATTGGTTACAACTTGACCCACACAAATGAGAAATGAGAATTTTGCCCCTTGAAGTTCCTCAGCTGTTCATCACATAACAAAAATATTAAGAGAAAGATATTAAATGTCATCTTAAAACATTCTCTTTGTAATGAATGGATATTATAAACCAGAAAACATTGAGCTGGTGTCAGACAAGTATTAAGTATTGGGAAAAAAGTCAATAGAATATCGGGAATATCTCACGTAAAATGTGTGGCGTTATGGACATATATTATCCCTTTTTATTATTTGCAGGCCCCCAAAGTTTATCATATACCTTATTAATTAAGCTTATTGGCTGGTTGAACTTTCCTGGGTGATATTTCAGAGACCCTTAAGGGCCCTGGCTCCGCCTCATTAACATGGCCAGCATTCTTCCCATGGGAAAAGGTGAAGATAAGGAAAAATGTCATCAGTGCATGAAGGGGAGACTGAAGGGAGGGTAACAGTTTATACACCCCCTACTGCTCTGAGAAGGGTATTATTGGGGGGCGGGGTGTGGGGGGTATATATGGAAACTGCTGTGTCCATCCATGCCCGGGGTGGTTTATGAACTGGTACCACCAAGCAGAGGCTGAAACCTGAACCAGCAAGCAGCACTGTCTGCATACAGTCCAGAAAAGTGATGAAGTGAGGAAACTATGAAGTCAGCAGTGAAGTAAGAAGGCAGTAGTGAGTAGTGAGTCTGCAGGTCAGAGGGAGTCTTACAGGCTGGACGCCCTTTCCCTGCATAACTCCCCCAACTGAACCCCCCACCCCACCCCAGCTAAAGAGGCACTACATTAAGTGCTGCCAGTTTTCTGATATTTTGGGGGCCAAAGCTAACATCAATATGAGGGAAATGTTTATGGGTAATAGGAAGGCTGGAAAGACAAGGGGGAGAAGACATTATCTGGTATGCATTGGAACATTAATCTCCAATGCAAAACACTAGGGGCGGTGTGCTAACAAGAACAGTAGCTCCAGGAAAGAGAGAGAGAGGGGGGTAGTGAGAGAGGCAGGAAAAGGGAGCTGGCAGTCAGTCAAAAACCTGGATCAAGATCATCGGCTGCAGAGATCAAGATTCAACTGATCAAAAGTCTTCCACCTGACATAATGTAAAGGAACTGTGGATAGCTCTATGTGCATCTTGGGTAATGTAAACAGTAGCTTCACAAACCCAGTCACAGCATTTGGCATTCCATCAGAATGGGAAAAACCCAAATAAAGCAGAAACCAACTTGTAATTTTGTACATGTGTATCCATTTTTTTGTTATCTCATGTAATCAGCTAGAGCTACAATTGACAACATACTGTCAACAGCATACCTGTATATACTTTAGTTTTTAATGTGGTGTAATTCTCAGACAGATTCATGATCTAACTGTATGCCTACTCAAGTGCCTTCCTGACTAGCAAAACTATGCGTGTACAATGTATGTAGTTGTTTATTTTAGTGACATGTTCCATGTAATACAATACAGAAATATACATGCAGTATACTGGAACCCAGTCCAAATAGGGCTTACAAGTCACATTAATTCAAATCTTAACTGAGAGGACATGGATATATACATTATGCACCATATTACAAGCACTATTGGTGCAAACATGTGGTTGAATGACTACATTTGAATACTAGGTTATATACCCTAGCAATAGACACAGAAAAAAAAAAAATATCGAACTATGGTACAGTTGACCTTTTCTAACGTCGTACATTCACAAATGAGAGATTTAATGACCTCTACATTTTCAAATTTCACAAGATAAATGCTCACCTCCTTGAGGTTACATGAGATTTGTAGCATTTGTCTGGTGGCAAGGTTGTCATTCTGGAACACGTGGATGATGCAGCTCAGTTCCTGCTGGGTCCTGTCCATGTGCTCCAGGGCAAAGGAACAGTGAAGGCCATTCTGGGTTCCGCTCCAGATGTGACGGAATGGAATTTCCTGGAATATATAACAGTGACAAACACCGTGTAAATGCAAAATTGTAAAATGCTAATGAATTTCACTGAAAACCCGATTCTTTAATTCCTCCACAATACCAAAACATATATAGAAATTACCACAGATATCAAAAGTGAGACCTGCGTTTGATGGCAGCTGATTGAGGGAAGGGGTGTAAGTAAGGGGGTGTAGGGGCATCCAGTCAATCATATCCCACTCACACCAGTGTGGGCAGTATGGCAGTGCATCTCTCTGAGACACTTGGTGGCATATTTCCGTCAGACTGCAGAGGTTGCAGAGAGGAAGCAACATGGAGCTTAGTTTAAACCGAGTCAGCTTGGAACTTCAGACAGGAGTAAAGTAGCAACCATAACTGCCTGACTGGAATGAATGCACACAGCGCACACACTCCACTCACACACCGTGTACAGGCGCTTTCAAGTGATCACTTTTGGCATGCAGCCGGTGATAAATATAACACCTCTTTGTGATCCCCCAAGGGAGGCTGCTACAGGTAATTAAAGCCATCAATAACACCTGGCAAGTTCTAACTCCCAGCTTCCTACTTGCTGGAACAGTAAGAGTGCAGCAACATCCCAGACAGGTAAGTGAGGCAGTCTAAACCAGCCGAGCTCCCATCACTGTTCTGCTTCATTTGAGCTACTTTCTTTTTTCCCTGAGTGCATAACATGGCACTCTTCCCAAGGAAAATGGCCAGTTTTTCTCCTCATATACCCCCCCATCCCCATTTTGGTGAAGTATCTGCTAAACTTCCAGGATGATGGCTACAGCTTTACCGTTTCCTGTCTGGCGGTAGAGAATAGCTTAGATCTATTACACTCTGCCTCCTGGTGCTGACGCCCAGTAACTGACAACAAATGTTGGGCAATTTAAATTCATTTACTGAAACTGAGCCAAAACAGTTTTAGGATGAAGGCAAGCCAGCCAGCCACCAAGTTACCCGGGTACCGTGTTTTGTGGTACAGTACTTGCCGGCTGAACAAACTATAAATCCATTGCAAAAGAAGAAGAAAAAAAAGAAAAAGAAACAGGTCTTGTAATTGTAACATGAATTTTTGTCCTTGGATTTCTGGTTTGAATTTCATGGCAATCACTATTTCTTCTAATATATCTTTATGATTTCAGTGCCTGTCACAACACACCGACTCCAGAAATATCCCATCTATCATCTGCCAGTGTCCCTTTCTATCAAGTTGCTTTACTCAATGACCCCACCCACAGGTAACCACCCCACCCACCCACCCCCTTCCCCAGGCCCCTCCCTCCACTGGATTTTATCTGCAGGCTCCAGGAAGCAGAGTGTCTGTCAGCTGCCAATCCAGAACACATTCCAAGGCATATATGCCACTGTATGTATAACCTATAACCCCCCTCACCAACGCTGCCTGCCCCCTCGACCCTCCAAACACACAGCTGCCGTGTCACCAAGCCCTCCGGCCATTGGCAGTTGACTCCCGCCAAGCCCTGGCCAGGTGAGACATTGAATCTGGTAGGGAAGTCTACCCAAAGGTACCCCGGCAAGCTAGAGACCACGCAAGGAGCAACAGGCAAGTCAGTACCTTGGCAAACCTGCCAAAGTCTCTCCGCATCCTGTCCTGTCGGAAAACACCACACCAAACAAAAGAATGTGGCTGGGGTCGCCAAAAAATCTTCCCAAAGTCCTTAAGAAAGACATTATCTGTGCCAGTGCTAAAAGCTTTCAGGCACATGAAATGATTAATTAAATATGGTAGACACAGGCGTTCCCATCAAGGTGGGGAGACATAGGTAATAGTGAAAAGCTTCTATCTGGTGCCCTTCTGGCTGGCACGAACAATATCTGCTCTCTTCATAACTTTCTGGTCTGTTCCTCTTTACATCTTTCGACTTTCTTGTATCCGGTTTTACTGTGAACCACACAGCCTTCCACCACCTTATGTACAGCATAACTGAGGTGGGACACACACAGACACACAGACACATTAGGGTTAATGCCCCGTTCCAGGAGCTTTTGCAATAAACTCCCATCTCCTTTTTTTTTTTTCATCACTAAGACTTTATTGCCACTCCCTCCCTGTGTTTGTCTGCCCCTGCCAATCAGGAGTCATGCTGGAGCTGCTCAATATAACACATCACACACTCATCCCAATACACACAAACCTGGGGAGATCTCGCCTAACTGATGTAGCCTCAAACTGCCAAAGTTTTTCCCCAGGAGGAAAATTTTTAAACAATACTGGAGAAATTGTCTTCTTGGAAAAGAGACATTTCTGTATGGTGTAAAGAAAACTCTTTTAAAAATGTGTGCAATGTTTAATTATTCTCCCCCAGAAATATGAATGGATTTTTGCCGATCCATTAGACATTATTTTATTTTTTTAGGAGGGGAGGGGGACTAGTCTTGCAATCCTGCCCAATCATTGCTCAGTTTCAATTGGCAAGGCGGGAGGGGGGGGGGGTATGACCAAGTAATTTAATCCTAACCCCCCAGGGCGGACACTGAGGCAAGGGGACCAAGGCTAAACCCCTGTAATTATTGTGGAGATGAGCCCTTCCAGAGTGTCTGCCAGTTACAATGGACTACCAGTTCACAGCCTGTGAGTTCAATTCATTCCTCTTACATCTGCTTCTGTGTGTTTTTCAAATTGAAATGGAGCCAGCAATGGCAAAGATAATGCTCCTAATTTCCCCTCCCTGCAGGTTTGGCCGCCGGAGCCTGACATGCCTATTGTCTTGACATGCTCTGATTGATTTGACAAGACTTGCCATTGTTGCCAATTTTTGGCAACCAATGGGACTAAATCATTGCATGTTTATTATCAGGTTTTCGCCACGAGGTAGAGACCAGCTACAGCCTAACAAAAGTGATTACTAATCGCTCTAACTGCAATTCTGACATTTCACCAGATTAACACTAATAACATAATGGCATGTTTTTCACTTCTATGCAATTGTAAAAAGCCCCGACAATATTCCAAATATAGCTCCAATTTGTATGTGTGCAGCTGTTCATGGATTATGCCGCTTCTTTCTATTTATTTTTACTTTTATACATTTAAATATAACAATGTAACAAGAGCAGCTAACTTGATTTAACTACTAATTACTATTTCAGTAGCTGCTTGACCACAGACTGCAATTACACATGTAATTTTAGGTGCAAATAACTCGTCTTTTTGGAGCTACATTTATCTTCAATTAATGAAACTGAATGAATTCTTTTTCCCTTTATCATTAGAAGCTTACAGATACAGTATTGCATTGGTTTACAGCAGTCTTATTGACCTCACCTGATAGTTAGCGGCCAGTTTACATCTCCAGCCGGGACCTAGCTCCTCTATAGTCAGACACAGATTCCCGCCGCCAAACTGGAACAGAATCTGCTTGGGTTCGTCTAGCAGGCGCCCACCCAGCTTGCCTTCTACTCGCAGGACACCCTGACAGCACAAAACAGAACAAATTATAAATTATTAATGTAATATTGGAAAGTTTGCCATGAGGGTCAACTGGTGCAATAAAAACGTGCAAAGTCAGACCACAACCAAATCTTACTTACATTGTAATGATTTCCAGGTTTATCATTTTTTTGTAGATAAAATATCTCATTCATCATTAATAGTCTGCATATTTCCACATTTGGTAGGTACCAACAGATTTTGTTCTCACTAAGGTCAGGCTTCCAATACTGGTATGACCTTACACATGCACAAAAAAATGCTTATGAAATCATGATGCTACAAAATAAATGGGTTAAGTGATGAAATTCTTCCACAGAGTGCATTTTTGTGTATTTAGTTATGAAAAATTGAGCAAAAAATAAAATGTTATTGCATAACCCTTTCCAGATGTAATGCACGCAAAGTCATTTTTACCAAGTGGTCACATCTCTATTCAAATCTTGGACAAAAGGCAGACCCCATAACCACAGTCCATCGATTTGCTGATTGTAAAAATTGGCAACCACCAGAGGTCAAAATAATAATGGGGGCGGAGGGGTCACATGCAACACTCTCTTGTTGCATGTGACCAGAAGGGAGTAGCTATTATCTCTCTTGGACGTCCCCCAGAACATTTCCTGGTAGCAAACAGAAATGATTCACTCTCTGGGTAAAGACAGATTATTATTTCTGCCTGGGGGACCACAATATCGGCCACTTTCAGGCGGTAACCCAACACCACTCCGATGAGATGGTAACTGCGTTCCTCCTGTGAGCATCACGACCAAACTTTTGAGTTTAATTAATGGCCAAATTAGCTTTCAAATATGGTAAATTACACTTATTAGATATTGCTGCTGCTAATAATCAGCTTCACAGTAGGGTCCGTGTTTATATCACAGCTATTAAACAAACTAATCAGATAAATCACAGCATTGTCGGTAATCAACAGATATTGTCAATTGTCAATAACGGGAATAAATCAATTTTTCAAGCCCAGAAAACATCTCCATTCTGTGTGTGGTATCCTACATGTGCACACTGTACCATTATAAAGGTAAAATAGCTTCAGAAAGTAATACATTTAGCATCATTATTCTAATTCACAGGTGCAACACATTTTTACCGTGTCAATTTTTGTACCAAAACCTAGTAAACTAAGTGGGGTGTAATTACATTCTTTAGTGAAATCCATCAGAATCCACAAAGGAAGATAAATTTTACACGCTGTACAGTCCCATCTACACGAACCCACCTCCATGGCATCAGGTGTGTCTTCAATGAAATACACTCGCAAATTATAATCCATGGAAGAAGGCACAGCAGGAGCGAAGGCGGCCAGTTTGAGGATTTTGATGGCTTTGCCTGCCATGTTTGTTTCCCCGATCATTGTGTAGCGTGCCATGGTTTCGGTCATGATGTGACAGTGGGTCAGATCCATTTGTGTGTAGATCGGGGTGTTGATTGTCTCTTGGCCCAGCGTGGCACACAGCTGACACAACACAATACAAGGAAAAGAATCAGATAAAACTAAACCTAATATTTTCAATCAGATTTCAAACACTACCTACCAATAAAAAAAGTTTTAATCACAAATTGTTTTTTTTAAGCACAAAAGTTATTATTAAAAAATATCTTTTCAATCTGTACACCTCTGTGGTATTATAATGAGCTATTCAAGCAACTTTTATTCTTCTCAACGATGATTGTCAGTTCTTTTCATTTTATTGAACTGCCACCTTTGCATTGATCGTTATATATATTTTTCTGTTCTTGCATGGTTCAGTGCCGTCCCCTACCTGCCACTGTGGTGGTTCATCATACGGGCTCTCACTGTTGTAGATCATGAGGTTCCAGCGGCCATGTTTAATACTGGCACAGTGTTGGAAGCTCAGGATCATGGGCTTCAGCAGGTCAAGACCTTGAGGTCCGCACACAACTACGGGTCCAAGGACTGTCTGCATATCTGTAAACCAATAGTGACAGATTGCAGACGAATTCAGAAGATATAACATATAGCATCCTGAATATCGGGTACTTCTACAACTGACAGTCAAAACTTTAAGACTGATTTTTAGACTACATACTAAAAAGAACAATGATATGTTTGTATCCAATACCTACACATGGCAGCCAGTGTAATTCTACTTTCAGTTTAATGCAATAAATTTCAACATAATATATATTTTATTTCACACATTTGGGTGAGAGTTTGTTTTGTTTTTTTTTCTGCAGATTCAGTGGTTGCTTTCTGCCGATGTGAAAGGCCAAGAGGGATAGTGACTTTTATTACTGTATTACAGACGGTGCTTTAAGCTTATATCATAAACAAGCCCGGTGTGTGCAGCGGGCAACTTTTTTCTCGGGTTTGTCTTGGTGGCAGAGAAATACACACACCACAAAGGGAAGGATATTGGCGAATATACACGTGCAAAGGTCAGTGTGAGGTGTTGGTCAGGTCAGTGGAGAGTGTCGACATTCCTGGCCTGCCCTCTCTCTGCCCCTACCACTGATCCATGGTAAGCTCCCTGCCACCCAGATCCCCTCATCTCCGCCACCCAGCCAGTAGTGGGTGTTTTGCTTTTATTCCAGCATCTAAATATCCCCGCAGACAGCAGATGTGGGGCCCTGCCTGCAGTAAGGCAACGGGCTGAGAATGGATTCAATGAAAGCGAGAATGGCAAGAGCTTGGCTAAGCATCACAACTTCCCGATATCAGCTTCCTAGCACTAGCATTTACTTCTTCACCTCCCAATGATAACCTTTGAGATATGTGGGGGGTTGTCTTCAGTTTATATGTAAGTTACACCCTTGCAGCTGGTAGCTCGCCTATGCAGCCATGCATAAACACAGTTCGTTTGGAATGATGATATATGAATAATGGTAGTAGCAACATTTTTGCCAGATATTGTCAATCATGAGCCTCTGTCTGACAACCTAGAGGAAGAGTTGTTTCTTTTTTTTCCAGAATAAATTAGGGGAAGTCAAGCACCTTGAATGGAATGTTTTACTCTTTTTGTTCTAAAGGTTGGTAAACATTTAGCAAAACACAGAGCCACCTGCATATTACCCCCATAGAACTATCGCCCTGCCCAACGCACGCACGTTATAGGGTGAAGTTGTATGCAGCCAGCGGTTGACCCAGTTGGTGGGGGGGGGGGGGGGGGGGGGGGGGGGGGGGGGGGGGGGGGGGGGGGGGGGGGGGGGGGGGGGGGGGGGGGGGGGGGGGGGGGGGGGGGGGGGGG
>JAAUYG010071285.1_pt1 | contig 14978 bp, 8 predicted proteins | sample 7278091 | NCBI WGS metagenome assembly JAAUYG01 (sample SAMN14350201, study PRJNA611818) | marine sediment metagenome | isolation source: surface marine sediment (0.6m) | place: French Polynesia: Moorea | collected 2018-08 | reverse complement strand
CATAGCTTGATCTGTATGCCCATGATCAATAAATATGATAAACAGACTTCTTAAATACCTGTACAATCATATAATATTGTACCTCATGTCATAAATATCAGACTGAAAACATGATAAATCACAAGTACATGTAATTTTTTCCCAAATCAGGTGATAGCATGGTATGAGACTGTAATATATTGTGATGTGCATAATCTAGGTCGGCATACAGCATACCATCAGCTACAGTATAATCATATTTACATGATTTATAATGCTCAATTCCACTGGTAATGCTCGACGGAAAATCAATAATGTTGATTAGGTTTACCGTATTTGATCCAATAAGTGCACTGTGCCTTTATAGGTACCGTATTCCTTGTCATGTAGCCCCACTAGCCAGAAACTTGGGGGTGGGGAGTGGGGGGGCAAAGAGGGTCAGGCCTGGGGTGTGATTCAAACCCTGGCCTTTTCCCTTAAACACATGTTAAAGAAACAATATCTAAATAGCATGAATAGCATACAAAGCTAGCGGCCTCGACTGCTTTCGCCACTGAGGCTGACGGAATCGCCAGCCGTTTGGTCCATATTTCAGGTCCCATGGTGATATCTTACATGAACAGATGAAGGAATTAACCTGATAATAGGCCTGTATGAAACCATATGTATGATTATTAGACAATGTGTGCTTGATAGCATATACCCGTATACGGTATGCATTTCTACAAATAGGGCTATATTTAGAACATCAAAGAAGAAGGTGAGACGTGTACAGCTGTTCCCCATTTCGAACTGAAAACTTTAAATAATCCCTTGATTCTTCATGCCTGCCTCATTGTGCCTGTTAACATAGTTTTGTTCAAAGTTTAGTGATGAACGGCCACACTGACTGTATCGTTGTTTTTGTACATTGACATCTGTCTTTTTCTGTTCTTTCTTGTGTACAGTTTACAGCCTCCGGCTCAAGTGTTCGTCCTCTACATGCTCTAGTTGTACACTGTCTTGTGTTCCAACATTTGTATCATTCATAATTATTGTACAACTGAAAATAAATATCTATCTATGTTTGTAACACCTAGATAATCAGGATGCTGGGTGACACTTTATCAAATGTTAACACAACTCCTGCCATTGATAAATATAATAATAATAATATTAATAATAATAATAATAATAATAATAATAATAATAATAATAATAATAATAATAATAATAATAATAATAATAATAATAATATGCATGTCTTATATAGCACTTTTTCCTTGCTGCTCCCTGGGGAGTTATACACCCGCTTACACGCTTCAAGGCACCACAAGTAATCCAACATTTAGTAATCCCTTTAGTGGTTTTAAAATAGAGGCCAATGGATTATATCAGCACTTAACAGACCCTAATTTCATAAGTTTCATACTTTTCATGATTTGTAACACATTTTCATGGAGCAATATCATGATTACGAGTGATCTATTCCCATCAACAACAGTGCATTCCACGGTTGATGAGGCCTGCAATTTCTCACCCACATTCATGAGATCGGTGTTCACAGATTGCAACTTTCTTTATGAAACACATATTTATTTTAATTTCTTCTTTTCTTTTCTTTTTTTTCCCCAGATCGGTATTCTTTGCATGACATGAAAGAGGAGATCCAGCATCGTATTACACAAATGTCAGCTCGCCTGGTGAAATATTTACGCACCCGCGACAGACGCCTGGCGAAACGAAATCGAAACTATGACATCATCACAGCTGTTCTGCAGGCGTCCTCTCAGAAAAGAAGTAAGATTTGTTCAAAAAAAAAAAAAATATTCAATACCATTCGACACCATAGAATGCAATGCACAATCGCAGGAACCACTGTACATGTATATGGATGGCTGTAAGTTAGTGGTATAGTGGAACTTCTAAAATAGGACCACCCACAATTAAGTGGTCTTAATTTTAGGATGGTCTTAATTCTGAAACATGATAGCATTGCTGAGTAAGTTTTGGTTTAATAAGTGATCTTAAATCTTATCTCCGTGGTTGTCTTACAGCGGGGGTTCAACCCCAGGGTACACTGTATATGTTTCTGTTTCCATGGTTTCTAGCACAGTTTGACATAAGTACTACAGCATATACAGCGGTCCCTCCATTTTAAGACCACAAATGGGATCATAAAAATGCCATCTTATATTATCGGTGGTCTTAAAATAAAGGTTCAATAATGCACAAAATTACCTTTTGGGACAAAAATAGGCCGAGTCTTATTTTCAAGCTGATCTTAAATTAAAGGGTTGTAAAATAAAGGGATCACTGTGCATCAGTCCCCCTCTAATATCCCCATCTTAATTTGCTAGGCATTGTTGCCACATTATGCAGGTGACCTTTGGAGAGAGGGAAACTACCAGTACCCTACAAGCATCCAAAATAGTAGCGGCTAATATGTTTGGCTTCATTGCTGTGAGTCGCCACTAACATAGGGACTATTGTCAGCTTTAGTTACAATTGTACGTGTGTCACTGTGTATTTAGATCGAACAGCTTTTCCCTCTCGGGTTTGTGTCAGTTTACATTTTAGTTTTAAAAAAAAATCAATATTTGTCGGCACAATGCGTCAGTTGAAAACTTGTCTATTTGTGACGTATCTGATGTTTATATCAAAGTGGAGATGCAGTATGGCTGAGAAACACCTGAACAGCTGCTCACACAAATCTAGAAATCCCCCCAGGTAGAAGGCCGTGTCATATACATGATATATGTTATGATATATACACAGCTTGCCTTTGTGGCATGTTTAATGAATTTTTGCAAATATTTGTGTTCCATCGGCACAGAATTTCCTGGGCCATAACTGTGGTAACCATGGTAACACACATTCATTAATACTTCGGCAGGACACACAATACAGTGGAATCAGGCTTGGAAGACCACTCATTGGCGTCTCTCATGCAGGTGGTCTTTGGTGACATTAGTTTACTTACATTCAATTTGAAATATAGTATCTTCTGCTAGGGGTCTGTTTTAAAAGATAGGTGGTCTGTCATGGCAGTGGTCTCACAAGACAGGTTTCACTATAACATACATCAGCTAGCCTACACATGTACATGATGTATATGATATGCACTGAAACAGTATTTCATTCATGTACAAAGACACTAGTACGGTAGCTATTAGCATGATTAGATGGATGAGATTAAAGTCAATTCATGCTTGTATAGTGTAACAGTGGAATCTGTCTTGAGAGACTGCTGCTTCATCTGCTTGAGAGACCACCTGGCTTGAGAGACCACCTGGCTTGAGAGACCACCTGGCTTGAAGGACTATACCTTCTTTTTAGAAGAACCTACATTTCAATATAATTGAACCTGCCACCAGAGTTCCCTTTCTTGAAGGACCACATGGGTTGGTCCTTCAAGGGAGGTTCCACTGTACATGCCGTAAATATGACAAAAACAATAAAAGGCACAACGATATGATATACGTGTGTCTATTATTGCTTACAGTGAGATGGCTTTGGTGCAGTACCAACCACATATGATATAGGCATCAATATAATCTATATAATAATACATGCACTCATGATATATATCAACCTACGCACTTGCATGACATATCAGTCGAATGCCACTGCCGCTTGGATGGGTGTCATTAAAAAATAATATCGACAATTTAAAAAAATGGCAAGATGTCCCATGTTCGTTATGTTGGCGGAGAAGCGCGTAAATTATCTATCATTTCCAGTGCGTGTAAATTCTGTAACCTGCAACTATAATGGGTGACATAATCTATTGCAACAACGGGTGTCATTATAATGCCGAGCATTGGCGTGCAATACAGTAGAACCACCCCACTGGCCACAAAAATGTGGCCTGTCAAGACAGGTGGTCTCTGGTGACAGTTTCAGTTATATTGAAATGTAGCTCCTTCTGCCAAAAATGTGTGGTCTGTCAAGCCAGGTGGTCTCTCATGGCAGTGGTCTCTCAAAACAGATTTCACTGTATAGGACTGGGCTGTGGTGGCAACTGGAAGTGAGAGGCAATAGACATAATCATGACAATTATTGGCATAGAGTATACGCGTCCACCTTAAAAGGCGATAATCGACCAGTGACAGGAAAATAAATGATGGAGCTTTTACACGGTGTACTTAATATACAGTAGAACCTGTCTTGAAGGACCGCCCCATTAGCCATAGCAATATGGTCTCTCAAGACAGGTAGTCTTTGGTGACAGGTTCAATTGTACTGAAAATTTGAAATCAGAAATTCTGCCAGGAAGATGTGGTTCTCAATACAGATGGTCTCTCATGGCAGTGGTCTCCCAAGAAAGGTTTCACTGTACTTAGATGTGTAGTAGTAGATCATATACCCCGGTAGGTACTAGTATCACTAGGGGTTTCAGTTCAGTAATTAAACAGTAGACACTTTATTGAAAGACAGCCACATTGGCCATAAAAATATGGTCTCTCATGACTGGTGGTCTCTTGGGACAGGATCAGTTGGACTGAAATGTAGAACCTTCTGCATGTTCTGCCAGGAGTCTGTGGTCTTTCCATACAGGTGGTCACTCATAGCAGTGGTCTCACAAGACAGGCTTCACTGTATACATGAAACAGGCAGGTTGGAGGTTTATTCACACTTTCACTCAATACTTTATGAATATTCATACATCAAGATATTCACCTTGACGTCTGTGAAAGTGGTTTTAATTAACATACCAGTGGTGGCTTCATAACTGACATATTTGAGAAAATGGTTCTCACATAGACAGATTGCTAGGGGACTAAATGTTGCTCTTCATGTCATACACACCCATAAAAATATGCAGCCTGCATGGAACGGATCCATTTTAGTGACGGATCTGATTTTTCGCGAAAAACAGATCCATTACATGAATCCACAAACCAGTCCATAAAATTCTTCAATTTTAGTGTAGCAACTGCATGTAGTAATCACATAACAACAGGACAGGAATCATATACAATTTACTTTTGTATGGACCAACAGATGCATTCGTTCAGACGAATTTTAATGCAGCTGTTGGTCCATACAAAAATAAATCATTGAACAAGTGTAATAGCACTGTTATTATATACGTGCTATTTCACTTTTAGCACATGCTATGTGGGCTTGTTATTCATGCTATTGGCTGAAATAAAAGTCGGGTCAGAGTGCGATAAACAAATGGTCATCGTTCAAATACATTTACGGAGAGTTATTTTACGATTGTTCCAGTGGTAAAGTATAGGGAGATTTTTCAGGTATATAATAATACCAGTTATTATACCAGTTGTTCAACTACATGTTTTATATACAGTGAAACTTGTATACAAAGACCACCCTAGGGACCAAAGAAATGTAGTCCTTATACACAGGTGGTCTTTATACATGTTATATGCAGGTTCAATAGCATGGAAAGTATACACATGGGGACCTGTAAATGTGGGTGGTCTTTATATAAGCAAGTGGTCTGTATATACAGGTGGTCTTTAGAGTAGGTTTGACTGTAGTTACCTCTGTTTGGTGGTAGATACGTTAAAATTTAGCCACCAGTGGCAGTGTGTCAAATTTAAAATATTTTGCGCATTAAATAAGAAAACACAGGGTCATTAACTGTTTCTACAGGGAAGACATCTTTGTGCAATTAATTGTCCAATGTCTTCATGGCCATGAAACATGAAATTGCTTTTAATTTCAGCCAGAAAAATAATCCTAGTTTTTGCTAACTTACCAAGCTGGTGTAGGTCATGCAGACGCTTGTATCCCCTCTTGTTTTTTTCTGGAAGTTTCTGGTCGAGCTGTATCCCATGAGCACTTGGACCTGTTAATTTAATTTTTGACTTGAACCTAATCTTGTGTATATATATATACATTTCAAGCTGGACATGCTGAACCCTCCAGTAACCATGGTAACTTTTCCAGAATCCTAAATGATGACATTATGGTTTCAACAATGGTTGCTCTATGATTTAAAACATGATGGTGGTGGTATCACAGTTTAATGACACATCAACACCAAAAGGGTCATACAGTGCCAAAACAGGTGATAATGATTGCAACTTCAATTCAAGTCGCTACAGTCTAAGAACTGCACTGTGTGAGAGCATTTGCTATCAGGCCAAGTCTGAACAAAATGTCCGACAAGACCTGATACCCAGGGAACGCCATGTGGAGGCTGCTGTCATGAACCCTAAGACATGATGACATTATAATTGTATTTGAAAAATTGAATTAACAGATCCAAGCTCTCTTGATGCAGCTTGGCTATACAGTATGCCCCTTTAACAAGGATACCCTTTATCCTGCGCTGGCCCAGGAAAAAGTGACTTTCATTGTAAGAAGACTTCTGGAAGACATGCCTTCCTTTCAAAGAAATATCATCACTTTTCCTTTCTGCATGTTCTGGTGCATTAAAATGACTGTGTCAATCTGTGCCCATTTAGGATTCTTTCAATGAGTTAAAGTTCATTTCAAGCTGAACCCTCCAGTAACTTTTCCAGAATTCTAAACGATGGCATTATGGTTTCAGCCATGGTTGCTGTATGATTTAAAACATGGTGGCATTATGATGGCATGTAGCACCTTTGTCACTGACTGATACTATAGTACATGTGGTAGGACATGCAAAATTTCGTGTTACTGCAAAGCCATCTTAAAAGTCTACAATGTATATTGTGCTTATGGTGTAAAGGGCAAAAACTGACAGGAACGTTTGAATTTCAAACAAATGTTACAAATCTGTGTAGGTTCAATTAATAAATTTATTGTGAAATGCATGGTCACAAGTTCCGTCAGCATGTATCCCTTCATTCTGGTTTACCAGGTATAGCAAATGCAAACGAGTACACAAGGCTCTGGCTTCATTGGCCACAACACGCATTTACAGGTCATCACCTTCCTTATAGCTCTGGCTTCATTGGCCACAACACGCATTTACAGGTCATCACCTTCCTTATATGGTAAAGCAATGGAACACTTCTCAAAAGTAAAACCACCCTTTAGCATTATCTATATAGCATATTGTGTAAATAGCGCTCCGAGAAGTGCCCGAATTTTACTCAATGAAAGCGGATGAGTAATTAGTAGTAGATGGCCATTGGTTGAATGTATAACCACTTTGCCATCACAGTGATGACAGCGCGAAACAGTGGTATGATTGGTTTTGGGTGGCTGACCGGAATGATTGGCTCACGGAGACCGCTACCGAAAACAACACCAAAACGACTTTGGCCGCCACTGCAAGCACAGCTACTCCCATTGTGAGTAGTAGGACAATGGTATCCTTTAGTTGTGCCGTTTTATTAAAAAAAGATTTCGGGTACGTAATTTGCCAACCACCACTGGTAAACACATGGTAAAAGAGGGTAACTAGAGATAAGGTATATTGTACTCTGACTTTTTGAGTTGAAGAAGTTGAAGTGCATTAATTGACTTTTGGGGGGCTGCTGAATTATCTACTGATATCAACCATTTAGTAATTTTCATGTAAATTATCTCGCAAGTAATTGGAGATACATGTAGATACAAATTTTAGCTTGGAGATACATTTAGATACATGGCTTGGGGTAGCTGAGCAGAACTGCTTTTGATTGGCCGAACCATTTGCCAAAACAAGACCCAAAACAACTGGCCACCACTGCAAGTAGCTGTGCTCATACTGGACAATGCGTGCCGCATGTGCTAGTGACCTAAAAATCTTAGAAGGATGCCTTATGATTCACACATTTCAGTGCAATAAGGGGTATTTTCTGCCATAGACATGATAGACTGCAGTAATCATGGTAATAATCTCTCAATCAATAGAGCAGTACACGTGCTTAAAATTTGATAGCATGGAACAATTAAAGTCGATCCTGAAGCTTATTCTTATTGTGGGGAAAAGTTGGATGGCGTTATTGGTGAGACACTAGTATTCAAATTTTGATTCTTGGGTTTAGGTCCCTTTTTCACATTAAGGTCTGGAGACATATTAGCCATACGCGTTTGAACTGCAAAAATTCAGAGCATATTGTATATATATTATTGATATTTTTTATTCCTATGTAATTGATAGTGTTGTATGTCTATTTTGAATATTTTTGTCAGTGGTTAATAAACATTTGTTTAACCTGGTGATATATTAGAACATTAAGTATGATAATCTGTCAGGTCATGATGTACTAGCTGGCACATAAGGATATAACTGCCAAGTAAAATCTCAAATCTGTAAAAATAGTTTTACCTACCGGTAGTACATGTGTGATAAGTTTACTAATCACCATGGCAACCAAACAATTTTTTTGTTCAAGTTTAATTTTTAACTCCTTACTCCATGTAGGTCTACTCCAGCTCATAATATTGACTTAAAGTTAAAAATTAAACATTAAGGAATTTTGAGGACACCATAACAGGCTTGCAGGTCTTACTCATGTTACTGGTATCATAGGCAGAGCTGCTCTGAGTGTTTACTTTGCATGTACGTGCTTTGGATGCAGATGCTAAAGCAACAGTAGCATTGTCATCATGGTCATGTTTGACGACTTACGCTGCTATACCATGTATACAGTGACCTACATTAAGACCGAAAAAATAGTCACCACCCACTGTCTAGGCTGAAGTGGTCTTAATTTTGAGATGCTAGTATATGTACAGGGGTCCCTCTCTTAAAGGACTGTAACTCTCACCAAAGGACACCTCTCTAATGAGGACAGAATATTTGCAGAAAGGGTACGTGTCTCTATTACATGTATTACGAGGGGTCAACTGTAGTCTTTATTTCTGGGTTAATTGCTCCTAAGGACATAATTATTCTCCGTCCCTGTTTTGTAAGACCACCCATTCAGCCAGATAAATAGAGTCTTAAGTTGAAGGTGATCTTAACATGCAGGGGTATTTTTATTGAAATATAAAATATAAGGATGGTGCCACTGATGGTTGGTCTTAAAATGAGAGGGATTCTGAAATGGAGGGGTACGTCTTAAATCACAGAGACCATTGTATATTTATTATAACTATTGTTTAATTTATTATAACTATAATGTTTAATATTTTCGTATAACACAGTGAGAGTACACGCCCACTCCGAAAAAATTATTAGCCCATGTATCCTGTTTGATGAATTATAGTGTGATAAATTTACTCTGACCATAAATATGGTACAGGTATCATGTGTTATTTGTTCTGTACGTGCGTAAATTGCAATGAATAATTTATGAAGTACCCACCACCCACGCTCTCATTATCCGAGATATATTTTTAGCACCCTGTCGTGCTCCAAGTAACAAACATTAGGAAATTCAGTGCATGCTGCAACGGTGCATCCATTCTTCGCCGGTATGATGGACACAACAATTAAATCTTCCGTGACCTTTGCTTGGCATGCTTCTCTGGTCTGCCAGTTCATGCATTTATTGAATAATGCTCGTCAACTGTCGTAAGAGACAGCTTACATCTTCCATTGAGGGCACGGCCATCCATCGCATTGCCTGCAAGTCAAAGAGACTGTAGCATGTGGGGCAAGGCCAGGCATCCCTCCCCCTACACATGCCCCCCCCCCCCCCCCCGCCCCCCTCCATAGTAGACTCGGCCCCTAATCAATAACTTCTACCAATGCTGCAGCTTGGCAACTGCAGGACACGGCATGTAGCCGCAGCCGAGGACATCGTTGTGGTAGACAATGCCGGGAACAGAGAGACAGTCGCCCTCCTCCTTCCCAAAACCATTCCATGCGGGGGAAGACGCTTAGGCCTTTAGGAAAGAACGCTCGTGGTACCGGAATCGTGATGGCAATATGCGACGTATTCTTTCCCAGTTTTAGAAGCAGCAAGGGATTTATGTCTTTCTGAGAGGAAGCTTGATGTGCATTCAAGCCGGCCTCTGATTTTGGATTATAACACACGATGGCTAGAAACGGTGGGTAGTGGGTTGTATTACCGACTTGGAGAGTGGCACGCGAAAGATTCTGAGATAACTTTATATCGATTGGTTTAATAATACGCACACTGTCTTGTTTTTCGAAAGAAAGCTTGCTGCTTCATTTCAAGACCTGATCGACTCCTCATTTTAGTGGCAAGAAATTGAACTACAACCAAGTTTCACATATACTGTATTGTGTTAATTAATTCAGATCATTCACAGTTGGTTAAAAGATTGTGATACGTACATGTATTATATTTGAAAAAAAAACACACTTCGGATTTGACGTTTTTCCCATCTTGAGTGTCTTGGCGATTTAATTCCTGTTTAACATGTTTAAAGCTTTACTCTACATATACGGTACCAAAATGTTATCAGTAGCATGATTTATACATGTCTTCAAAACACTACAGAGTATGCATGTCTAATCTTCACTTGTTTTGTTCACAGCAAATTTAACTTTTACATAAAAAATTCACAACCAAATCCCCAGCTTCCACCATCATATTTAAATTACATTTAATTTGAAGCACTAGCCACTCAATAGTAAGTATTTTAAAGGAAAATTTTAAATGGGAAAATGTTCCAAAAATTAATCTGAAAGAGGCGAAAAGGTGTGAAAACCTTGATGCCTCCTGATTGGTCAAAGCTAATAAATGGCGGATTGGGATTGCCCCCAGGGGATTGGCTGAAGGGTAGCCATGTGAACGGGTAGTTTTTGCTTCCGAAATGAAACGACTATATTCATCATGTTCATGTTGCGAATTTTTGGTGCCAAATACACCCTATTAGAACATTTAGAATGTCACCTTACAGTCTTAATATTACAGTATTGGAGAAAGCAACAGCGGCAATGTGCAAGCCTATACTAGTACTTTTTACACGTCTTCAATTAATTTCCATGGTAGGAAAGATTTGATACGCATTTGACAGGTAAATCAGCAAATCGAGCACACTCATTAGCATTTGGCTATATACTACCAACAATTCCGTGCCTTGCCTACATGTAACCATAGCAACCATAGCACTATTTTAAGACTATACCTACCCTGCGTACCCACCTTAAGACTGCCTTCTTCTGGCTGGTCTCAAAGACGGAGACGACAGAAATTTTTCTTCCATGCCACTCGTGTACACAAACATTTACCTGGATATAAATATCGTTCTCAAGGGCATATGGATAGCGAATACTCTCACACAGTGCAGTTCTTAGACTGTAGCCACGCTTTTCTAGTGGACTCTGTTTGGACTCATAGGGCAGTTTACACCTGCTTTGGCACTGTATGACCCTTTTGGTGTTGATGTGCCGTTAAAGTTTGATATCATCATCATCATCAAGGGCATATGTGAACAACTTTTAGTGCCTAAGTATGACCTTAAATTATGCAAGATCAATTTTAGGGCAATACCATGTATTCATGTATATTGACTTTTAGTTAATGTTACCAATATACATGATGTATAATGTTATTGTTCATGTTCTTTATCTCAATATCTTGATGTATATGATGAATATTCATAATATATTGAGTAGAAGTGTGAATAAATCTCCAACCTGCCTGTTTCATGTATACAGTGAAACCTGTCTTGAGAGACCACTGTCATGAGAGACCACCTGTCTTGAAGGACCACGTATTCTTGGCAGAAGGTCCCACATTTCAATGCAACTGAACCTGTCACCAGAGACCACCTGTCTTGAGAGACCACGTTGTTATGGTCAATAGGGCGGTCGATCTTTCAAGACAGGTTATATGTAGTTAGTATAGTTTAACATCCTAATTTAAATATGTAATGTAATTATGGTAATGGCCACACTGTTTGTCAATAAGTAATATGCACACGTCTACTTGCTGTAGGCAGTAACTTTCCCAAAATGGAGATCTTATGAAATGCATTCACAGTAGTAGCAGCAAATGTTTGTACATTGCACACATCACATGCATTGTGTAGGGTGAGCTTTGTTCACCATGTTGAGTCAGTGATCACTTCATGCACTAGACGAGGGACCACTGTAGTCCTATTGTCAAGATGTCCTTTCAGTACAGAACCACCTACATTCTATATCCTCACATTTGTATTCTGACCGGGCACCCCAGGGCAAGTTGATTAACATTTAGACGACAGCTAGTCTCTTCAATTCCTAATCTCAGACCGACAGACAGACAGACATTGCCTAAACTACACATGTTACAAACATGTGACTTCACCTGTCTGATGCAACCTGGAACTCACAAAAATACTCTTAAATTTGACTTACCTTAAGTCACAATCTTAGAGTATTACTTTGTTGATTTTAGTGGTTTCAGTCAAAACTTAGGCTTAAGAATTCTTGGGGGACTGCTGGCCTAATGTATTCATTGTGTATTCTGGGGACGGACTGCTTGAAAAATACTTGAGTGGAAAGTACTTACATGTATAAGTCTAAGTTTTGACCTCAGTCACCAATTGGAGCAATATGACTCAGCTTGAGCAATATGACTCAGCTTGGAGCAATATGACTCAGCTTGGAGCAATATGACTCGGCTTGAGCAATATGACTCGGCTTGAGCAATATGACTCAGCTTGGAGCAATATGACTCGGCTTGAGCAATAGGATTCAGCTTGGAGCAATATGACTCAGCTTGGAGCAATATGACTCGGCTTGAGCAATAGGATTCAGCTTGAGCAATATGACTCAGCTTGGAGCAATATGACTCAGCTTGAGCAATATGTCTCAGCTTGAGCAATATCACTCAGCTTGAGCAATATCACTCAGCTTGGTGACTTATCTCAAAACTTAGACTTAAGAGGACTCTAGCCTAATGAGACTATAATATATTCAACCTAAAATTGGCTTCACATATGGAGAATTCAGATCCCATTGAGGAGCGACTTGTAGAATTGAACACATTCAAAATAATTCTTTTCAGTAAAACTAAATTCTAGAGAGCCATGACTGAGACAATTACTGGTACATTGTAGTTTAAAGAGATAAAATATTAATTAGCACGATATGTAGAGTTTAAATATTAAGTAACTTCTATTATACTGAATTGTACCGAATGGGTAAATGTGTAAAATTTGTTCAGTACACACCTCAGTACATGTGTAGACAAAGTGTTAAAAATTGCTTTTGCAAAAAGTTTTTCAAAATTCAAATGGACATTAGCACAGGTTTGACAGCTGAAAAGGTTTACATTTTAGGCTTAAATGTTAATTTTAAGCTTTAAAACATGTGTTGTGTAGATAAGAACTCGAAACATTTATTGTGTATGCATGCTTTAGCAGAACTTTGAGCAGAACCTACTCAGGCAGAATATATAAAGTAAACAACTAAGTGGTAGGTCATTGCTCTTTGCGGAATAGCTGCTGTTTAATCAGATGAGAAATTGATGATATATGAGGCAAAAAATATTATCGATGCTCGCAGGTGTTTTTAACACGTGTCTTCTATTGCCTGCAAAATGTAGCGCAAGGTTACACATGCATACTTCCGGAACATTTGATAGAGTTCAATGCCATGGAAGAGAAATAATCTGTAAAAATCAAAGCAGCCGTGCACAACACCGGTTTTACTAGGATTAATAGCGATATTGATTTTTTTATCGCCGACCAGCTCTGGACACCACTGCAGCCTCAACGCAGCTGTGTTGAATGGTGTAAAAGCAATTTGCAGAGAGCAAATCCCAGGACACTCAGATATTGAACAATTTTTATTGGCAAAAATCTGTCCCACTGGTTTACATGGCTTAAAGTTGGGAGGTTGCTGTATCATGTTCATCATTTAAATGCAATTTTTCCTGTGACAATCGAGCTTGTTACCAAATTTTTAGAAAAGCAAAACACATCTGTGCATATGTATGGGAACCAGATAAAAGTGGCTTTGTGGCTTTCAGGTGGCTCTTTAATTATATCAAAAGCCACATTGAGGATTGGCAAGCAATACGTAAATCTGTGGCTACAGCAAAATCATCACCCACCCGAATGCGACTGCTGTGGTTTAAACTTAATTTAAAGGGCTGTTAACATGATTGCAGCCGAGGCGAAACCTGGTTATAACCGCAGCCCTGTAAACTGGACAGTACAGACACTGGCCAATCAGCTAGAGCCAAAACGTTTTAAAACGGACGTCTAAAAAGTGCAGGGTCTAAGTCGAACCATGTGATATTTATCCCTGTACTGCATTTATATATATAGACTGGATCATGAGCAGATATTTCATCATGTCCACAGCAAAACGTAACTAAAGCCTGCTTCCAGAATGTTACAAGTGCATTAATAAAAACCTGTTTGCATGCTACAAACCTGCATATGACCTTTAAAAATCCGATATCATTGGTCGATATCAACCTGTAACTAGGGCAAGATCAATACTGCTACCAGTAGTTTCATTCACTTAAATCCGTGTAGATGTATTGTGAATGGTCTGTTCGTTTTCCAGGCATTGATTCCAAACTTCGATTCAGCCTTAATCCATCCCCCGGGGATGACGCCTTCAACCAATGGAAGGACGCCATGAAGGCAGTGGCCAGGTTACCCATGGGCATTCCTCCTGAATTTAGGAAAAAGGTACAAGAAAACTTCACATGCTTAAGGCCGCAATTTCAAAATTTATAGTTATGTGGTATGCCATGTTCTGAATGCAGTATTCCTGGACCTCTTAATAGGAACAGCCCCCCTGCCAAATATATAGTACATTTATATTTTAATTCTACGTTGTCATGTACAGTGGTTTCTGTATTCTAAGACCACCCATTCACCCAGGCAAATGTGGTCTTAAATTTGAGGTGGTCTTAAAATGGAAGGATATTTAGATTGAAAATATAAGAATCATGTCAATGATAGCTGGTCTTAAAATGCAGGGGATTGTTAAATGTAGCGGTCTTAAATCGCAGGGACAACTGTATAGAGGTGTGCTTTGGTGAGAGGGGCCTAAAAGGTATTCTCATACTTGCTGTCATTAAGCCCCGTGCCCTGTCTTGAAAGTGGCCTTTAAGAAAGCGATATTATTGTACAGTGGTCCAGGGCAAGAACATAACACTGCCCGAATGCCCGGGGCAGGTTAATTTTGACTGTGGGCATGTATATTTTTGCTGTACAGGTCCGGCGGGCATGTACTTTCTTCTGTCTTTTGGTATTAAAAATTT
>JAAUYG010113701.1_pt1 | contig 14981 bp, 10 predicted proteins | sample 7278091 | NCBI WGS metagenome assembly JAAUYG01 (sample SAMN14350201, study PRJNA611818) | marine sediment metagenome | isolation source: surface marine sediment (0.6m) | place: French Polynesia: Moorea | collected 2018-08 | reverse complement strand
AAAAATTCTTAAAATTCCAGATTTCAAAATTTTGAAAAAAAAAAAAAAACGGTGTGGGCGTAACGGGGAAAGCTAACTCTCCACAAAAAAAATACGATAATTCCAGTCACGGTTTCTGAGCAGCGCGCGTGCACAAACGCCACCAAAAATTGGCCCCCAATCAGTATATGATAAACTCTGGTTGTTCACACAACCAGAGTTAACAACGATGGCAATTACATTTTAGTGATGATTATGATAATTATAATAATTGACCTTGAAGCTTGACATCTGTAGCTTGCGTGGGGTGACCAAGTTTATGAATTATATTATGAGGCCAAATCAATAAAGTGAAGCCAGGAATTCTATGTACCATAGTGACATCGCTTTAATACATGTGCCAAAATTTGGTGTTAGGATGTATGCGATATGCACACGACTTTTGGAATAAGCCACTAAACCATTTTGATAAAGATATTTTCTCATCAAATATATTTTCCATTTACCTGTATGATGGTATGACCATGGGAATTTTGCAAGTTTTATTTTTTTCTGTTACATACTTTCAGTTGGAAGACAAGGTAGAAAAGGGCCAAGAAGATTTTGACAAGATCTCGAAAAACATCCGAAAGGAGTTGGCGCGGTTCGACAAGCAGAGGTTTAAGGACTTCAAAAACACGATAATCCATTACTTAGAAGGTCTCATGAATAGTCAGCAGCAGGTAAGTGTTGATTAATGTAGTGAATCAGAAACAAAAGAAGCAGGAAGACTTATAGTTGTTGTGTATAAAACACTGTTTTACATTATGCCCAACTTCAGATTGTGCTTTATTCAAAAAAATACTGTTAGCTTTTTCATACATAGCCGTGTATTACTCATTGTAGCTTATATGTTCGAATAGGCAAATAATATTTTAACTTCAAATAATTTTAAACAGAAGCAAACTTACTGAAGTAAACTTTAGAAATGCAAAGCTAAACCTTAAAAGTAATTATAGGATACTGATTCAAATTCTTCAAATACAGTGTTAAGGTAAGGTAACATCCTTCAAACTAACAGAGAAACTCCTTTGGAATAACAAGACATCTTGCACCATCTCTAGTGTCTTTTTTGTATCGAATTCGAAATGCTGATAGGGTTCCCTTAAATGCAGCAAGTCACTCTTTTATTTTCAGCTAATCAAGTACTGGGACTCATTTTTGCCCGAGGCAAAAGCCATCGCATAGGACTGAAAATTTCTACTTTAGTATTGCATTGGATATCATAAAATACAAGCTGGTAACTATGTGTAAAAAACATGAACTTACTCTATGTCATTCAAGATACTGGAAAGTTGTGCCATGAGGTACCAAGGCTCTCATTTGCAGTAGTGTCACAGAACTTTGGTAATAGAAAATTATGTTCACTTTTCCAAATATCTTCAAACCTGAAGAAAGACTAGTTACAATAAAATTGCAAATTAAATGTTTTAGAAGCCATTAAAAAATAAACTTTGTGGCGGTTTGTAATATAAACACAATCTCCAGGATACTTTATCACCAGTGCATGGAATTTCAGATAAAGTAAAAGTGTTATATACTCGTGTTGATGTCTGTAAAAAAGTCCAACAACCAATGAAAGTTTTCCTTCACTCACAAAGTTTTAGAGTGCATGTATTACGGTATGCAGCATAAATTCTGTTACAAGTTTCTTCAGTGTGTCCATTCCATTCCAAGTTAGGATTTACCATATTAAGACATATACATGTTTTGTTTTTGTTTTTTCATCGAGCATAATGTACCAATTTCAGCCTTGGTTAATATGCATGTATATCATTTTGTAGAGTTCTGGTACGCTGGGTATGTTGTATGTACAATGTACAATGGATTTTGTAGCGTAATACCAAGGAAGCCACATTTTGTCGTCCTCAACATATTTTGTCAAAGGACTTGACGTCCGGATGTGTCACATAGCCCTGCTCCTGTCCTGCGAGTGGAAAAGTGTCCTTGCTTTCAAGTTTGTATGTTGAATCTTGAAGTTTGTAATCAAGTATGGTGTCTCAGCATTATATTGGCCTGACACTGCTTAAATGCATGCAACTTACAAAGTATGTGACGAAATTGTTGTGACTGTCGAAAAGAGCATGTACTTCTTGAACGGTAGTATGTATTTATACTAATAAACGTATTAAAAACTTTCTCAGTTGCTAAGCTTCATGTACAACATAGGTCTACTATGCAGGAGGTCTGTTTTGCCTAATATTCCTTGTTTATACATCACAAATACGCGATACTCCATTACCTATTGAGGTACAGCTTGTTTGGTACGGTAAAGAAATACATATAGGCATGATGTAGTTCTGTATAAACTAGGAAGTGGTTTCTGCTCCAAAATTGGTGGATATGCGGTGTACTATTACCAGGAGCAATTTATGAATAATGCGTCACACTTGTGACTAATCAAACGTCTTCTTTGTTTTTTCTGCCAGCAAGTCAATGTTCCAGTATGTGTGCTGCCAATGTTCTAGAAGCATATATTAAATTGTGCTTGAGAATAATTCTTAATGTGAATAGCAAGAAGATCATTGTAGGCTCTAGCACCCAGGTATCAAGTTTTCGTTCACCATGCGGTATACGACCTGAAAGTTGTGGTTTCTGCTGTAGTACTCTTTTAATATGCTTCTAGGGAGGAAGAGAATCTGTATCAAAGCAGTCTTACTATGTACCTGGAGTTCTGAAAATGCTAAAAAGACAGGCTCCTGACCTAAAAGTACTGGTAGATTCTTTTAATAACAAATCATAGCCCTCATATTGTTAATTTCAGTGGATGCTTATATACTTTTAAGTATTTTTCATGAACTCGAGGCCCATATGTTTTCTACTAGATACATCTAGCAAGTGTATTTTGCGTTCTGGTACTGAGTTTGTTCGTTAAGACAGACGGTAATTTCAACTTGAACCAGATATTCTTTATCCCCTTCTTGGTTGGTGCCCGAAATCGGATCTGATAAATTGTGAAGGGAGTGATGTGGTGCTGGAAGAAACTCACTGTCAATATTCTTCAGCCTTCTGTTACTAATCTGTTTTGCATCAGAGCTTTAGTCTTTGCCTAAACCTTCATAGTGCTTCATACTAGCGATATTCAGTGATATTTACCATGAGGGAGCGAGTCGGAAAAGTTAATTATTGGACCATAGCACTAACGCCAAATTACCTAGTCTGAGGTCCATTTTTAATATAGAATTATTATATAGTTAGTACTGGTTGGTTTTGAGATTGTGTTTTTTCTGTAATAGAAGTATCTGCCATGGCACTAAACTGGACAAGGATCAATTTCTTGATATTAAAGCCTTATTTCTTATCACAGTCGAAATATATCGGTGGGAGGATCTTGAATGCGACGAAGAGACTTGAAATACATTTTATTTTGTAGCTTAAGTTTGTCCGCGAATGGATCCTGTGTGCGTCCATGTTTAGTATTGTGTACAGTTTAATAATAAAGTCACTAGGTTTTCTTGTAGCCATTTCTGGCCAAGGCAGATCATGCTTTGATGTTGGATTTGCACCAGTTACTACTACTCTGCACACTGTTGTGCATGTTTATATGACTATGTAGAGTATAAAATTGATATTTTAATTATATATATATATATATAAATACATTATAAACAGCCACCACTGTGTGTTGTTTTGTGGTTCGTATTCGATCTTGAAATTACGGACAAGAACTGGCATATTTTATACATGAAATATAGTCATGTAGTGGCATTGATCTATATGAAAAATTTAAACGCACTGTCTGGTCTTCACTGCGGGGTACAACATGCAATTATGTCACAAATACCCAGTTTCAAGGGCACGAGAAAAGTGACCAGTCCCAAGGAAACCGTTGAAGTTAAACCAAGACATACGGAACTTTTAGGTTTTGATTTCAGGGTTAAAGACCATGAAAATAGGGACATCTGAAAATGGTTTTAAATGAAGTACGGGATAGTACTGAACGTTAAAACCCTTCTCGCACTCTATGCAGAAAGCCAGGTTTTACGCAAGTCCTATGTAGTTCATACTGGTATACAGCTGTATACATGGAAAATGTGCTTGTGGGATTATTCTATGCCCCTTAGTGCCATTCTGAACACCACGTAGTAGGTTCAATTACATAACCATGGGTCCCGCAACATCTCGTAGGTCCCAGCTCCTGATCACGTGCAGCTTTGCACAGTTTGGCCGCCCAAATAAATGCAAGAAAATACTACCGGTATGTAGCTGGATTGCTGAAAAGCACCTACAAGTACCAACCGGTATACATGCTGTTAGAAGAGACATGGTGCTTTAGTGATCATTAAGGATTTGATAGCGGACTTGCAAAGTGATCGCCCTTGGAGCAAACTTTGTTCCAAATTTCTCCATGAACACATGCTATGGAGAGACCTCGCAGATTTAGCACAGCAACATTTTAAAGGAAGGTATTAGGAAGGCTGGTTGTACTTGTAGGTTGTTTACAGGTCTCTCTGAAGCAGCAGGTTTGAATATCTTGAAATAAGTGTCGGCCATTTGTAAGAACTGCAGGCTAGGCAAAAACCATAAGCTACGTGTCTTTTTCAAACAGCGTTTATTGATGTGCAGACTAACATGTTCCCTCTAAATATCCAGTTAGCATTTAATTACCCTCTAAACAGACTGCTCAAGCACTGTAATCAGGTAATAGCAGAGTTACTGTTCACTATTTTGCAATGTCTACAAAAAGCAAGTTTGGAATAGGTAAGCAATTTTTGTTGAAAAATATAGTATTATCAGAAGTCTTCAAGCTTTAAACATGCAATTAGAGGTGAAACATGTCACATTTATAACTTTGTACACAACTTTTCCATGTTTGCTGCGTGGTGGAAGTACCGTAATTTCAAATATTTTTACTAATAAGATATAGGATCGATGTGCAAATAAACAGCAAAGCATGATTGTGGATACCTGAACATGTGGACTTCAAGCAGCAAAGCACTACAAACTTGAATATGTAAAATTCATTCCAATACAGTTGTAATAGGGTACTAGTAATATATTGTGTACAAACTACAGATTTATATGATCAAGATTATCCGCAGTAACATGACTCTGAACCACTGGCACTAACAAGGAGGTCATTAGTATTTACTGGTGTTTAGTTTCCTTGAATACATGTATATATGTGCGTATCACTTTAATGGTGCCACTATACCAGACAGTCATTTCATCTTCCTAAACAAAAGACTCATACTGGTATGAGACCATAGGGGTAATACTAGTTTCCTGGTCAAAACAGTTGCCATGGATATATATGAAGACCAAATACTTTGATATTTTAAGGGTATCGAAACAGTTTTGCAATTTTCTCGCACTACACCGCAATATCCATGGTAACCTAATCTCATTGCACACTATGAAACTGCAAACATGATATAAACCCGAGTTACGCTATCGAAGCTAGGACTTCAAAGGGTGGTAGCAATACAACAATTAAAGATACAAAAGGCAAAGAAAATTTTCTTGAAGCTCTTAAAATTTCCATCAGCAAGTAATGTCATATACTGTCGCATGATATGAGCCTACCTAGTAATCATTCAAATATTACTGTAAATTCATTAATGTTTGCGAGGGATTTATTTGGCGAATTTCGCGATCGTTTTAAAATCGCAAACATAAATACCCGCAAACATAATTCATGTGTACCGAGATAATTAACAAGACCTGAGCTAACCACAAATATTAATCCCCACGAACATGGTCTTGTCTCAAAAACGCAAACGTTAATCCCCGCAAACATTAACGAACTTACAGCATATGACTATAGCATGAGGTACAATTTGAGGACAGCTATAGCTGACCAAGATACATACACATGTACAAGAGTCCCCCTTCCAAAGATGCCCATGATCCATGCTATACAAGAACATGCATATGTAACTTTACATAAAATCAGGGAAAATGTGGTACCGAAAGAAAGTAGTCCGTAATGCCAAGGTTCCGGAAAAGCGGTATCCAAAATGAATTTTCAGGAATGGGTGCAGTGATAAATGGGGGATTTTTTTGTTAATAAAAACAAGGGTTTAAAAGGCCTATAATTTTGAGGAACTTAAACCTTTGCACTAGGGGTTTTGACTATTTATCAACCAGTGACACAGACAATGTAACTGGTGGAGTTTTGAAATTTGAAACCGTGCATTAAATTATCTTGCTCCTCCTTAAGCTTGCTTAAGCACCATAAACTACATGTATCTAACCCAAATGCCATGTAATTGAACCCTTAAATAAGTGAAACTCATCCCCAATTTGTCACTGGTACCAATATCGTACCCTTGACCATGTTGACTATTGGACAAAAAATGCTGTAAAATAAAGCCACAACTCCACCTGGTATGGGCTATAAAACCTTAGTAAACTCAAGGTAAAATACAGGACTTTTACTAAAATACTGATCAGTAGATGTACAACAACTCATTCAGACAAGGTATCTGACATCCCATTTTGCTACAAGGTTGTGGCTTGCCATTCTAGTAACTACATGTATTGCCTTTCTGCCCTACTTAATTGCTATTACTACATTGTATGTAGCAAGTTCACATCAGCCAGTGCAGATATTTACACACTCCTGTCAGAACTTTCTAGAAATCCAGATATTTCCAACGGAGAATCTGTCCTTGATTGTACTTAGTATGTCATGTAACACTAAAAAGGAGAGGAATATCCTGTTACAAGCAAGTGAAGTTCATACATCTACGTTTTCTGATATCAACAATATTCCCCTCTGGCTAATACATGCCATATGATTGTTGATACAATGTATAAGCATACTCTTTGTACAATTTTTTTTAATACATATAATCATGAGTACAGTAGTCCCTCTATAATAGGGGCACCCCTTCTGCCAAATAATTTTATCCTTAATAGTGGCCTTTGGTGAGAGGGAGCATCACATGCATTCACTGTACTTTCTGTCAAGAACTTGCATCATTTCTACTCTTTTAAGAGAGTGACTGCTGTAGATAATTTTCAGTGCTAATCACTATACAGTGGTCCCTCTATTTTAAGGCCATTCATGAGACCAAGAAAATGTGGTCTTATATTGCAGGTGGTCTTAAAATAAAGGCCATTTAACACAGAAAATTGCCCTTTGGGACCAAATCAAGCGGTCTTATAATCAAGGGTGGTCTTAAAATAGAGGGTTGCAAATTAGACGGACTACTGTATACAGCTTTTCCAGTTGTTAATAAGATCCACGACAAGAAAGAAGGAATGCAAATAGCAAATACACGTAGTGGTGTTTGTTGCGTGAATCAGTACTTGGTAATTACCAGTACATTACCCATGTTACCAGCATTTCATTAATTATCGGAACACATGTATTGATATTTTATTAATTACCAGCATATATACCAGCACTTGGTAATTACCAGTATATCCCAATATCTTGTTATAGCACTGAAGAAAAGCATTTCTAAATTCACCAGCCACAGTAAAATTATAAAAACTTAGCATCTTTACTACTAGAGGACACACCTAGGCATTAAGTAACATGTAAACTTTCAGTAATACCAAGTTTTCAACAATAGAAGACTGCCCTGATGATTCAGTCAAGGCATGAATGGGTACATGGGTTGTTTACTTTGTTATACAAAACCAATCCACCTCATTTAAAGCAATGCACCTGGTTTCATTCAACATTTAAAGCCCCTCACTTTAAAAATTTGTTGCGTAGCCCTGACTTGAAAAGGCTGTTACCTCACGCAGAAGTTAATTAAAGACATCCGTATATATGATCATAAATGGCACTTGTGGATCCTAGCATTCTTCAGACATCAAAATCTTCAAACATGTTCAAAAACTATAACACACCATTATGTACACTGGATATGCTCCTGTGTTGCCTAGGCACAATATTAAATATAGTACCTTCTATTCAAGGATTTATTAACATACATTGGAACCTTGTTATGAGTCCCCTAATTAAACTTGTCTGCTTATAGAGCAAGTATACTCAATGGATCCCAAAGTGGACAAAAACCTCGACACTACAAGGCTGTTGTTTTTGTTTCATTTTGAACCCATTTTTCGACTGAAAAGGCCACTTTCATTTATAGCACAGGTTGAAGTCTTGGATCCCAACAATAGCATTATATAAGTGGAAACTCACTATAAATTATAGTGAGTTTCCACTCTATCAGGTATGTTGCAAGTGTGTTATACAAAATGAAAATCCATTCTTACCCTGCTGAACTGCTTCTTATTTTAGTAGACCGGGATCTTAGAATATTTTGGTTAAGACACGATACCATTGTACATGTCGATAAAAAAAGTCCTGAGCAGCTATACAACCTTACATCATGCAATACATGTAGCTAGAGAATTTTGATATCTAGCAAAAGTATTTCAAGAGACACTGTAAACGATGAATAGAGGATGAAACGTGCTCAGTTGGGAGTTCTAAGAGCTCTAGAAATCCTCTTAATACCCAGCATATATATATATTACCGGTACATTAACACTTCAACAAATGTACATGGCACTAGTTTCAATATTATATTATATTTATATATGCATATGAATATACACGTACATCATGTACATAACAAAACTATGCAATGACAAACAATGAGACATTCAATGTTAATACATATTTTTTCTATATGGCACTCAGATGCTCACGCTAGCAACATTCTTTATATATCACAATGTTTTCCCTACAAAAAAAAGAGTATTTCTTGACATGTATCTTTTATACTAACGGCACAGCCCAAATTCATCAACAGTCAACATTCCTGTCCTTTACAACAAAATGCTTGTTTGACACAGACAGCAAAATTGTCCCACCCACCAAGCTGGCATTACCTAAGCAAAACAAAATCGAGCAACACTTCATTTTTTTAAATCTACACTTCTGCCACACATACAATGTGCACTGGCCCGCTTGCACTGCAAGACTCGCTTTTACATGCACACTAAACGCTTCCTACAAGAGCTCCGAATGCTGTAAAGAGCTATAGGTGATGGCGAAAAGGAACTTATCTAGCAGAACATGAGAAGTTACACATAATTATCGACTTTTTTACCCGGTACACAGTATATTGTATTTTTGATACCAGTATCACAAGAATACTGATATATTATAATGAAATTTAAGCCAGTGCAGAAAGATGGTATATGATATTATATTATGATATATCCAAATAGTTATCAACAAAATTTGAATGGAACAAATAGACATATGTGTGTATATAAGGGGGAGTACATACCCCCCAAAAGGGCCAAATCACCAGATTTCTCTCGCCCAAATCACCAATCACCAAAAAAAGGAATAGTCCTATCACCAAAATATTAATGTATTACGAGAGTGTGGACAGCTGTTTTCACGCTGCACTCTGGTCATGGAGAGAACATTTCACATGCTAGATATATAGTCAATCACCAATCACGCAATTTCTACAGGGCCCCATAACGATGCACTGAAAATGTATGTACTCCCCCTTATATACTGTATATTAAAAGGAGAGTTCTTGGTATAGACTTTATTTGCCGATTTTGGCAAAGTCAATAAAATCAACAACATGGATTCCAGCCTACAGAATTTCATATGAAGTCAGTCACTGGTACTGGAAACAACTTAAATTTGAGGTAACTTGGGTAGAGTTTATAACTGAAGTTTATTTTTAGCGAACATTTCCTTTTTTTGTTTTTCATACAGTATCTTATTCTATGTACTAAACGCTACTGTTAACTACATGCACATAATGTGCATGAAACTGAAGCTAGATCTTCTTCACGCATTTTCACAAATGCTCGCTCTTCTGGACGGTCCTCAACTTCGCAGCAATCTCAGTCGTGGTATACAAAAACACCTCATACCCCTTAAGAAGTTTGTAAAACCTAAAACCAAACATCACGTCATGTGTAAATGTTTGGTAATTAAACCGTTCTCTAACCAAGCCATTGTTCACAATCACAACGTAACAAACATGGGCTCTAAAAAGGTATGCTACAAGCTCAACTACGCGTTTTTTTTCTCACGCATAACTATGTAGAAAATATGAACTATGTATGGATCTACACGATCTAGGAAAAACGTTCCCTCTGATATGGTTTGTAATATGAAGTCCAGAATGCAACCCTGCGTTCACAGGAATTTCATGCCCATAGAAACAGTAATGCCATTTTTTTATACCACCACATACAACAATATCACTGCAAGCAGTTTCTAAAATTAACAACCATTGTACATCTTGTACAAAAGTATATAACAAAGATAACATTGGAAACGGTCCTGTGTCATGTTGATAATGCCAGCTATAGCAGTGAGACCGTCTCTCAGACAAACGGACCCCCAAACATTTCTATACAAAGCTAACATAATATACAACCCCACTGACACGGCAAGACTAGCTATACTGTACAAAGTACTACAAAACATACTCTTAAACATAACAGGAATGTCATACAATGTCATAAAGACAAAAGCCTGAAGATTTCAAAGGTAATCAAAGTGGTCATTAGGATTAGTGGTTATTATTAATTAAAGGACACCAACTTTCTAGCACTGGTGACATATGGCCGTTTAGAATTAAGTCTCAAATACGTCAAAGGGAGAGAACGGCTGGGGGCAAAGTTCTCGAAAAAATACTTAAGTCTAAATTTTGGATTTTGTCACTAACCTGAGCGATATGACTGGCTAAGAATTTGGCTTAAGTCAAAGCCTAGATTTAAGTATTTGTTTCAAGAACTCGGGCCCAGATTTTCCTGGGAGAGAGAGAGAGAGAGGATGCCTGTTGTATCATCAAGATCTAGCTGTACTGGTAGTTGCACTGAATTGTGATATATTTGGCTTTCAGAACACTCATTTTAGTAGGATTTTCCTAATCCACATGTGCTTAATTTTTGTAAAATGCTCCTGGGCTGATATACATATATCTATATAAATGTACAATCAAACCTGCTCTGAAGACCACCTGCTTATAAAGACCACCTTTTACAAATCCCTAGTGGTATGCTTTCCATGTCACTATACTTGCATATAAAGACCACCTGTGTATCAGGACCACATTTTGTTGGTCCCTAGGGTGGTCTTTATATATAACAAGTTTCAGTGTACATTTAATGCGCTCAAGACAGACAACTGAGGTCAGAGTGGACACTCTCAAACGGTCACAAAGACATTTAGTTCATTAACACACAAAAATATCTATACAGAACAAAGGGAGTGGAAAAAGAGGAATATAAAATTCTAGGGCCTTTGCAATGACATTTACTTGATTGTTTTTTGTTTTTTCTTCGAATTCGAGGTGGCTATACATATAAAGTTTTGAGGTAGCCGATTGTGAAAAATTTTTATTTTAACGGATGCTCTCTCTTCACTCTAGCAGCAGCATAAATGAGGAGCCAATACTGACAGGAATTTCGACAATGCCCATTGATCCATAGTATCACCAAAGCTACCACAAGCCTCATCACAGTTCACTGGTAATATACATGACTTTTTTTGCCTACATATATACAGTAGTCCTTCTCTATTATGGCCACCCTACAAATACCTGTAATGTGGCCTATGGTGAAAGGGATCAATGCATTCACAGTAGCAGCGGCGAAGATTTTGGCGACAGTTAGGAGGGTGGCCTCGGTAGAGGGTGGCCAGTAAGCGAAGGACCACTGTACTGTGCATCAACCTCTAACAACAAGCTAAAACAATCTACGTAACAGAGCACTAGCCTAGCACATTTACAACAGCTCACTACTCGATCAGTTCAAGCAGAAATCTGTTCGTGGTACAATATTCGTCACTACAATACATCACAACAAGGCCCGAGTTTTAGAAGAAAATCCATGAAAGCCATGAAAATCTATTGACCCAGACTCGTCACTTTAACTAATTCGAGTTAGTGTACAAAAAGATTGTACATAGATATATTAATCTTGATAGCTCTACAGTCCTTTGCTAGACGAAAAACATTATACATGGTCTCGCATGCAAATGAAGATGCTCACACACACACATGTACTGAGTCTACTCACATGACATATTTTTCTAGTGCTAGAAGCAAGGTATTGTCGCATATTTAGTACCTACATATCATGCGTACCGACCATAATACATCTATATAGCAGTGGTTATCATGGTTATTATGCTCTCAGCTTGATTATACGGATTATATTTAAGCTATGTTATTTAATCTGGCTTTAGTAAAGTCGCAAATGTTGAATATGAGGTACTAGATGTACAACCAATATCCGGATACATGCATGTGACAGGTGTAACTTCCAAGATTTTAAAGTGAAAATACATATTTCGCTTTGCAATGCTTAAGGCACACATTCCTGGAGGTTAGAAGAAAAGACTAGTACATAAGCGATCATTAATTAAATCCCCAACGCTAGATTACATTTTACATCTGCTGATGATACCACTAATTAATCATGTTAATGGTAGGTGAAATAAACAGAATTCATTGGTCATTGCGTATACTTGTAATAGTTGCATCAGGAAGGAACACTTCATTATCTGAAGTAACTGACGTTACCATATTTGGTAATCATGGGGAAATGGAAAGCGTTATCCCTGTTTTATAGGTACAGTGGGTAAAAAATAAAGTGTATACATCTACACGCTAGGTGTACACTTTTAATGTAAAAGTGTTAAGGAAACCTATACATCCTTTAGACATCTGCACATCCTACAATACCAAGTAATATCACCTATGCAGATCCCCAACCTGCATGGAAACTATTTCCGACCAACCATGAAATTCCTCCAATTTTGAAATATATTTGAGAACTGTATGATGCTAGATGTAACAGCCAACATAAATCAGTAATTATATCATGTATATCTTACTGATCATGTTGGCAAAGCAGTTCTGCATTACACAGTAGGAATCAGAGTATTAGCAGCAGTGTTACCATTGTCATAACCACGCCCACGTTCTATATTTAAGTCTTATTTGAACTCCCGTTTGGCACAGAGAACCAAAAGAGACAGATACGCCTGAGGCCCGTGCTGCTTCCAGACATGATGTAACAAGCTGTGCTTGTCCAGGAATCGAATTCCGCACGTGTCGCACATGTTGCGATTTGCATCTTTCCCCGACGAGTGTTTTTCCCGGACATGCTCGGCCAGGTCAGACGCTTGCGAGTATCCAGCGTTGCACTGCTTGCAAACGTACGGATAAATCCACCGATGCCAGTTCATGTGCCAGCGATATTCGATCTGGTTATTGTACGATTTGTTGCACTGGTCGCAGCGGAACACGGGAGACAGGGGTGTTATGGGAGAGGTTTTCTCAGTTAGTGCGGTGTCGTTTTTCGGTGTCGGTGGAGGTCTCATTGGCAGCAACTGAGGTGATTCTGGCGGATTCATGGGCAGGCACTGGTGATGTAAAGAATAAAACATGTAAAACGGACTCTTCAGCAACAGCGGAATTCAAAATGTTTATTACTGTGAGTTAACTGTCAGCATGTCTGCCTAGAAAAAAAAAAAAAAATATTTTGGAAAAGTATGCCAATACACAGCTATATTTAATAAGAGCAATTTTACCATATAAGGGATATTTAATCCATATACATGTTGCAAGGGAAATTTTAATTCATGATCGACATTCTCTCTACATCGACTTACCAGTATCATGAGTATCAGGCCTCAAATTTTGTGCAACAGATAGTTTAATGAGTATGCAAATATTTTAACACAAAACCCTGTACCTCATTTTTGAGAGTGCACTTTACATACATTTTGTTTGTATACATGGTATAGTTGACCATGTTGAATGTATTGAAGGGCTTGACTGTGTCACTCGTTGTGGTATCTGTTCTATAACTGGTGTGAGTTGTACCACCCTGCCATTTAAGACCCCTCAATTTAACATTTCCCTCCATTTTAAGCCTGGCCATCGGTGACACCACTCCGATACTTTCAATATAAATATCCCTCCATTATCATGATTATAAGACAATATTCTTATGGCTGAATGGGTGGTCTTAAAACACAGGCACCACTTTTACATACATATTACTCAATTGCCTGTATCATCCCTGGGTAAGTCATTGGAACTATGATTTGCAGACACCTACACATGTATACTGTGATAGTGAGGCAACGTACTACCCAACTTCTTATGTGCATATTATGTTAATGACTCAACATTTCTGCATATCCTTTCTTTAAGTTTATACACAATGGAAACTCCTTTCACATACATAATATCAAGTAAGTCGAGTTATGTCAGAGATGCATCCTGTCAGTGTGGCCGTGTTGATAAGTTTTTTGGGAAATGGTTCACCATGTTCACATGGTTCCTGAAAAGTGCAACTCCTCCACCATTTGTCCACCCCCAAAATGAAGCAATTATCTTAAAGGAGCAAACTACACTATTAGTACCGTAATCCTACACTTGGCTCGTGTGTGGCCGCTTTTGTTTGCAGTGATGTTATGTGCTCTGTACATGTGTAGTTCGCCAGGATTGAAGTTTTCCGTCCAAGTTCCACAACACCCCATGAGATTATGCGTTGGATATGACACGTGTACTACAACCTCGCGCTGGCAGATTGAAGGCCATATGGAATCATTTGCCGATGCAACAAAACGTTGACTATTCAGAGGCCACCAGACCATGGCATAACTTTGCCAATATATGAATTGGGATTTATTTCAGCAAAAGTTTTATTACAGTAAATCATGTGGACCTGAAGTACATGTTTGTAACACAAAAATTGCCAAATAATCACAAACACTGTTGTAGCCTTTTACAAATGCAATACATTATACATGTACATACAAAAGTCATGTACATTTGCACATACATGTAGCTGTACCTTTTTGTTGAAGCAAGCTTTCTCACTGGGCATCAATAAGTATAACCAGATAACGTGTCACATTATCAGTACTCCAAATATCGCACATACCGTAATAATTCGTATTGCTGCCCGGGCAGGTATTTATTTCAGGAGATCAATCCCCCGGCGCCATTTTGAATCCGGCAGCTGTTTGAATACGGGCTCTTATTATTTTT
>JAAUYG010007455.1_pt1 | contig 14983 bp, 9 predicted proteins | sample 7278091 | NCBI WGS metagenome assembly JAAUYG01 (sample SAMN14350201, study PRJNA611818) | marine sediment metagenome | isolation source: surface marine sediment (0.6m) | place: French Polynesia: Moorea | collected 2018-08 | reverse complement strand
TTAAAACCAGGGTCATTAATTCGCATCAAAGCACCGCGACAAATGGGAAAGTCTTCCTTAATGGTAAGAATTCTTTCCTATGCTGCTCAACAAAATTACCGTACAGTAACTATTAATTTTCAGTTAGCCGACAGCAAAATTTTTCAAGATTTAGATTTGTTTTTAAAATGGTTTTGTGTCAGCCTCAGCAAAGGACTGGGTTTATCGAATAAAGTAGCGGAATATTGGGACGATATTTTCGGCTCAAAAATGAGTTGTAAAGATTACTTGGAAAATTACTTACTGGCACAATTAGAACATCCCTTAGTATTAGCCTTAGAGGAAGTCGATAGTATTTTTCAACATTCTGACTTAGCAGATGATTTTTTTCCCTTATTACGTTCTTGGCACGAAGAAGCCAAAAGCAATCCCATTTGGCAAAAACTGCGATTAATCCTGGTACATTCTACTGAAGTATATATTCCCCTAAATATCAATCAATCCCCTTTCAATGTGGGTTTACCTGTCGAGTTATCAGAATTTAATTCTTCCCAAATAATGGATTTAGCTCAAATACATGGACTGGATTGGAATTTAGAGCAAGTCGAACAACTAATGAAAACTATCGGAGGACATCCTTATTTAGTACGAAAGGCTCTTTATGATTTAGTCAGAAAACAGCAAACCTTAGAACAATTATTTTCTTTGGCTGACACAGAAACCAGTCCTTTTAGCAATCATCTACGCCGCCATTTATGGCATCTGCAAAAACACCCCCATTTGGTTGCAGCTTTGCAAACTGTTCTAAGTTCTAATACTCCTGTGCGTTTAGATTTTGTGGAGATGTTTAAACTACACAGTATGGGTTTAGTTCACTTGCGAGGAAATGAAGTGACTCCCCGTTGTGAATTATATCGACGCTATTTTAGCGATCGCCTTGCTCAGTAAACAATGTATGATTCTCTTGTATTGACTATAGTTACCAGTTTTATAGTCAAACATGACATTTACTAGCTTGGTAAGGTTTGATCCGTACTGGGCTAACTACAAGCCTCATTATCGGCTGTCCTAAAAATAAGGAATCACCAACTGCGTTTCGGATAATATTTAAGCTACCGTTTTGATCTGCACCGTAGACTCGACCATTGCTCGCCTTGAATAAACCTCGTCTTATTCTTCTTCCTAAATAAGTAATCTGTTTTTTGATTGGTTCTAAATCTAAAAAACTGCACTTGGAAGTATAAGCCTCACCGACAGTAATTACTTTTATTCCTACTAATTGACACTTATAAATCAGTTGATTGATAAATGTCGCGTGTGGGATAGCTGTGAATTTTTGATTTGTTTTCTTACCTAAATTTACTTTCTGTTTCCAGTTATCATTTTTACCAATTACCAGTAAAGTAATTTTATTCTCAAGCAATCGATCTACTATATATCGACTAGCTGTGTGGAGATAGTAATCCACTTTGCTATTACGCTTTTGAGTTAATCTTTGAATGCGATTAGAACTGTATTGGTTTTCAGACAACAATGATTGAAGTCTAGCTTTAGTTTTATTGTAATGATGGTTAGCACTTTTTAATGCTTTACCACATACAATAAACGGTTGAAAGTCTAAAACATTTGAAGTAACACAAGCTAAGTTATTAATTCCAATATCAATCCCAGCTACTCTGATATGTTCTTCAGGAGAAACTAATTCTTCTTCCATTTCATAAACAACTTCTATTACATAATTACCTCCTTTGGGTATAATTCTTACTTCGTCAATCTTTTCTTGTTTTGTTGGAATCGATAAATTAGTGCCAGATGGTTGAATTAACCCTTGTTTTATCCCCCGTTTTGACACGGCTTGGTAATTGTAGGTTAGGATATTTCTGCCTTTAGTTTTATGTTTGTATTTGGGGAGCTTTGGCTTACCTAAGAATTTAGAACTATCTGATAAGTAAGCTTTTAGCGCAGCAAAATAAGACTTGAAACTTTTAGATACTTGTTTAATTACCAACTGAGATACTTTAGCTGGTAAAGCTTTATAATCAACACTTTCTTTTAGCAGATGATAAAGTTGATTAAAACTTGGTACAGGCTTACCTTTAAAAAATGCTTGACGACACTGATAAATTCCACAGTTATATAAATTTTTAGACAAAAAAGTCAAGTTGTCTATCTCTGCATATATAGACTTGGAAGGTTTAATCAAATGCTTTTCAACCAGCTTCATTTTCGCCATTCTCCAAACACTTGATTATGCACTCGGTTTTACGTTTTTGCCTTCTCATTCCATATATTCTCGCGCAGAACGAGGTAATAATAGAGATGAAGTCTTGCATGAGATCCTCTTTCTCTTCTCTGGCTTTATTTATTACCTCCACGTCTTTACCAGCTTGATTAAGTAACACTTTGATGTAGTTAAACCCTACTCTAGTTAGTCGCTCTTTATGTTCGCAAACAATTAAATGATAATCATCGCGTTGTAGCATCTTAACTAGTTTTTTGCGCGAGTCATTGACACCACTACCCACTTCTTTAACTATACCTACAATTTTATAACCACGAGCTATACAGTATCTTTCAACTCTTAATGCCTGGGAATCTAAATTAGATTTGTTTTCAGCACTACTAACTCTGGCATAAATAATCACTCCTTCAACTGGTGAGGAAGTATCGATCAAAATTGTACCTGTAGATAACTGACGACCTTTTAGTTCGCCTCGTTTCCACATTCGATGAGCAGTTCGATAACTTATTCCCTGTTGTTTGGCATAATCGCTTAACTTCATACCTGTATCATAGACTATTCATGTCTATATTTGTCTATAAAATAACTGAAGTTGTTTAATACTTTGACCAAAGTGAATTTAACAAAAGTGAATGTCATGGCACTAGTGGACGTGGGCGTAAATAGGTCTACCATTTATAAAATCTTGAGTAATAAAAATTTAAGCACTTCTAATGGTGGTTAAACTTAAGCCAAGCTCCACTAGTTTGAGGCTAGAAAGGATAAAAAGCGATCGCACCAACTCAAATCAAATACAGTGTGATAAATACGGTTATAAACTTTAAGCTTCCCCCCATCTTGCTTGACTAATCCCGATAATAGTAATTCCTTGTGTTCCTTACTACCATCAGCAAGAATGTCTCCCTGGTACAATATCTGTTGATATAGTTGTAATAAATTAGTAGGATCAGATGAACTTTTCAATAGCCTATCGCGAATGGTCTTTAAATGTTGCGGATCGTCGTTCGATTCCCAATTATCAATAATTGTTGCTTGAACTAAATTTTCAACCCATTCAGCTTCTTGACCTTCAGTAATAGTATTTTGAGAATTAACAATTAAATTACAAATCTTTTGGGTTAAAAACGGTTGTCCACCTGTCCAAGCTAAGACTTCTTTGATTAATGCTTGAGGATTACTATATCTATTAGCTAATCCTTGAATTAGTGGCTTAACTTCATGAAGTTGAAAACCCTGTAACGCGATCGCTTCACCAATATTGAAGGGAGTACAATTTTTATCTTGTATCAAACTAGAAGGAGTAGCAACCCCTAATAAAATAAATATCAATCGTTGACATTCAGCATTGTCGCTACGATTATTGTAGCAAGCACGAATAACGGCAAAGAAGTCATCCATATTAAAATTCAAGCCTAAAGTACTATCAATTTCATCAACAAAAATAATGATTTTTCCTCTGACTTCTCTGAGTAATACTTGTTGAATAAATTCACTAAATCTTTGCACGGGTGACAAGAAATCTAAACTGCGCCACCAGTTACGAAAGTCAAATTTACTCGATAGTTTTAAACTATTAACCAGACTATAAATTACCCCTGCATACCACTGTTCTACAGTAATATTTTTACTACCAATACTGGTCAGATCGATCGCTGCACAAACAATTCCTTCTGTTTGTAATTGATTCATGATGCGGACGCGCAAACTAGACTTACCCATATGTCGGCAATTAAAGACATAACAGTAATGCCCTTGTTTTAGATTCTGATATAAGTCAATATCTGCTTGTCTGACAACATAAGTCGGCGCGTCGGTAGTCAAACAACCACCTACTTGATATTCAAATACTTTTTCTTGTTCTTGTTGGCGGAATAAAGCATTTTCTATAGATATAGCAGCTTGAGCAGAAATTAATTTTAAAACCTCTAATCTTTCAGCAGTAAAGACATTTTCAGCTAAATTATTTTCTAGATAAAGAATACCGATCGGTTTTCCTTGATTGAGAATTGGCAAACAGAGAACCGATTTAATTTGATTGCTATTAATATATTCTTCATTAATAAATAAGCCTTCGCTACTAGCGTTATTTAAAACTAGAGTTTCTTGAGTTCTGTAGACATAGTTAATAATAGTCTGGGACAAATTATTGTTTCTATCTATTGGTACAGCTTGTAAAGTTATAATTTCCTCAGTTGTTCCTTCAGCCTGAATAATTAAGTCATCGGATTGAACTAAAATCAAAAAACCTTTTTCTGCTCCCGCATTTTCTAAAACAAACTTAATTAATGTTTCGAGTAATTGACTTAAATCTGTAATTTGGGAAAGAGCCTGAGAAGTTTTAATTAAAGTTGCTAAATCGAGAGTTTCTTGCTTAGTTTCTGATGTAATAGTAGTTCGGTTACTATTGTTTGTATTTGACTGCTGCACCACTGTAGCTAGTAATTGGGGATATTTTTCATCTAACTGTTTGACTTTGGCGTTAGCTTCCCATTTAAGATAACAATAGCGGGCTTGTTTCATATAGGTAGCAGCAACCAAATTATTACCTCTGCTTAAATAAAATTTAGCTGCTAGTTCGTAAGCTAATGCTTCTTCGTTGAGATATTCATTTTCGTGGGCTAAATTAATAGCGCGATCGTATAAATCTATAGCTTGAGAGTATTTACCTAAAACTCGATATTTTTCGGCTTCTACTAAATAGTATTTATGGAGAAAATTCATCGGGGCATAATGCGCCCATTTTTTCATCTTTTTCTGGTTGGCTTTGACTTTCTTAAGAAGAAGATATGATGACATTCTCTTATTTTCACCATATATTGCTAGTCGAGCTAAAGAATCGTAGAACAAACAGATAGCAATGCTAGGAGAAGCAACAGCAGCTTTAAAATAATCTTTTACCAAAAAAGCATTTTCCAGAGCTTGAGCATAATTCTCGAATAAATAGCAAAGAATTAGTTTCTGAAAATAGACGGTAAAAATTACCGTGTGATTATTAGACTGCTTATACAAAGGTAACATTTTGTCTTCATTGTAAGATTCGCCTCTTAAATGGCAGGGATTTTTAGATTTACCAAGTAAACTCAAAACTGCCTGAAGATAGATTTGTTGGTTGACAGCTACATTGAGTTGAATGCTTTGTTTTATTATTACTTTTTTCATTTCCTGCTCAACTACTGTTAGTTGCGTACCTATTTGATATAAAAACTGGTTATATTTAACTAAGGAATAAGCAGCAAGATTTAAATCTCCGGTTTCCAATCCTATCTGATAACTATCTAATAATGATTTTAAAATACAGCTAATAGGTTCTTTCCAAATTCTAATAAAACAATTAACAAGAGTATAAGTTTTGCATTTTATTGCTTGTGTATCAAATTTATCTAAAAGATTGAGGGCTAATTGACCAAATTTATAGCCAGTCTCTATATCTCTTAAAAATCCACATAAAAATACTCCATAAACCACATATGTAGTAGAAGCAGTAGGAGGATTACCATATTTAATTAATAAATTAATTTCCTTTAAAATTATGATTGGTAATAAATCAGGCATTCCTACATAGCAACAAGCATCTAGCAATGAAAGAATAGATAAAGCTGCTTTTTTGTACGGATCTGTAAGAGGTGACAAAGCAGTTAATTGCTCTATGCTTTTCCCCGCCAAGGCTATTTTAGTTTTGAGTAATTCCAGTAAAATATCTACCTTGTTTGGTGCTTTAGGAAAATTAAATCCCAAAAGTTTTAGAACTTCTAAACCAGTATTAACAGCTAAAATAACTTGATTTTGCGATTCGTAAGCTTTAATTTTAATTTCATAGACTTGGATTTTATCTAAAAGCGTAGACGCTCTTTCAAGCACAACATTAGATAGTTTTTCCATTAATTCAAAATCACTGGTAAGATATCCTGCTTCTGTTGCTGTATTGTAAAGCTCTAAGGTTAGTTGATAATGAGTCTGCCAGCTATTTTCTCCTAACAAGACTAAACCAACTTTTAGATATTTAAGTGCAGATTTATAAGCAGCAGATACTATTGCTTTTTTGCCCGCAACTAGATTTAATCGGGCTATTTTTTCTTTTTCTGAAAATGAATTAATTAGTTTGATGCTTAAATTTAATTGGTTAACAATATCAAAAATTTTCTCCTGTAATTGCTCCTCCGAAGTATTTTTAAGGAGCAGTTTTCCAACTGATAAATGTACTTTTTCCTTATCTTGTTCTCGAATAAGAGAATATGCTGCTTGTTGAATTTTGTCATGTATAAACTGATATTCAACTGTTAATCTATCTGGCGTGATCGCTTCATCTAGTTCGAGTAGTTCGAGGGATTTATAAGCATCGCTTTTCGGCACAATTAAACCTTGTGCGATCGCATCATGTAAAGATAAGGCTACTTCTTTCGGTGATGTTTCGGCAACAATTGATAAAGTTTCGATATCAAATTGATTACCAATACAAGAGCTTAATTTTAATATCTGTTGAGTGCGATGGGATAATTTTTGAATTTTATTAGCCATCAATTCCACAACATTATCAGTAATTTGTTGTGCTTTAATTTGTTCTAAATCCCACTGCCAACTGAGACTTTTTAAGTCAAACTGTAATAACTTTTCTGCATACAGTGATTTCAAAAACTCTCGTAAAAAGAAAGGATTTCCGTTAGTTTTTGTTTGCAGTAACTCAGCTAAAGGTTGAGTAGCTTTCTCGGAAGTATGAAGTGTATCAGCTATTAATTGATTGATATCTACTAAGTCTAAAGGAGAAAGGGTAATTTCATTGATAATAATTCCTGTTTCTTTTATCTCCTCGATGGTTAACATCAAAGGATGAGCAGCACTAACTTCATTGTCTCGATAAGCGACCATTAATAGTAAACTATTAACATCAGGAGCATTAACTAACAGTTGCATCAATTTGAGACTAGCTAAATCTGCCCACTGTAAATCGTCAAGAAACAATACTAAAGGGTGTTCTGGCTGAGTAAAAACTTGAATAAAGTTTTGAAAAACTAAATTAAACCGATTTTGGGCTTCATTAGGCTGTAACTTTGGTATAGCTGGCTGTTTGCCGATAATTAGTTCTACTTCGGGAATTACATCAATAATTACTTGACCATTGACTCCCAAAGCAGCTTGAAGTTTATCTCGCCATTGTTTTAGTTGTGCTTCTGTTTCCGTTAATAATTGCTCAACTAGTTCTCGAAAAGCTTGAAGAATTCCGTAATAGGGAATGTCTCGTTGATATTGATCGAATTTACCAGCAATAAAATAACCTTTCTTTTGAGTAATCGGTTTATAAATTTCTTTTACCAGTGCTGATTTACCGATACCCGAATAACCCGATACTAAGAATAATTCAGTTTTAAGTTGCTCCCCTGTAACACGAGCAAACGCTGTTAACAAGTTATCGACTTCCTTGTCTCTACCATATAGTTTCTGGGGGATTTGAAATCGCTTAGCAATGTCTTGAGTAGCTAAAGGAAAAGTTTTAATTACCCCTGTGGTTTCTAATTGCTGTAAACACTTTTCTAAATCTGCTTTAATTCCCCAAGCACTCTGATATCTTTCCTCCGCCGTTTTCGCCATCAGCTTCATTACAATATCTGAGATTACCCGTGGTAAGAGCGAATTGCCATTTGCCTCTACAGTTTTATGGGGTGGTATTACTGATTTTGCCAGATGACAATGAATTAATTCCAAAGAATCTTCGCTTTCAAAGGGAAGTTTGCCTGTTAACAATTCATAGAAAGTAACCCCAAGGGAATAGAAATCGCTGCGATAATCAAGAGGACGATTCATCCTTCCTGTTTGTTCTGGAGAGATGTAAGCCAGAGTTCCTTCTAATAAGTTGGGATTTTTGAGAGTCGGGTTTTCTTGAGTTAATAAAGTAGAAATGCCAAAATCAATGATTTTTAGGTGTTTAGTTTGGAGATTATAAACAATATTGGCAGGATTAATGTCTTTGTGAATGATATTGGCAGCATGAATATTACCTAATGCCTCGCTAATCGCGATCGCAATCTGCAAAAATTCTTTAAGTGTAAAATCTTTGCTGGCAGTCAAAATTCTTAGAGATTCACCACCAAAATCCTCGAAAATAATTACTAGAGTATTTTGGTGGTTTTCTAAGCTATAAGCTTTGACGACGCCTCTTTGTTTAAGGTCATGCGTAATTTGATATTCCTGTTTATAGCGAGTCAACTGAGTAGATGTTGGATAATCTTGTCGCAGAACCTTGAAAATTACTGGTAAATAATCAGACTTTCGATATCCTCGATATACTAGAGAGTTAGAACTTTGATAAATTTGTGCGGATATTTGATATCCAGCAAGATAAATCATCGCTAGTCAAGATTCACAATCTACATTTGGCAGTCTACATTTGGCAGTGCTGATCTTAAACTCTGAAAAAGATCTCCTGTCTGTGACTGATAATAGTGCGATTGGGCATTACAGTACCATCTGGCATAATGGCATTACTCAAGTCTGCACCCACAAGGCTAGCACCTCGTAAGTCTGCACCAAGTAAGCTAGCATAACCTAATTCTGCCCCTCGTAAATCTGCAATTCTTAAGTCTGCATTACACAAATTAGCTTGGTATAAATTGGCTGCGGTTAGATCGCTACGAGATAAATTGGTGGCGATGAGATTAGCCGCTGTCAAGTCAATACCTTCAAGAATTGAAATACTCAAATCGGAATTACTTAGGTTAATTTCCCGTAAATCTTTCCAGCTAAGATCGCAATCGCGAAATTCCATTCTAGAGAAATCACGCTTTCCTACTGCATATTTTCGCAATAATTCTTTAGTCTTCATTTTTTTACTTCTCATGAATTTAATGATTCAAATAATGATTGAAGAAAGTTAAAAGAAAGTTAAATATTGAAAACAAAAACTGTTCCTGCGGTTGTTCCATCAGTTTTCCAGAGTTGCTTCCCGTCAATACCAAGATCGACAATAAAATATAAGATTCCATCAACTTCTTGAGCATTAAAATGAGACAAATATAGATTTAGTTTAGTATTTTGATTTGTCTGGCTATAATTCATAATTTTTATCTTTTTTATTTCTTATATCTAAATTAAACAGCGATCGAGAATAACTAGAGAAAATCATTCCTGTTCGAAGATTAATAGCTGATTAGATTGATATATAGTTTCTAAGACTGCCTGATATACTATGATTGAACCATATACACCCAAACTTTGGATTAAAAACCAACTAATAATTAAAAATTGCCAAGGTTTCATGTTTTTGACCTCACTAAAATCAAATATACTACTGTATTTTTGATTCTTAAGTTAGGTCCTAATCGAGAAAAACTAGAGATGAATAACTTTTATTACTTGATTTCTATTTTTGTAGACAATAAACAATTTAAAATATCAATATTCTAAATACCATAAACAATTATCATTTAATAATGCAGTTTTTAATGATAGTTGATTGTCTACAAAAATCTATATCTTAAAAAGTTACCCATGGGAGCATATTAAATATACCAATACAAATAAACTAAGCTACTGATAAATAGTAGTTATCCCTCTTTTATAAGTGCAGGGAGCCAAGTACAAGTTATCAGGAATTCAAGCTCCTTTTGTTGAAGCCTATGTTTCTTATTTTTCAGGCTTGTTCCCCCAAAGTTATAAAAGAACCTCAGTTCGACGAAGTCGAAAACTGAGAAGAGGGAAAATTTCGAGAAGGCTGGAATACTAATTTTAGGCGTTACTGGATCGAGGTATGATTTTATATTTTAGCAACTGAACAGATCGACCAAAAACTAATAACTAATAACTAATAACTACGAGCAGATTACTTTTCGGTTTCACATTGTGCCCTTGTGGTATACTTATAATCAGTAACACCTAATTTTATTGTTAACCCCCACAGCATTTTTCCCGAACTCCGTTGCGTAGCTTTTCGCGAGCGCGAATACTCCGAACTACGTAGCGTAGCGTCTCGCGCAGCGAGTACTCCGAACTCCCAACTGACGTTAAAAGAGGGTCAAATTTCTGTCCCAACCGATTGACTTACTGCGATAAATTGCCGTAAGTGATTGAAAAAACTAAAACTTAGACGCAGTTAATTGAACATCGGCATATTGCCAAGCAGATTCAAACTGTTGTTGTATTGTTTGAGCTTCTGAGTCTTTTTTTTGTGCTTTAAGACTTTGAACCAATCCAAATAATGACCAGCCATTATTGGGATAAATGGCTAAATCTTCCCGATATACTTGCTCTGCTGCGGCATAACGCTTATTATTCAATAAAGCTGCCCCCAGGTATTGTCTGGCGGGAGTAGACCAATCAGCAGGTTCGTCGTAGTTTAGTGCATCTTCTAATTCAACTGCCTGACGTAAATGAGCGATCGCGCTGGGATATTTGTCTTGTTTAGTGGCAATTTCCCCAGTTAAAACCTCAGTGGCAATTTTCAGTATATTTTGAGTGGTATTAATATCCCAAATAGTCACTTCTTCTAATTCTGGATCGTGAGCAAGTAAATCCAACTCTTCTAACTCTTGCTGTGCTTGAGTTATTTTTCCTTGATTAGCGTAAGCTAAGCCTCTAGCATAGTGCCATAACCCTGTAGGATATTTAAGATCTGCCTTTGGTTGAGTTACAGCCAGAATTTCATCCCACTGACCAAACCGAATCATCGTAAAAAGCGGTACAGAATAGAATTGTTGTAGTGTTCCCATACCAGGTTCGCGCATCATTTGAGGATCGACCATAGCAGCCACATTTTTTCCTGCTTCTGTAGCTAGCTGGCTATCTCCTTCGAGAGTGGCGGCAAACCATAAGAAATGATGATTGTGAGGTACATAAGCTAAAGGATATACCCCTTGGGCATGGCATTGAGTAATATAGTCATTATCTACAGCGATCGCTTTTTGATTGGCAATAGCGGCATCGTGATATCGTCCCACCCGAATATAAATATGTGATGGCATATGTACTAAATGCCCCGAACCTGGAACTAAGTTACCCAAGCGATCTGCTGCTGCAACACCTTGTTGTGGTCGAACTGCTTCTACTGCATGGATATAAAGATGATTTGCTCCTGGATGATTGCGCTCGCGTTGTAAAATCGATTCTAATGTATCGAGGACTTTTTGAGTTGCTGGCTTGGGTTCTCCTTCTTCCGTCCAATAGTCCCAAGGCATTGTATCCATTAGAGCCTCAACATAGAGAGTAGCTGCATCTAAATCATCTGGATCTTGCTGAGTTACTTGCTCCATAGCCTCAGCGTATGCCAGATCTAGAGAACTACGATCTTCTAATGGCTTATTTGTATAACGTTTAGCTAACGCACTAATGTATGCTTGTTCTGATTTGCTACTATTTTTGGCTAGCTGGAGAGCCTGTTGCATGGCTGCATAAGATTCTGGTATTGCATCATCTTCCATTTTGGCATTGATATTAGGGCCCAAGACGTAAGCTAAACCCCAATGACACATGGCACAATCAGGATCGAGTTGAATAGCTTGACGAAAAGAACGAGCTGCTTCTGCATGGTTAAAACCATAAGCCAAAATCAATCCTTGATCGAAATAACGCTGTGCTTGGGCTGATTTAGTGGTGATGGAGTGATGATGATCTCCCATACCAGTAAACAACGGTGCAGTTGTTTGAATGGCTTTGCCCGATGTCGAACTAAAGAGACTAAAGCTAATAGTAAAAAATATACTAAGAATAAAAATTTGCCAGCGTTTCATAGTATTCACCTCAATTAATTAACACTGAAAGTTGAAAAATCGCTTTAAAATAAAAAATTTTGCTAGCTAATTTGATAGCAGCGGGTAATCCATTCTTTACCGCTTATTATTCTGCTCGATTTATCAAAATTGCTACCCAAGAAATATGCGGCACGTCTACAAATTTTTATTATTTTTTGTTGTGACATGATTCTTCTCCTAAAAAGTGCTTTTAACTACAAGAATGTTTTACTATATACATAAGTAGGTAGTAAGCAATAAAAATAAGCAATAAAAAAAGATTTTATAGTTTTTATACCTATGCATATCTGTTATATACATTAGGTATAAAAACAAATCGGGATGAACTAGAGAAGAAATTCAACCGCTATATAAATCTCGTCTAGTACCGCTGCACAGTAAGTAGGGAATACCAGCCAATATTATTCAAATAAGCATATTCTTGCCATTTGATGTAGCTTCGAGCTAAAAAATCGTTGGTTTGTCCCCAAGTTCATTCATTGTAATTAATTTTTTCTTGCCATAAATTACTAAGTAGACAAAATTACTGTTTTCTATCTAGAGGTGGTTTATAGATAATTCGATAATTTATCTCTAATTCTTCCCGATTTATTTCTAACTTAATAATCAGCTGAGATAGCTATGGAACAAGAAAGGAAATCAAAAATGAAACTGACTCAGAGAAGAATTAACCGCTCATCTAGTCCGAAACGCGATTACCCGCAGGACTCAGCGTGTCCTGCGGACTTGCTCCGCAAGCGCAATCGCGGTACCTATACCCAAAAATATACTCTTAGATTTGGGATGACTAATTATTATTGGGTTTCCTCCCATTACGATAGCGTACGAATTGCTCTAATTGGAAAATCTAATTAAGCAAAATTTTCCCCAAAGTTAATTTTTGTAGCTATTAGAGAATCAGTTACCTTAAGAGCAAAAACACTATCTCCTATAGCTTTGGCTAGATACATTGTGTCAGTTGCCAGGAGAAAATAACTATGAAAATTCAGTGGCAAAAGCTAGTTGTTAAAATCTTTTTTTGGTTATTGGTAGAAGTTGTGTTTAGCTTAATAGGAATAGATGATTTAGCCGATTATAGTGAATTTTTATTAATGCCAAAGATTACAGTAAGTAGACAGGTAAAAATGATATAGCATTTCTTAATTTACTAAGGGTGTATATAAATTCTGAGCGCGCAATGCGGTCACCGCAGGTTCGGTCTTACGGCAGAGTAACAGTTATTAGATGCGAAACTAGCCCTTTTTGACTTCTATTTTTAAAATAATCCTCAGCCATGCGATCTGTTTGAAAATCTCGATATCAACTTTCCATCATGCCATTGAAGCTACTGTTGTTTAGGATAGCTAAATCTTATCGCAACTTGTCTTTACAGAATATTATTACTCTGCCTTTTTTGCTCCAAATATTTGTCACAGTAGGAATAGTAGGTTATCTTTCTTGGCATAATGGAGAACAAGCAGTAAATAAGGTCACTAGCAAACTTAGAAGTGAAGTCATTGCTGGAGTAGAAAAGCATCTTGAAAGTTATTTAGAAACACCTCACTTAATTGTCCAAATAAAACAAAATGCGATCGCACTAAAGCAATTAACTGTTGCTGATTTTCCCGCCGTACAACAAGATTTTTGGTCAACTATTCAGTTATTTGATTCGGTACGAGCTATTTATCTGGGGACTAAGACAGGAAAATTTATTTATATCAAGCAAGAAGACGGAAAAATATATGTTAAAGAAACAACTAAAGTTCCTGAACGTAAAACTTATAGTTTAGATAATTTAGGTCAAAAACAACAATTATTAGAGGTCGATGAATATGATCCCAGACAACGTCCTTGGTACATCAAAACACAACTAACTCAGAATAATAACTGGAGCAAAATTTACACTTTTACTGGCGGAGAATTAGGAATTACTGCCGCAGGTTTGGTGCAAGATAGCCAGGGTGATACTCAGGGAATAGTCGGTGTCGATTTAATTCTGAGTGGCATTGGTAATTTTCTGCGCAGTATAGAAATTAGTGAAAATGGTCAAGTTTTTATTCTCGAACGTAATGGTTATTTAGTTGCCACTTCCACAGATGAAGAACCATTTACTTTTGACCAAGCAAAGGAGAAAGAAGAACGTTTGCAAGGTGTCGATAGCCAAAACTTGCTTACGAAAGCTACATCTGAACACATAACTGAGCATTTTCGCAGTTTATACCGTATAAAAAGCCCAGAGCAACTAGATTTTAAACTAAAAGGAGATGACCTACAAGGTACGCTAGGAGATTGGACTCCGTCCATGCTGCGCGAGCGCCAGTTAGTTCAAATTTTACCTTATCAAGATGAGTTGGGCTTAGATTGGTTGATTGTAGTGGTAATACCAGAAGCCGATTTTATGGCAGAAATTAATGCCAACACTCGCAACACTATCTGGTTATGTTTGATGGCTTTAGCTATAGCTACTCTCTTGGGTATTTATACTTCGCGTAAAATTGCCCAACCAATTGCCCATTTAAGTCAGGTGGCTAACCTCGTTGCCCAGAGTGCCCGATCTAAGAAGACGGGAACTAATTTTTATCCTGTAGTTAAAGCAAAAAGCATTAAAGAATTAAAATTGCTGGCGCAGTCTTTTAATGAGATGGTGACCCAGTTAAAAACTGCTTTTAGAGATTTAGAAAATACCAATGAAGAACTAGAAAATCGTGTAAAACAGAGAACAAAAGCCTTAATTGCCGCTAAAGAAGCTGCTGATGCTGCTAATCATGCCAAAAGCCAGTTTTTAGCTAATATGAGTCACGAATTACGGACTCCTCTTCATGCTATCTTGGGTTTCACTCAAGTAGCCTTGCAAGATTCTGCTCTTAAACCACAACAGAGAGAAAATCTGGCAACTGTCAAACGCAGTGGAGAGCATCTACTGACTTTGATTAACGATATTTTAGAGATGTCCAAAATAGAAGCAGGTTCAGTTTCAGTGAGGGAAAAACCGTTTGATCTGCATTTATTACTGGAAAATTTAGCCAAAATGTTCGCGTTGCGATCGCGT